>Ga0209162_1003353_pt1 | contig 12978 bp, 12 predicted proteins | sample YNPNPMetaG_FD_187121 | JGI IMG/M metagenome (GOLD analysis project Ga0209162, IMG submission 187121) | Anoxygenic and chlorotrophic microbial mat microbial communities from Yellowstone National Park, USA - YNP NP MetaG (SPAdes) (version 2) ...
CCCCGTCGTAAATGCGCTTGGTCACCTCCAGTTTGCGCTGACGGGTCTTGGCCATGCCCTGCTCATCAATCGTCAGGATGATGACGGCGGCATTATGCTCTTTGGCGAGTCGGAAGACTTTGTCGGCCTTGGCACGCCCGGCCTCGAAGTGCGTCGAGTTGATGAGACAGCGCCCCGGCGCGGTTTTGAGGGCCACTTCCAGCACGTCCAGTTCGGTGGTGTCAATCACCAGCGGCAGGTCAATGCCCGCTGTGACCAGTTTGCGCACCACCTGGCGCATGAGATACGGCTCGTCGCCGCGCTCGGTGACGGCGACCGAGATGTCGAGGCCGTGCGCGCCGCTGGCAATCTGGTCCTGGGCAACGGTCAGAATGGCGTCCCAATCTTCGGCCAGCAACATGCGCTTGAAAGCGCGGCTGCCCTGGGCATTGCAGCGTTCGCCGATGAGGAAGGGCGGCGGGTCTTGCCGCATGGACATGGCGCGGATGCCGGAGGCCAGTTTGGGCAGGTTCAAGATGGGGCGCGGCGGATGGGGATGGCCGCGCAGTTTTTCGACGAGCAGTTTCAGGTGCGCGGGCGTCGTGCCGCAGCAGCCGCCGACGACCGAGATATTATGTTTGGTGACGAATTCGTAAAGCGCCTCAGCGAACGGCTCCGGCTCCAGCGGGTACACGGCCTGACCATCCACATTGAGCGGCAGCCCGGCGTTGGGGATGCACGAGACGGGCAGGCGCGTGTTTTCGCCCAAAATGCGGATGGGTTCGCGCATGTGTTCGGGGCCGGTAGAGCAGTTCAGGCCAATGACGTCAATCGGCAGGCCTTCCAGAATGGCGATAGCGGCCTCGGTGTCGGTGCCGAGCAGCATTCGTCCGCTGGTATCGAGGGTGATTTGGGCCTGAATGGGCAGCCAGACGCCGGTCTCCTCGAAGGCGCGGACGATGCCGTGAATGGCGGCCTTGACTTCGAGAATGTCCTGCGAGGTTTCGATGAGCAGCAGGTCCACGCCGCCCTGAATCAGCCCAACGGCCTGCTCGCGGAAGACATCGGCCAGTTCGTCGAAGGTGATATTCGAGAGTTCGGGGTCGTCGGCGGAGGGCAGTTTGCCGCTGGGGCCAATCGAACCGGCCACGAAGCGCGGCTGGCCAGTTTTGGCGGCGTATTCATCGGCCAGGCGGCGTGCCAGACTGGCGGCAGCACGGTTGATTTCAACCGTGCGCTCGGCCAGGCCATATTCAGCCAGCGTCAGCCGGTTGGAGCGGAACGTGTCTGTCTCGATGACATCCACACCGACTTCGAGAAACGAGCGGTGGACTTTTTCGACGGCTGCGGGATACGAGATGACGAGATAATCGTTACAGCCGTTGTACTTTTCGCCCCCGAAGTGCTCGGCAGTGAGATTTTGTTTTTGTAAATTGGTGCCCATCGCGCCATCGAAGATCAGCACGCGTTCCTGGAGGGCATCAAGATAACGACGGTTGGTGACCATATCAACTCCGGAAAACCACTAAACAAAAGCCGCCTCCAAAGAGGCTGGAGAGGCGGCGATGTACGTAAAATTTTATCACAGACAAAACGATCAAATGCTCTCTCACGGATTGACGCCAGTGCCGATGGTGCTATTCTGCAGACCATCAAGCACCTCTTGCGCCAGGCGAAGTTTTCCTTCACTCAACAAATTCGGGTTGACATCCGTGAGATACAGGGGGGTAGGAACGGCCTGTCCGCCGCGTCCGGCCAGCAGGTCGGCGAATACGTTCTGGATGGCAGGCACGACATTCGGCTGAATGCTGGCGACCCAGTAGGGGCGGAGATCCTCACTGGGCAATTCCTGTCCCACGATCGCCACACCGTATTGAGCCAGGTAACTGAGCACATCTGGCGTTGCCACTTCCGGGTACACATAGACCGCCCGGACCATATAATCGAGCAAAGCCGCAGCATAGCCCACGTACTCCCCCTCCAGGGCGTCGGTCGGGATGCGCACTACAATCGGGTAATCATACGCCGGCTGAGTAAAGTTTGGACTGCGGCAGTATCCGCAATAGAAGCGATAGCCGTTGGTAAACGCCGTGCGTGCCGACTCACCCCCAGGAGTATCGCGCTGCGAGAGAATGCCTGCTCGCCATTCCGGCGCAATCATGGCCGCAATGTAACCGGCCAGGAAGGCCTGTTTATCCACCGGACGGTCAGAGCCGCCAATGACAGACAGATTGCCGCCCGCCGTCAGTCCAGGGATGTCCACCGCCAGGAACTGCACTTCAGGCGCAGCGGCAGCGAGCGTCGCCAGACCCGGATCCGGCGCAAACGCAATGACGATTTTCAAAGCCGGTAATTCAGCCTGCAACTCTTCCACCGTGAGCGTATTGCGCACCTGAAAGCGCATTTTATTTTCTTGCGCGAGGTTATAGACGAGGGTCTGGTACTGTTTCGACTCTTCCTGTGGCATGTCAGCCGGCAGGATCAGAATCACCAGCGGGACAGAAGGAGTGGGGGTAAACTGCGGCGTAAAGGTCTGCGTTGGCAGCAAGGGTTCTGGAGTGGCCTTGCCAGCACAAGAGACCAGAAAAAACAAGGTCAGGAGAAACAAAAGTCGGATGCGCACGTGACTCTCCCAAAAAAGGATGCCGGTATTTTACCTGAAAAAGAGACTAAAAACACATCAGGAGCAGTTTCATAAAAACTGCTCCTGACGCCAAGAGGAGGAAGGGAATCTTACTTTGCGGTAATCTTGATGCTCTTCGGGCGTGCCGATTCTGCCTTGGGCAGGACTAAGGTCAACACGCCATCCTGGATGCTGGCCTCGGCTTGCGAGGCATCCAGCGGAGCAGGCAAACGCAGCGTGCGCCGGAAAGCGCCATGGGGCAATTCGTGCAGCAGATACGCTGCATCATCATTCTTGAACTCGCCCTCAATCGTCACCACATCGTCCACGACCTGAATATGCAAGTCCTCGGCCTTCAAGCCTGGAACGAGGGCATTCACGACATACGCATCTTCTTGCTCACGAACGTTGACAGAAAGCGTGTACCGGTAAGACTCTGGCTGTTCCATTTCGGCCAGACGCGCCCAGCGACGGGCCATGCGATACGGATAAGGGGCAATTACGTAAGTCATAGGAATCTCCTTTGTTGACCATTTTCAAGACACCCACAGGATACCCGTTCCACATAAGAATCACGACAAAAGAAAATAGATTTTTTGTAAGAACCACAGGGTATAATCCTGCTGAATGAAAAATCGTTCGCAGAAAATTCTTCTCTTTGTGGTAACAGTCGGTGTGCTGGCCGGAGCAGGGTACTTCCTCGTGACCACGCTTCTGCCAACAACAGGGCGCTCGGCCCGCGTCGTGGAGTGGATCCGCCACCCGGAAAATCACCCCGACTGGTCTGTCCGCGCCGGGACGCGTTGTGCCGCCGAGGCGCCCTTCCTCATGCCTACCGACGGCCTCATCGGCTACCTGTGGGGCGACTCCTTCCGCCCCGGACACCTTCACACCGGCCTGGACATCTTCGGCGGCGGACCGGTGGGCGTGACCCCGGTCGTGGCCGCCTATGACGGCTACCTGTGGCGTTTGCCCGAATGGAAATCCGCCGTCATTGTGCGCGTCCCCTCCGACCCACTCCAGCCAGGCCGACAAATCTGGCTCTACTACACCCACATGGCCGACCCGCAGGGCAACTCATTCATCTCCTCAGAATTTCCGCCAGGAACGACCGAAAAATTCATCCAGGCAGGCACCTTCCTCGGCTATCAGGGCAATTACACCGGCAACCCCGCCAACCCATCGGGCGTCCACCTTCATTTTTCCATCGTGTTGAGCGATTCAGACGGCAAATTTCTCAATGAACTGAAAATCCAAAACACGCTCGACCCTTCGCCTTACTTTGGGTTGCCGCTCAACGCCAAAACCGCTCCCGACGAAGTTATCGTCTGCAGTCCATAACACCGCGGGACATTTTGACGACCTCTCTCACAATCAGGATCATCCAATGCTCAGCCTCACTAACCAGATCGTCCTCATTACCGGCGCAGGAAAAGGAAACGGGCGGCGCGCCGCCGAACTGTTTGCCGCCCGCGGGGCCATCATCGCCGCTGCCGACCTGACGCCAGTCAACCTCGACGAAACAGTGGCTCGCCTCTCTGCCAGTGGAGCACAGGTCAAAATCTACCTGGCCGACATTGCCAAGAAACTGCCCATCCAGGGACTGCTCAACCAGGTGCTGGACGATTTCGGTCGTCTCGACATCCTGGTCAATTGTGCCGAGGTGGAGCCACAAAAAACTGTCCTCGAGATGGACGAATGGGACTGGGTGCGCACCCTCGATGTCAACCTGACCGGCGCGTTTCTGCTCACCCAATCTGCCGGTCGGATCATGAAAGCCCAGGGCGGGGGAACAATCGTCCACATCGGCGAACGGGCCAAAGGTCCCGAACGGCGCGCCGCGTACTTCGCCAGCAAAGCCGGGCTGAAGGCACTGGTAGAAGCCGCTGCCAGCGAACTATCTGCCTTTGGCGTGCGCGTCCATCTGGTTTCCTCTGCCGAAGCGGCTCTGGAGGTCTGCCATGATGAGCGTTCGTCTGCGTGACCTGTTGCTCGGCCTGCGTGAACTGGGGCTGGGAAACGCCCCGGTCATCGTCCACGCCTCGCTTTCTGCCTTTGGCGAGGTGGAAGGCGGCGCGGAGACGGTAGCCCACGCGTTGAGCACCGTGTTCTACAATTTGCTCGTGCCTGCATTTACCTACAAGACGATGGTGATTCCCCTCGTCGGGCCGCCGAATAACGGCATCATCTACGGCTCAGGCAAAGACCAGAACCGCATGGCCGAGTTTTTCACACCACGCATGCCGGTTGATCGGTTAATTGGGGCCATCCCGGAGGCCGTCCGCCGCTTGCCCGAGTCCAGGCGCAGTTCGCACCCGATCCTGTCCTTTGCCGGTGTGCGAGCCGAGCCCTTTTTAGAGACTCAAACACTTGCCGAACCATTTGCCCCCATCGGAGCGTTGGAACAGGCTGGTGGCTGGGTGGTTTTAATGGGCGTCAATCATACCGTCAACACCAGCATCCATTACGCCGAACGACTGGCCGGGCGCCGGACATTCATCCGTTGGGCGCTGACGCCCCACGGCGTGGTCGAATGCCCGAACTTTCCCGGTTGTTCGGCGGGCTTTGAGGCCATTCGCCCCGACGTGGAACGTTACACGCGTTCCGTCCAAATCGGCCCGGCCCGGATCGAAGCCGTGCCGCTCAAAATGCTGTTTCGCGCCGTCATCGGACGCCTGCGCCAGAATCCGCTGGCGCTCTTGTGCGACCAGGAAGATTGCGAGCGCTGCGAAGAAATTCGGCGCGGCATACAACAAAAAGGAGAAGGCCTGTGACCGTCCAGACCGCTTCGCTTGTCCTCACAACGCGGGGCAATACCGACGTGATTGACATCACCCGCGACGTGGCCCGGTTGGTCGAACAATCTGACTTGCATTCCGGCACGGTGACGGTGTTCTGCCCATCCTCCACCAGCGCCCTGACAACGGTCGAGTTTGAGCCGGGCGCAGTCGCCGACCTGAAGCGTATGTTCGAGGAACTCGTCCCCGCCCGCCGCGACTACGCCCACAATGCCACCTGGGACGATGGCAACGGTCATTCGCACATGCGCGCTTCGCTGCTGGGGCCATCCTTGACCATTCCCTTTGTCGAAAAGAAACTGACTTTGGGAACGTGGCAGCAAATCATCTACGTAGATTTTGACATTCGCCCCCGCCGGCGCGAACTGATCATCCAGATGCTCGGCGAATAGGCTTTTCGCAAAAAAACAGGCGAGTGCAATGCGCACCCGCCTGTTTTGATGTTCTGATTCAGTTTTCCCCATCAGAGCCAAGCTACACGAGGTTTTGATGTTCCCTGTGTCGCTTTCGCGTTTGTGTCGGGCAAATTTTTGAAGAGGGTTCGGCTTAAATCACGCCCAACTTCTTGCCCACCTTCGCAAACGCCTCCAGGCCTCGATCCAAATCATCATGAGAATGAGCCGCCGAAATCATGACGCGGATGCGCGCCTTCCCTTGCGGAACGGTCGGGTAACCAATTGCCATCGCGAAGACCCCTTCCTCAAACAATTCGCGGCTGAATGCCTGGGCCAGGGGCGCCTCGCCGAGCATGATGGGAGTGATGGGCGTCGTGCTCACCCCGGTATCGAAGCCGAGTTTCTTCATTTCGTCCTTGAAATACCTGGCGTTTTCCCACAGTCTATCTACCAGTTCGGTGGAGGTCTCCAACAGGTCAATCGCTGCGATGCAGGCAGCCGCGTCGGGCGGGGTCACCGCCGAGGAGAACAGGAACGGCCGTCCGCGTTGACGCAGCCACTCCACAATCACCGCCTTCCCGGCCACGACACCGCCTACCACCCCAAATGCCTTCGAAAGCGTCCCCACTTCCACATCCACCTTGCCATGCAGGCCAAAGTAATCCACAATGCCACGTCCGCCGCGACCCAGGACCCCTTCGCCGTGTGCGTCGTCCACCATGAGAATCAGATCATACTTGCGTGCCACCTCGTAAATATCCGGCAGCGGCGCCACGTCCCCATCCATGCTAAAGACCCCATCGGTCACAATGAGGGCACGGCGATACTGCCCCTGATTCTCTTGAATCGCCTTCTCCAAAGCCGCCACATCGCAATGGTCATAGGCAACAATTTTCGCTCCCGACAGGCGGCAGCCGTCAATGATACTGGCATGATTCAGGCGATCGGAGAAAATAATGTCTTCCTTACCGACCAGCGCCGGGATGGTGGCCGTATTGGCCTGGAAGCCAGACTGAAACGTAATCGCCGCTTCGACGCCCTTAAACGCCGCCAGTCGCCGCTCTAATTCGACGTGCAGCGTAGTCGTCCCGGCAATCGAGCGCACGGCAGCCGGGCCGGCGCCCATCTCATCCAGCGCTTTTTTGGCAGCATTCACCAGCGCCGGATGGTTGGCAAGGCCAAGGTAGTTGTTGGAACAAAAATTGAGCACGCGCTTGCCATCCACAACCAGCCAGGCCCCTTGTGGCGAGGCAATCGTGCGAATGCGGTTGTACAGGCCCTGCGCCTTCAGATTTTCGAGTTCCTGATTGATCCAGTCAAGTTTGGACATAGTTCTCTCCGTGTAGATTGAATGATTGACTCCACTGCAAAAACCCTGAAGTTTCACCACGAAGACACGGAGTCACAAAGTTTCCTTTCATTTACTTACTCGTGTCTCCGTGTCTTTGTGGTTCGATTTTCACCTTTTTGCAGGAGACTCATGATTACTCGTGCGTTCTCTCACGAGCAATTATATCGCTTTCGATGTTTTCTTCAGCCAGCAATCCCAACTCGGCTAACGCCGCCAGGATTTTCGACCGGGCTGCCGCTGGGATGATCACTGCCGTTGGCCCCAGACTTTCGCCGAGGAAGCGCGCCGCCTTTGACTTACGCAACTCGCTCAGGACCTCGGGCCGGCTGACCCGTAACACAGTTTGGACCTCCACCCGCGCCTCGGTCCCGTTCACTTCCCACCGTTTAATCGCCTTAACCAGGCTCGGCGGAATCCCGGCAGCCGCATTTTTGGCCAGCAAACGCAGAAATGGCCCCACTTTCAAGCCCTGACGGGCCGCGCGCTGGAGCGAAGCCGGCGTAACCCGATAGCGATATTCGTCGGCAGAGGCCTGCTCCCATTCACAGAAACGAGCAATCTGGTAACGCACTGAGCGTGGAACAGAACGCGGCACCAGCACCAGCCCTTGCGAAGAAACATGCAATTTCCCCTGTTCTTCCACCAGGCCATTGAAACGAGCAACGCGGCGGAATGCAGTGATCATCTCCGCTCCGTCGGGGTGGGCCAGGTCCACCCGTCCAAGCCAGTAGAGCGGTCCCGTGATGACGTACTGGATCAGCGCTCCGTCCACCTCGTCCCACGACTCAAAGCCGCGCAGGTACACCCCGTCGGAACTGCGTTTGATGAACCACGAATCGTAATCGCCAGCAGGGCGCTGAAAATCGGGATATTTCTCTTTGATGCCGCGAACAAAAGCAGGCAAACTCCACCACTGATCTTTCGGGAGCACCTCCAACAGGCCCAGCAAAAAGAGGCGCGTGGCGAGAGGATGATTGGTCCATTCCCCTTCACATACCAGCGCGGGGAGCGAGCGAAGTTCGTCGAACGATGGGTCGTTTTTCCAGGCCTCAAACAGCAAAGTCAGCGCCTGCAAACGTGGCATTTCCAAAAAGGCGCGCACTTTCTCGGCCACCGGTTCGTCGCCAGACAGAATCCCCGCCCCCCGCAAGAAAGCCTGTACGATGGCGGGCGGAGTTTCTGTAGCAGGCGGCTCAAAATTCATCCGCAAGGCAGCCAGCAAAGTGACTGCATCGTCCAAAAGGCGGTCGTACGGAGGCAAGGGGCATTCGCGCTCCCTGGGAGAGGCCGGGCGGCCCACAATTTCAGCATCTGGGCGCTCTTCGAGCGGCAAAGGAAGCCCGGCTGGGACATCTTCTTCCCGAATCCAGGGCAAAAACTCATCGGGAAGATAGGCAAACTCCTGCAAGCCGCCGGGGGTATCGAAAAAGGCACGCCCCAACAGCGCCCGGTAAAAGAGAAATTCCGTTGTCGAAACCGGATGCAGGTACACCTGTTCCCGATCGCGGCGGGCGGGGCCGACCTCGCGCAGGGTGCCGAAACGACGGGTAAACGCTGCCCACGGCTGACGTCCCCCACCCCGCGCCAGAAAGCGGAGCGCCTGCATCGCCTCAGCCGGAAGCGAATCGAGGACCTCGCGCACCAGTTCAGGGTCGAGAATCGCTGTGCACAGTTGACGGCAAGCCGCCTCCGGCTCTGATTCAGACAACTCCAGTCCCCATAAAGCGGCTACCGCGCGCAAATGTCCCAGGTCAAATTTCTGCAGGGAAGTAGATAAATCAGGCATGGTCCGTCGAAGCACACACAAAGCAATTTCCCCCCCTGCGTTTTGCCCGGTAGAGGGCCTCATCGGCTGCCCGCAGGAGGGCCGAGGCAGTCTGACCATCGGAAGGATAGCAGGCAATCCCCCCCGAAATTCCCAAACGAATCGTCTTGTTCTCGCTCAGGACGAGATCGGTTTCGGATAACTTCTTTGAAATTTTTTGCGCCACCAGCAAGGCTTGCTTGATGCCTGTTTCAGGCAGGACGAGCGTCATTTCATCTCCGCCATAGCGGGCCAAAAAATCACTGCTGCGCACTGTGTGCAGTAAAAGATCGGCCAGTTGTTGCAACACGCGATCGCCTACGTCATGACCGTATGTATCATTGACTTGCTTGAAACCGTCCAGGTCCATCATCATCACACAAAAAACGCTTTGGTGAATACGCGAGCGATGTAGCGCCTGATCGAGACGTTCGTCGAGTGCACGACGATTGGGCAATTTGGTCAAAATATCACTGTACGCCTGGAGAGTGGCCAATTGATGGAGGTGTGCATTAATGATTGCAATCGCAGCCTGGTCCGCCAGCAAAGACAGCAAGCGCAGTTCCGCTTCATCAAACTTTCCCTTTTTACTACGCGCCAGGTTCATCACACCCAACACCATTTCCTGCGTGCAAATAGGCACCCCAACAATAGAACCATGCCAGGTGGAGGGCGCATTTTTGAAAAGAGGATGGTCACTCATATCTTCCACGACCAGGACTTTTCCCGTTCTCGCCACGGTCCAGGTCAGCCCATCGGGGCGTGGCTCAGAAAACTGTAAATTTTTTCGTCCGTCAATGAACAGGGATGCTCCAAAAGTAATTTTTCCATCTTGATAGAGATAAATATGCGCATCTTCTGCATCTGGGACCAACCTGAGCGCCTCTTTCACAACACTTTCTAACACAACCTGCAGATCAAGGCTCGAGGTCAAATTCAAAGCAATGCGCTTCAACGCGTCCAACTCTGCGGCCTGCTGTTCGATAATCGCCAACAGTCTGCCATGTTTTGATAAGGTATCCATCAGTCGATCGAGCAAAGAGGGCAAATTCTGCTCATCAGCAGCCTGGACAACCGCCTTTATCAGCCCCCGTAAACGATCTACTTCATTTTGTGACAACCCCTGCTGGATCAAACGTTGGTCAAGTTCATGCAACAGCGCTTCATTCGAATTCACAGTATCTCCTCACCAAAACTATACCAGAATTTGGTGCAGATTCAAATGACACTCTCTTCCCCCCAGCCCATCAATCACGCCAGAAATCTCAAATAAAGTGTTCCTACCCGGGAAATAGGATGTGTGCCTTTCCAGCGGCCACAAAACAAACCCTGTGCCTCTATTGAGCATCTGAAATTGTAAGATTTTCTTTGCTACCGTACAGATTGCCTTGAACTCTCTTTTTTATCGCGGATTTCGCTGATGGTGCGGATGACGCCGATGTTTTTTGTAAACAAATCCGCCAAATCCGCGTCATCCGCGTTCGGGTTTTGGGTTTGTACGGTAGAGAAAGATTTTCTCAATTTTTCCTGAATCATTTTAGCACAAGGCAAGCATGATTCCAAAAGCAAAGGCTGTATAATAGCCTCAAAAGGAGTCCCTCATGCGCACCGAACAACCGGCTCTTCCTCTCCCTGCTACCCCGCTCCACCCTCGCAAGCGTGCCATCATTGTCGGCGCGTCGAGCGGAATCGGCGCTGCCCTGGCCAGACGCCTCGCCGCCGAAGGCTGGACCCTGGCCTTGCTTGCCCGACGCTTCGACCGATTGACCGCCCTTGCTGAAGAAATCAACACCGCTGCGGGCGAAATACGCGCTGTGCCTTACATGCACGATGTAACCGATACCGCGGCTGTGCCGGACCTCTTGAAACAGATTCTGGCTGACTTGGGCGGTCTTGACCTGTTCATCTACAATTCGGGGATTGCCCTGCCAACCGGCTTCCGCCATTACGATTTTGAAAAAGACCTCGAGATGACCAAAGTCAACTACATCGGCGCGCTGGCATGGCTCGACCCGGTCGCTTCTCTCTTCCAGAGCCTCGGCAGCGGGCATATTGTGGGCATCTCCTCCGTCGCCGGAGACCGGGGACGAGTCAAAAACCCCGCCTATAATGCTTCGAAAGCAGCCCTGACCTGTTACCTCGAAGCCCTGCGCAACCGTCTCACCCGCCGCGGGGTGCATGTTCTGACCGTCAAACCCGGCTACGTTGCTACCGAGATGACCCAAAAGCAAAAAGGGCTGTTCCTGGTCGCCAGCCCCGAAAAAGTGGCCGCCGACATCTGCCGTGCCATTCGCCGCCGTAAACAGACCCTCTATACCCCCTGGTTTTGGGAATGGATCATGCTCATTGTACGGCACATCCCGTCCTTTATCTTCCGTCGGCTGAACTTTTGAGACTTTTATGAATAGCAAATTGACTTACGAAAAATTCCTTCCGCTGGAGAACTTCGGTCATTCCCTGCGCACTCCGGCCTACCTCTTTCGCCCACGGGATGCAGAAGATATTCTGACGGCGTTCAAACTGGCCCGCGAAAACGGGCTAACCGTCACGGCCCGCGGGGCGGGTCGCAGTTACAACGACGCGGCCATCAACGGGGGAGGAATCGTCCTGGACCTGCAACAGATGAATCGCATTCTGGCCTGGGACCCCACCTGCGGCCTGATCACCGTCGAGCCGGGGGTCACCATCTGTCAACTCTGGCAAACCACCCTCCCCGATGGCTGGTGGCCGCCAGTCGTTTCCGGCACCATGACCACCACCCTGGGCGGTTGTCTGGGCGCCAACATTCATGGCAAAAACAACTTCCGCATGGGGACAATTGGCGAACACGTGACCGAGTTCACCGCCCTGCTCCCCAGCGGCGCCGAAGTGACCTGCTCTCCCAAGAAAAACGGCGATCTGTTCCGCGCCATGATTGGCGGATTTGGCATGTTGGGGATTTTCACTTCCATCACGCTGCAGATGAAGCGGGTCTATTCGGGGCTGTTGAACGTCCGCGCCTGGGGCGTGCCAGACCTGAAAACGCACCTGGCCGAAATTGAGGCAGCCGCGCCGGAGCACAATTACACCGTCGGCTGGCTCGACGCAACCGCCAGCGGGCGTTCTCTCGGCCGCGGCCAGTTACACACCGCCGATTATCTCGCCGAAGGAGAAGACCCCGCCGCGGCCCAAACGCTGCGCGTCGAATACCAGACCCTGCCCGATAAGTTCTTTGGCGTCGTCCCCAAGTCGCTTTTACCCCTGCTGATGAAACCCTTTATGAACAATCTGGGGGTATGGGGAGTGAACACGGCCAAGTACCTCCTGGGCGCTCGCCAGAAGACTTACCGCCAGTCCCATGCCGCCTTTCACTTCCTCCTGGACTACATTCCCCACTGGGAAATTGCCTACGGGCGCGGCGGACTGATTCAATACCAATCCTTCCTGCCCAAAGAAACCGCCCTCGAAGCCTGGACCGAGATGCTCACCCTCTCGCAGAAGCGTGGCATCCCTTCCTATCTTGGCGTCACCAAGCGTCACCGGCCCGACAACTTCTTGCTCTCCCATGCGGTAGATGGCTTTTCGCTGGCGCTCGATTTCAAGGTCACAGACTCGAATCGCACCCGTCTGGCCAGGATGCTGAGCGAGTTCGATGAAATCGTCTTGCAAGCCGGTGGACGTTTTTACTTTGCCAAAAACAGCGAAACCAGCGCCGAAACTGCCCGCCGTTTTCTCGGCGAAGAGACCCTGAATCGATTCCGGGCCTTGAAAAAACGCTGTGACCCCCATTTCGTGCTCGAGTCAGACCTCTACCGAAGAATTTTTGGGGAGCAGCAGTAGGCCATTGGGCTTCTCCAGTTCCCCCGCACCGATACAGAATATTTCCCACTGCTGAGTACCTTGACAATCTCTCCAATTGGAAAAATTGACTTCGAGAGAGCCGTTAGGTAAATTGGGCGAGTTGACTTTTGGTTGCAACCTCATTAAACTAACAAAAACGATAGACAGGAGGAACTATGGCTGAATTTCAGTTTATCATGCGCTCCGGG
>Ga0209162_1003355_pt1 | contig 12964 bp, 12 predicted proteins | sample YNPNPMetaG_FD_187121 | JGI IMG/M metagenome (GOLD analysis project Ga0209162, IMG submission 187121) | Anoxygenic and chlorotrophic microbial mat microbial communities from Yellowstone National Park, USA - YNP NP MetaG (SPAdes) (version 2) ...
CGCCGCGCGCGATGAGCGGAACGTGATACTGCGCCGCCCAGCGCGCCAGTTGGCTCACTTGCTCCGCCGATTGGGGAAACACCACCGCGTCCGGCGTGCCGCGCTCCCACGTTGCATCGCTCTCGTATGTCAGCAACTCAGTCGGGTCTGTGATAATTTGATGTGGATGAAAGATCTGTTTGAGTGACCGTAAAGCATCTGCGGTTAGCATAACTATCTCCCTTGCACACATTGTATCCACATTCAAATAATTGGCAATCAGTATTTGGTTTGCAAAAGTTGAGCAAAAGCCCGGTTCGTGATAAACTATTCCTCGCCACAGTCAACTGCTTGCCGCGAGTGTGCCTGACCAATGTCTGTTCTGGTGATTACTGGCAAGGACTGGTATATGAACAAAACGATGCTCGCTCATTTTGAATCGGATCTACAAATCCCTGTCGAACCCCTCCTGATCGTCCTCTTTGCTCTGGGCACCGTCCTGGCAATCCTGGGGGGCACTCCTGCTAACGTGAGTTACATCCGTCCGCTCGTCGCGGGATTGTGGAGCATTGCGCTAGCCAGTGGGATGCTCGTACGGTGGAAACCACGCGCAGGCATCTGGTTTCTGTGCCTTTCCCTCGTTGCCTTCATTCAATTAATCCACTTTGGCATGCCAATGCCCAACGCCATATTCTTGCTGGTCATTCCTCCCGTGCTTGCGGCGCCATTGCTTGGATTACCGTCGGCAAGTCTGCTAGCAGTAGGCGAAAGCGTGCTCCTGGCTTGGGTCGGTTATCTCGCCAGCGCCGAGTCAGCCACCATCCTCGTCACACTGCTGGTCATCTGGCTACTGCTAGGAATACTGTGGGGCATTGATTCGCGCGTGCGCCACGTCGCGCAATGGACCAGCGCGTACTATGAACGCGCGCGCACGATGCTGGAACAAATCTATCAAGAACGAACCGAACGCGAACAAATGGTCGCCGACCTCGCGCACGCCAATCGGCAATTGGCATTGATGAATGAAAAGTTACTTGCCGCGCGTCTTTTGGCGGAAGAAGCCCAGCGCGCCAAAGCCGCCTTTGTCGCGAACGTCAGTCATGAGTTTCGTACACCGCTCAATATGATTATCGGACTGGTAGACTTGTTGTTGGAAACCCCAGACATCTATGGCGGCAATCTTCCTCCTGCCCTGCTCGAGGACCTGGAGATTGTTCATCGCAATTGCGAACATCTTGCCAGTATGATTACCGATGTGCTTGACCTCTCGCAGATTGAAGCCGGGCGATTGGCGCTACGTCGAGAACAAGTCAATTTAGCCGAGGTGATCGAGCGCGCCGTCGCGTTGACCAAACCGTTAATCGAGAAAAAGGGCTTGTCACTCCAGGTGACTGTTCCCCCCGATCTTCCTGAGGTCTATTGCGATCGCACACGTATTCGCCAGGTCATCGTCAACCTGGTCAGCAATGCCGCGCGTCTGACCGAAAAAGGCGGTATCCGTATCACCGCGCAGCACGATACCAATCAAATTATCGTTAGCGTGAGTGACACAGGACCAGGCATCGCCCCCGAGGACGCGCAACGCATCTTTCAACCCTTTTATCGCGGTAAAGCCAGCAGTTCCGTCGGAAGCGGACTGGGCTTGTCCATCAGCAAACACTTTGTCGAGTTGCACGATGGAGAAATGTCATTTGAAAGCACTGTGGGAGTCGGTAGCACGTTCCGCTTTAGTTTGCCTGTCTCTCCCTTTGTGCCTCCCACGCCCTCACCGAGCGCGCTCATCAAAGACGATTGGGTCTGGCACGAGCGTACCACGCCATGTCGGCTACCGAACAAACCTCCGCGTCCGCGCATCCTTGTCTACGATGACAGCGGTGACCTGTCTGCGATCCTCGCGCGCTACTCGGATGAAATGGAATTCGTCGCGTGTTCCGATCTCGCGCATCTGCAATCCATCCTCGCAGAGTGTCCCGCGCAAGCCATCTTGCTCAACGTGCCTTCGCCGCACGATCTATGCGCGCAGTTAGAACAAACGGCACAACTCATCCCCGATACACCGATTATCGGTTGTTCTCTGCCACCCAAGAGCGCGCACGCCTGGCAAGCCGGTGCACACGATTACTTGCTCAAGCCAGTGATGCGTCACCATCTCGAACAAGCGCTCGCCAAGATTGGCAAACCTGTCCGCCATGTCTTGATTGTGGATGACAACGCCGATGCGCGTCAACTCTTTACACGTATGCTACACGCGTGCGACGACACTTTGCAAATTCGCACTGCGTCGAACGGCATCCAAGCCCTCGAAGAACTGCACCGCCATCCTCCTGATGTCGTTCTACTGGATATCGTGCTACCTGATCTGGATGGCTGGGATGTTCTGCGCGCCAAGAATCAAGAGGAGCGTTTGCGCGATATTCCCGTCATTTTCATCTCTGCTCAAGACCCTCTGGAGCGACCACTCACCAGCCGCGTGGTGATGGCCACAATCGGAGAAGGAATCACGCTCAGCCGGTTGTTGCGCTGCGTGCAGACATTGGCGACGCTACTGACTCAACCTGATTCTGCCCAGCCGACCTCCCATTCTGTGTCACTCCCAGTGCCCGATCCAACGCCTGGATAAACTCTTGCCGCCGTACAGGTTTGGGCACATAGAGTTTGGCACCCAACGCCAACGCCAACTCCTCTTCACGTACTACGGAACAAACGATGATGGGAATCGAACGCGTGGCAGGATGATTGTGCAAATGCAAAAGGAGTTCCCAGCCATCAACATCGGGCAGCATCACATCTAACACGATGACGTCCGGCATGACTGTCTGAATCACCTCAAACACGCGCGCGCCTTCGCGCAAGGGCACAATGTGATAACGCGTCCCCTGCACATAGCGACGATAGAAATGAATCAAGTCTGCATTATCGTCCACCACCAACACCCGATACACGGCGGCGCGCGGAAAACGGACGGTACACGCAAAGCATCCGTCTTGGGTAACCGATGTCAGGGTGCCGCTATGTGCCGCGAGTAACTCCTGAACCAGATCATCTGCAGGCAACGGTGTGCTCGGCACAGTGGGCGTCATCATCACAATCGTAATGCTGTCCGTCCCCTGCTCTACACGAATCTCCACATGCCCTGACGACATTCGGCGCACCAATTCCGACATTGTGCGAACGAGAATTTGGCGCAACTCGGATGGATGAATTGGCACAGCCAAACCTGCCGGCACTGGATGCACAATTAGAGTGACCTGACGTTTGTTGGCAATCGCGTGTACCAACTCGACCACGCGTTCAATCGTGTTTCCCACATCCGCCGTTCGCTCGATTCCACCGCGCTCGAGGGCATTCAATTCCTGACGCACTTGCACAATCCGCTCTGGCGTTTCAGCTGCGCCTCGTTCCATGAGCGTCAGATAATTCTCCCAGAGCCGCTGCGCCAGGACGTGAATCGCGTGTGCCTGCTCACGGCGCAAGTGGCGCGGCGTAATGCCCAGTCGTTCGGCCGTTTCCTCCTGAGTCAGTTTTTGAATGTAGCGGCACGCTAACACATCGTAAATACGCCGACTGCGCGCTGCCGGTGGCGTCTCGGGTGGTGGCGCGAGTGCCTGAATCAGCCGAAGGATGCTTGCCTGAAACGCGCCAGGATCGGCTTCATGGCAACCCAAAATATTTCGCAACTCGGGTGGTGGGGAATACGCAGGATCGTAGAGGTGATTGAGAGCGTTTTGCAGATCCTGTTCCAAAGCTTCTTGTCCTAAATATGTCCGCATCGTGACCTTGCCTGCCCGGGCGAGACTCGTTATACTATCATTGGTTTATTGCACGCTGGTTTCATTCTAGCACGTCCCCCTTACACCGTCAACCTCACCCGGCTTTAGCCATTGACGCCAACTCATTCTCGAGGCAAGAGTGTTTGCACACTGAACGTGCATACCTGGCGCCAAAAATATTTCAGCACTCAAGGAGGAGAAAATGAAAGCGTTAAGATGGATGATGCTTACTGCCGTCTTGTTGGCAATTGTAGCGGCTTGTGCCCCCGCTCCTACCCCCACTCCAACCCCTCAACCCGTAGTGACCTTGCGTTACTCGAACTGGCATCTGGCGGAAGCACACTGGGAGAAGACCATCAAGGCAGCCATCCCGCTGTTCGAGAAGGAAAACCCTAACATCAAGGTCAGTCTCGAGGTGGTGTCGTATGCGGAAAAAGAAGCCAAATACGCCACCGAAATTCAAGCCGGCGCTGGACCCGACCTGATTCACCTGGCTGGATACTCGATCCGTAATTTCGTAGAGAGTGGGTACCTGTACGACATCACACCGTTCGTCAACAAAGAACCCCCTGGTTTCCTGGATCAGTGGTATCCGCACCTGGTGGATCTCTTCAAGTATCAAGGCAAGTTGTACGGACTTCCCAGCGATTACATGGCGATGATCTTGGCGTACAACAAGAAATTGTTCCAGGAAGTTGGCCTTGACCCCAACAAGCCCCCCAAGACCTGGGACGAGTTTCTGACCTATGCCAAGAAACTCACGCGCGATCGTAAAGGCAGCGGCAAAATTGACGCCTGGGGCTTTGGTACTGTGGGCGCGATTGACCCGGGCTGGGAATTGCGCTTTTCACCAGTCCTGCTCAGCCATGGCGCAACGTATCTGACCCCGGACAACAAATGCTCGGCGCTGAACACGCCCGAAGCCAAAGAAGCGTTCAAGTTCTGGGTTGGCCTGGTGACCGATGCTAAAGTGGTTCCACCGGGCGTCACCACCCAGGGTGCGGGCGCTGTACGCACTCAGTTCGCCAACGAATTGATTGCGATGAAAATCGGTTCGGGATGGACGGCACCAATCCTGCCTACCATCAACAAAGATTTTAACATCGCAGAGAACTTGGGCGCAGCACCAATGCCCGTGAAAGCAGGCAAGACACTCGCGAAAACAACGACGGCCTGGTACAGCGGATGGATGATCAACAAGAACACCAAGTATCCCGAACAAGCCTGGAAACTGCTCAAATGGCTAACCAGCAAAGAAAGCGATCAACGCTGGTTCGATGGAGCCCGTGTCCTCTCCGCGCGCCGTGATGTGTCTGGCGATCCTGAGAAAGGCATCAAACCCTATCAAGCCATCGCGGATGACAAGTTCGCTCAGGTCATCTCTGCTGAACTGAAGAACGCGCAGATCAATCCACAGTTGAAAGAGTGGCCCCAGATCGCGGATACAGTCAACAAAGAAGTGCAGAATGCGTTCACTGGTAACAAGACCGCTGACGCCGCTCTGAAAGACGCACACGACCGAATCAACATCATCCTGGCACCCTATCGCAAAGCCGGCGAAACGTGCCCCTCCTACTAGCCGGTTGGGGAGGAATCGCCCTCCCGGGCGATTCCTCCCTCTTCGCACCCTCCTATGACGATCAAAATGAAACGCCTATCCTTTGGGTCAGGTTATCGCGCGCCTGCGTGGCGCGAGCCATTGTCTAAAGCGGAAATAACAGGGTACGCCTTTATACTCCCCTGTATGGTATTGATGGTCGTAGTGTTTGGAATCCCCGCCTTTGCCGCCATCGCCAATAGTTTTACCCCCATCTGGTCAGAGGTCAAGACTTTTACGTTTGCAAACTATCTTCGTCTGCAACAAGACAAGCAATTCTGGGAATCCTTGCGCGTGACGCTGATCTTTGTGGCAGGAAGCGTCGCACTGCATCTTGCCCTGGGCTTGGGCGTAGCCCTCGCACTCAATATTGATGTGCCCGGAAAATGGCTCTTTCGGATCATTGCTATCCTTCCCTGGACAGTCCCCGACGTAATCACAGGAATTGTCTGGCGGTATATGTACGACCCAACGGCGGGGATTATCAATTACTTTCTCGATCGCATCGGTGGGCCCAATCCGTATATCGAATGGCTAGGACGTCCTCACTTTGCCTTACCCAGCGTAATTATCGCGGACGTCTGGCGCGGCTATCCATTCGTTATGCTTATTTTGCTGGCAGGTTTGCAAGCCATTCCCCAAGAATTGTACGAAGCCGCGCGCGTAGATGGCGCGACCGCCTGGCAAGAATTTCGCCACATAACTATTCCGGGACTCTCACGTATGTTTATGATTGCGCTGGCGCTAGACACGATCTGGCAATTCCGTCGCTTTGGTTTGGTCTACAATATGACTCAGGGCGGGCCCGGAAACGCCACCGAAATTCTCCCTTTGGCAATCTACAACCAATACTTTAAATTCTTCAACTTTGAATACGCCTCTGCGATGGCTGTTGTGCTTGCCGTAATCATGCTCATCATCAGCATTCCTTACATCCGTTTGGTGGCTGGGAGAACGGAATGAAACACCACACCCTCCGTCGTACAATCGTCATCTATTTGATTTTGATTGCGGTGTGTATTTTCAACTTGCTCCCCTTCTTCTTCATGCTTTCGACCTCTTTGAAGTCAGAGCAAGAATCCTACGAGATTCCACCGACTTTCTGGCCGCGTCAGGTCACGCTGGATGCGTATGTTCAGGTGATTCTCTGGACCAATTTTCCAGCGTACTTTTTGAATAGTACGATTGTCGCTTTGGGTACAGCCCTCTTCTCAACGATACTTGGCGCGCTGGCAGGTTACGGTTTCTCACGTTATAATTTTCGCGGCAGGGAATCGTATATGGGGTTGATCCTCGCCACGCAAATGCTGCCGGGTGTCTTGCTGGTAGGACCGTATTTCAAACTGCTGGCAGCAGTAGGTTTATACAACACTTATCTTGGACTCATCCTTGCCTTCACAACAATCACACTACCTTTTAGCGCGTGGATGCTCAAAGGGTTCATTGACACAGTACCTGAAGAACTGGATCACGCGGCAATGGTAGATGGCTGTTCTCCACTGGGCGCCTTCGTGCGCGTCGTGTTACCTGTTATCACCCCGGGTATGGTCGCGACGATTGTGTTCGCGTTTTTGCTTGCCTGGGGAGACCTCCTCTGGGCTTTGATTCTGACCAGTGGCGATGAGATGGCAATGGTCACCCTCGGTCTGACACGTCTGGTAACACAGTTCCGTATCATTTGGCCACAACTGATGGCTGGCTCAATCATCGCCTCGGTGCCGTGTATGATTTTGTATCTTGCCTTGCAAGACTATCTGGTCAAGGGCTTGACCGCAGGCGCGGTCAAGGAATAGCCCTCGCGGCTCTATGCGCTGACGCTGTCAATTCCCCTCCCTGTTGCGATCGGTCATCGGCTTGAATTGCCCTCTTGAAAAATTTGCCAGAATGTAGTATAATGTCAATAGATGAAATATATTTCACATCATGAAATACCTCTGATAAGGAGAAAAACTTCATGGGCGTCACCATCCAAGCCGTAACACGAGCCCTGCGTATTCTTAACACCCTTGCGTCAAACCCCAGCGGCTTGACCAATCGAGAGATTGCCCAGCGATTACATCTAAACATCAGCACGACCCATCACCTGGTCAATACTCTGTTGGCGGAAGGCTTTGTGCATCGTTGCGGCGATAGCAAATACTGTCTTGGGCATGCCATTGCCCATCTCAACCAAGCCTATTTGAGCAACGTCAATCCGAATGCTCATTTGTACGATGCCTTGAACAAATTGGCGGAGGTGACCGGCGAGACGGCGTATCTATGCGTCTGGCAAGAGGGGCATGCGGTTATTCAGAGTATTGTCGAAGGTTCTCAGGCGGTTCGCGTGGGGGGCCTCTATGTGGGTTACCGAGATAAATCGCATTTCCGTTCCGCCGGGAAAGTATTCCTCGCTTATCTGAACGAGCCAGAACTGAATGCCTATCTGGAAACGGCTGATTTCACTCCATTGACTGCAAGAAGTGTTCCCAATGCCGAAAAACTGAAAGAACAGTTGCGCGAAATCGCCAGGCAGGGCTATGCGATAGACCGAGGTGAGTTTGCCGATGATGTGTGCTGTATTGCGGCTCCGGTTTTCTCTGCGGAAGGCGCGGTCGTAGCTGCACTCACTGTTTCCGCACCCGAACAGCGTTTCCTCCGCACACAAGACCGACTGAAAAGTGCAGTCCTGCAAGCCGCAAGTACTGCGTCGCGCATGCTTGGTTACAAGCCAAGCGAAACCCCCAGTACGAAACAAGGAGTTCAAGATGGCAACGTCCAAAAGAAGCACCACTCAAAAGCGTCGGGCAACACCAAAGCGCAAAAATGTGCGTCCTCAGCCACTTTTCCTCGGCGTAGAACACGTCGGCATTTATCCAAACCAAAACGTCAGCGGTCAAGTCATCGCTGAGTGGTACAGGGATAACTTTGGCTTGGAACTCGAGGAAGGCAAGACCAACTTTTTTATCGGTACCATCGGACAAGGGCGAATCGAAGTGATGAAACACCCTCTCACCGAAAAATGCCATGTGGCGATCCGTGTATCTGATTTTGAAAAAGCCGTCGCCGCTCTCCAAGCACGCGGGATTGCTCTCGAAGAACCTCTCTCGACTCCTCCTGGCTTGAAAGCGGTTTTCCTCAAAGACCCCGATCCCGCAGGAAACCTGGTGCACCTGTTATGGATTGGCGAAACACAATGAGACCAAACTCTTGAGAGGCAAATCCTATGGCAAATCCCATTGGTGTATCTAGAGGCAAAGGCTTTTCCAACCCTTTTGAACAGAAACAGGTGCTGGGTATTCTCTTTATGGCGCCTGCGGTGTTGTATATGGTCGCCTTTCTGGGATTGCCGTTTGTCCTCGCCATCTACTTTAGTCTTACCGATCTCACCATCAACAATCTCCAAAGTGGCGCCTCCTTCATTGGCCTGGAGAATTTTGTGGAACTGTTTCGGGATAGTGTGTTTCTCCAAGCCCTGCGTAACACCATCGTCTTTGTTACCTCACAACTCTTGTCCATCATTCTAGGTCAACTCACTGCCTTTGTGTTTATGCAAGAATTTCGCGGCAAGGCACCGGCGCGTATCCTTATCCTGTTGCCGTGGGCAGTCCCTATTGCCTTAGGGGTACTGGGATGGAAGTGGATGTACGATTCTCTGTATAGCATCATCAACTGGACCTTGCGTGCGATGCACATTTTGGGCCCCGATCAATGGCCCAACTGGCTGGGAGCACCCGACCTGGCAATGATTTCGGTCATCATTGTTCACGCGTGGAAAGCATTCCCTTTTGCCGCAGTGGTCTTTCTGGGTGCACTGACCTCAATTCCCCAAGACATTATTGATGCCGCTAAGGTAGACGGGGCAGGCTTTCTCCGCCAAATGTTTCAGATCAATCTTCCTATCATTGCTCCTATCGTCTCAATTGGCCTGATTTTTAGTACCGTTTTTGCTTTCACAGATATGAGCGTCGTATGGTTGTTGACCAAGGGTGGTCCGATCAACAGCACTCACGTCCTCGGTTCGTATGCTTTCCAAGTTGGTATCGTCTCTGGCGATATTGGTCAGGGTGCTGCCATTTCTCTTTTCCTGGTTCCAATCCTCATGCTGGCAATGATCCTGGTTTTGAGCGCCATGCGGCGAAGAGAGTTGTAAAATGTATCAGCCACGCGTCGCGAGAAAACCCTACGCACGTACACAACCGCAGTCAGTCTCCAAGCATAAGAAATGGACCCTGACCTATCTGTTCAAACGGGTACTGTTCTACACACTCGTCATTGCACTGGTCATCTTTGCGGCATTACCCTTCTACTGGATGTTTATAACGGCTTTCAAGACTGAGCATGATCTCTATAACCTCAAAGCCATTCCATATATTTTCAATGAACCACCCACATTACAGCACATGGATTTACTCTTCAACCGAACCGCCTTCGTCCAGTGGCTGCAAAATACCTTCGTGGTGGGTGGTCTCGTGGTAGCAATCACGCTGTTGATTGCAATCCCTGCGGGATATGCATTGGCACGGCTAGCAGGGCGCTATTCGGAACCACTCGGTATTGGTATGTTCTTAACCTATCTTGTGCCGCCGACTCTTCTTTTCATTCCCCTGTCTCCTGTGGTCTCACGGTTAGGATTACAGGACTCGTTATGGGCGTTGGTCGTCATCTATCCGACCTTCACCATCCCCTTCTGCACCTGGTTGATGATGGGCTTTTTCAAAGCGGTGCCCATCGAGATAGAGGAAGCCGCTCTCATTGATGGTGACAGTCGAATGGGCGCTTTGGTACATGTGGTGCTGCCCGTATCATTACCGGGCATTTTTACCATCATTATCTTTGCATTTACCCTGTGCGTTCAAGAATTTGTCTATGCGCTCACTTTTATCTCCAGCACAGCCAACAAAACAATCACGGTGGGAGTACCGACAGATCTGATGCGTGGTGATCTTTTCTTCTGGGGTTCATTGATGGCAGCCGCTTTGATTGCTGGCATCCCTGTTGCCATCGTATACAACCTTTTCCTCGATCGCTTTTTGGTTGGTATCACTGGCGGTGCCGTCCGATGAGAAAGGAGGGTGGAAATCGGAGAAGCACATTACTTGACCTTTCGAGCGAATCAATGATTGGATTTCAAGCGAGGAGGTTAAAAATGACTCAGAGAAAAATGACACGACGCGAGTTTCTGAAGAATGCGGGCATTGCCGGAGCAGGGCTTGTCGCTGCCGGTCTGGCAGGTTGCGCTGCGCCGACGCCCGCCGTTGTCAAGGAGACCGTCGTTGTTCCGGGCACACCGCAGGTCGTCGAAAAAGTTGTTGAGAAAGTCGTCACCGCGGTGGCGCCAACTGCTGCCCCAGCAACTGCTACGCCAGTCCCCAAGCCCACTAAAACTGCTAACTTGAAATTGCAACTCATCAGCCACTTTGTGGCAGGGTACGACGACTGGATCAAACAGTTTGCAATGGATTGGGGCAAAGCCAATGGGGTCAACGTCACCGTGGACTTTGTCAGCAATCTGGACTTGGCGGCTCGCGGTGCTGCCGAAGTAGCTGCCCAAAAGGGTCATGACATCGTGCAGTGGGATCAAGCCGTCTCCAGCCCATTCTTGTGGAAGAACCATGCTGTTGACCTGACCGATCTCGTCAAGGAAATTGAGGGCAAGTACGGGAAATTCTCAACCGTAGCTCAGCAAGCGGGCTTTGACAACGCCACCAACACTTGGTTCTCCTTCCCGATCTTCTACATGGCATTCCCCTCCCTCTACCGTAAAGACCTGTGGGATCAGGTGGGTGGATTCCCCGACACCTGGGAAAAAGTCCTCGAGGGTGGCCGCAAATTGAAAGCAATGGGCAATCCCCTGGGACTCCCCATCTCGCGTGGCTCCGACGCCAATGTCAACTGGCGCGGCGTGATTTGGTCCTTCGGCGGCGCGGTGCAGGACAAGGACCAAAAAATCGTTATCAACTCGCCCGCCGTGATCGAAGCCGTCAAATTCGCGCGCGCTCTACAAAGAGACGATGACGGAAGAGGTACTCGCTTGGGATGACACGGGGAATAATCGCTTCCTGGCATCCGGCAAAGGTAGCCTGATCTTTAATCCAATCTCCGCCTACATCAGCATCAAGGGAACGGATAAGGCACTGGCGGACAAGATCTTCGTCGCCAAGCCACCAGCAGGACCCAAGGCGCGCTTGATGGGCGTGACTCCACACTCGTGGACGCTCTGGAAGTTTGGCGAGAATCAAGTGAACGCGATTGAATTCATGAAGTACTTTGCGGCAAACTTCAAGAGCAGTTTCGAAAAGAGCGGTGGCTACAATATGCCGATGAACCCCGGCTGGGTGCCCACACCGATGCCCATCCTCTCCAACGATCCCACGAATAATCCGCCCGACAAACTCGCTATCGTGCAAACAGCTGCCGAATGGTCGGTAGGCTTTGAGTATCCAGGTCCCAATAGCCCCGCGATGGGTGAAGTCATCTCCACCTTCATCATCCCCGATATGATCGCTCAAGCCGCCACAGATAAGATGACGCCAGAGGACGCTGTCAAGTGGGCAGAGCAGCAGATTCAACGTATCGTCAAAAAGTGGAGCAGTTGATCCCAAGAACAGACCTGTCAGGTGTATCTCACCTGACAGGTCTCTCTCAAGCGAGGTAGTCCAATGCGGTTCATCAACAAGGTCGCGATGGTAACTGGCGCGGCGCGGGGCATCGGACGTGCGATTGCTTTGCTCTTTGCGCGCGAAGGAGCCCACATTGTCGCGCTCGATGTGAATGAAGGCGGACTCGAAAATCTTAAACACGAAATCGAGATGATGGGACGCCAGGTGCTCAGCGCGCGCGTTGACATTTCCAATTTCGCTCTAGTCCAATCTGCAGTGGACGCTGCGATAACGCGCTTTGGTCGAATTGATATTCTGGTAAATAACGCTGCTATCATTCGGCGCGGTTCGTTTCTTGAGCACACCAAGGAAGAATGGGATTTAGTACTCAAAGTGAATCTGGGCGGAACATTCAATTGCATCAAAATCGTTGTGCCGCAAATGGTCAAACAGGGTGGCGGAAAAATCATCAATGTCACTTCGGTTGCAGGCAAGGTCGGTGACATTACAGCCGCCGCATCGTACGGCACATCGAAAAGTGCCATCAACACGTTCACTAAATCCCTGGCACGCGATCTGGCACCATACAACATTCATGTGAACGCCGTTGCTCCCCACGCGATCGAGACGGATATGAGCAAAGAGTGGTCGGAAGAAAAAAGGCGCGCGGTGATTGCCGCGATTCCTTTAGGGCGAATGGGCAAACCTGAGGATGTCGCCGAAGCTGTCGCATTCCTCGCGTCGGACGCTGCAAACTTTATCACCGGCGAAATTCTCGATGTCAATGGTGGATACTTGATGGATTGAAAGTGACAGCAAGAGTTTTCAAAAAAAGAAAACGCGAATCGCAAATGGATTCGCGTTTTTCTTGTCTACGAAGGTCTAACTCATCACACGGTCGCCACGACACCATCATCCGTGAGATCAATCACGTGAACACACGTCAGGCAATTGTGCAGATCGCGCTCACTCGCCGTCACGACACGAATATAGTTGTCGCTGTAGCCACTCCAGCATCCACCATCCTTCGACTCCCATAA
>Ga0209162_1003359_pt1 | contig 12955 bp, 14 predicted proteins | sample YNPNPMetaG_FD_187121 | JGI IMG/M metagenome (GOLD analysis project Ga0209162, IMG submission 187121) | Anoxygenic and chlorotrophic microbial mat microbial communities from Yellowstone National Park, USA - YNP NP MetaG (SPAdes) (version 2) ...
CCGGCTGGAGCACCCAGATATGGGGACAGACACAGAATTTCCAGATTTGGGGACAGACACGATGTCGGGTATGTCCGATATGGTGACAGACACGATGTCCGATATACCGATCAGGAACGTTTAACGTCCAACGTCCAACTCTGAACGTTTAACCGGGTGACCGAAAGGGCGTATGGTGCCCGGGATATGGGGACAGACACGATGTTCGATGTGCCGATCAGGAACGTTCAACGTGAAACATTCAACTCACAACTTTCAACGGGGTGACCGAAAGGGCCATGGCGGGCGGGATATGGGGACAGACACAGAATTTCCAGATTTGGGGACAGACACGATGTCGGGTATGTCCGATATGGTGACAGACACGATGTTCGATGTGCCGATCAGGAACGTTCAACGTGAAACATTCAACTCACAACTTTCAACGGGGTGACCGAAAGGGCCATGGCGGGCGGGATATGGGGACAGACCGATGCCCGGTATACCGATCAGGAACGTTCAACGTGAAACGTTCAACTCTCAACTTTTAACGAGGTGACCGAGAGGGCGAATGGCGGACGGGATATGGGGACAGACACGCAATTTGCACGACCGGACTTTGGACCCGCCGGACCTGACCAAGCGCTGGTCGGGCGGTCCAAGCCAGCGGGGCGCACAGATATGGGGACAGACACAGAATTTGCAGATTTGGGGACAGACACGATGTCCGATATACCGGTCAGGAACGTTCAACGTGAAACGTTCAACTCTCAACTCTTAACGGGTTGACCGAAAGTGCGCATGGTGGTCGGGATATGGGGACAGACACGGAATTTGGACGACTGGACTCTTGACCCGGCGGACCTGTCCAAGCGCCGGTTGGACGGTCGAGGCTGGCGGGACACCCGGATATGGGGACAGACACGGTGTCCGGTATACCGATCAGGAACGTTCAACGTCCAACGTTCAACTCTCAACGTTCAATGGGGTGGCCGAAAGGGCGCATGGTGGTCGGGATATGGGGACAGACACGGAGTTACGGTGATACGTATCACTGGGCTTTTCATGACGGTACTGTGGAGTCGGTATTTGCAGTGCCTGTATTTTTTTGAGGAGGCGTGAGCCGGGGGCAGGGGACGAGGTCGAAGCAGATGTTTCCCAGCCCGGCGGCGCAGAGCTTTCTGATCAACGGGCGAATGCACCGCGTCTTTACGCGTCAGGGAACTTTGGTTCCGGCTACGCCGGGCTGGGCAGAAATATGCGGGCCAGCGGTCGTGCGTGGATTTGGCGTGCGCCTGCCTTGCCTTGCATTATTTCAACAATGGGGCATCTTTTCCCACGCGGCCCCCAATTGGCCCGCTGATGCCGTTGTGGCGACACCGGGCATGAGCGAGCATGTGGCCTGAAAAATCATCCGGGATTGATGGCCGCAAGTGTTGGAAACCATGATTGCAATGATGTTAATAGACCCGTTCTGGTGGCTGATGGTGCCCGGTCTTTTGCTGGGCATCTACGCACAAATCAGGCTCAGTTCGGCCTACGGTCGCTACATCCGGCAACCGGCAGAATCAGGCCTTTCAGGCGCCGAGGCTGCCCGCATGCTGCTGGACAGCGCCGGTTTACAGGATGTGCCCGTGGCGATGGTGCCGGGCGAACTCACTGATCATTATGACCCGGTGAAACGAGCGCTGTTTTTGTCGGAGGCAAACTTTCGGGGGCGATCAATCGCTGCGTTGGGTGTGGCGGCACATGAAGCCGGACACGCGTTGCAGCACAAAGCCGCCTATGCGCCGCTGCAGATTCGCATGATGCTTGTGCCGGCCACGAACTTCGCCAGCAAAGCCGCATTCCTGATCCTCGGGGTCGGGTTTGTGCTGACGGCGATCGGTTTTCTCAGTATTGGCCTGTTTGCAAAGATACTGCCCCTGGCAATTGGCGCTTATGCGGTCGTGACCTTGTTTCAACTGGTAACTCTGCCGGTCGAGTACGACGCCAGTCGGCGCGCCCGGGAGCACCTTGTCAGGGCCGGGGTGATAAGCGGGCGTGAAGTTGGAGCGGTGCAGGACGTCCTGAACGCTGCGGCGCTCACGTATGTCGCGGCACTGGTGACCGCTGTGCTCGAGTTGGTTCGGCTCATAATGATCGCCCGCAGTCTGGACGACCGCTGAGACCGGGAAAACTGTGTTTTTGTTCAGGATCAGAGTTTTTTTGGTCGGGCTGTTGTTTGCTCAAACTCTGAGATGGGAAGTCATTTCGGCGACTGGAGATGGTCCTGTCGGCGAAAACATTTTGCTTCAGACGGTTCAGATGGGGATTAGAGCTTCTTCACATCGCGTGGGGGGCGCGGTCGGCCCGGGTGTTGCGGCGCGACAGAGCAGCTTGGAGAGCATTAGTTTGCCGTCGGGTCGCGCGGTGCAGAGCGCGGGCAGGGTGGTGGTAATATCGCCGCACAACGCCTCGATCAAGTTCGAATTCGGCGCTGGTTTTGCTCGCTGGCATCAGGAGCAATTCGGTGAAGCAGCGGACGTCGAATGGCGCGATGTAGGTGGCACTGCAGACGCTCTGAAGTTTGTTCTGTCAGAATTCTCGGCAAAACCGGAAGGGATCGGCATTGATTGCTTTTTTGGGGGCGGGCCTGAACCTTTGCTTGTTCTGACGGGCAGGGGTTTGACAATGCCGTGCCGCCTTCCTGATGAGGTTTTGGTTGCCATCCCCCAGCAGGCAAACGGCGTTGAAATCTACGATCCAAATTATCACTGGTACGGCGCGGCGCTGTCCAGCTTTGGCATTCTTCAAAACCTTCGATTGCAGGACAGGCTTGGCCTTCCGCGCGTGCGCAGGTGGGAAGGTCTGGCCCAGCCGCGGCTGTTTGGCTGGGTTGGGATAGGCGACCCGCGCAACAGCGGCACAATGAACAATATGTTTGAAGCTTTTCTCCAGGCGTACGGGTGGGGACGCGGATGGCAGGTGTTGACCGAGATAGCAGCAAACGCGCGGAAGTTCGATCGGCTCTCATCGACCACTGCCAAGGACGTAACACTGGGCGAGACCGTGTACGGTTTTGCGATTGATTTTTACGCGTTCACCCAGATAGCCGCCGCCGGCAGAACGAACCTGACTTTCGTTCTTCCCGAAGATTTCACTGCGATCAGCACTGACGGGTTGTGCATGTTGCGAGGTGCGCCGCACCCGCTTCTCGCAAGGCGGTTCGTTGAATTCGTGATGAGTGAAGCCGGCCAGAAACTGTGGTTCCTTCCGCGGGGCTATCCCGGAGGTCCGGTGCGGTATTCGATTGACCGCATGTGTGTGCGGCCGGACTTCTATGAAAGGTATCGAGGCGCGAGCCACATCGAGCAGTCGCCTTTCGAAAAACGCTCTTCGTTCAAATACAACCCGGAAGTAGCACGCGAACGGCGCGAGGTGGTTGCATCGCTTGCCGGGTCGTTGCTTGTCGATCCCTTGCCCGAGTTGCGCCGTGCATGGCGACTGCTCATGCACGAACCGGTTGGTTCGCCGATGCGCGTCCAGCTTGGCCGCGTGCCAATCAGTGAATCGGAAGCGCTCGCGCTCGCTCGAGGCAGATGGAAAGAGGCGAAATACCGGAACCAGCTCCGGCTCGAGTGGCAGCGCGAGGCGACGGACAGGTACCGGCGCATTGTAATGGCGCTTGCACGCGGCGGTGAGGAATCTTCAAACTAGACCCGATGCGGATATCGCTCCGTGGAATCAGCAAGCGGTTTGGCAATATCAAGGCGCTCGATTGCGTTTCCCTGGATGTTGCGGATCGGGAGCTTTTCTTTTTGCTGGGCCCGTCCGGGTGCGGGAAAACGACGCTGCTGCGCATTGTGGCGGGGTTCACTCGACCCGATGCGGGTGAGGTGTGGTTTGGGGACCGATGCCTGAACGGTGTTCCCCCGCATAAACGGAACACCGGCATGGTCTTCCAGAATTATGCGCTCTGGCCACACATGACAGTTGCGGAAAACGTCGCATATGGACTCGAAGTCCGCGGGTTAAAACGCGACGAACGCGATCGCCTGGTTAATGAAGCATTGCAAGCCGTGCGGCTTGAATCAGTGGCCGACCGCCGTCCTTCGGAGCTTTCAGGTGGCCAACAGCAGCGTGTCGCACTGGCGCGTGCGCTGGTGATACGCCCGGACGTGTTGCTTCTGGACGAACCGCTTTCGAATCTCGATGCGCGGCTGAGACTCGAGTTGCGCGAGGAAATCCGCCGCATTCACGACCAGACCCATATCACCACACTTTACGTGACCCACGACCAGAAAGAGTCGCTCTCGATGGCCGATCGCATTGCGGTGATGCGTTCGGGGGTGGTGGAACAGGTTGGCGACCCGCGAGCTGTCTATTCAAGGCCAGCGACCAGATTTGTTGCTGATTTCATTGGCGAGTGCAATTGGCTGCCGGGCACGATCAACGTCAACGCAGAAGGATCATGCTTTGTCATCACCGATTCAGGACAGTTCGAGGTTCATGACGCTGACGGTTTCAATGACCGGCAGTCTGTGTGGGTCGGATTTCGCCCTGAAGCGGTGCACTTCGGCGTTTCACAGGTCAACCAGTTCAGAGCCAAAGTGGCTCAGACCACCTACCTTGGCGAAGTCGAGCAGTATGTGCTCGAGCTCCCCGGAGGAATCACTATCAAGGCACTGGACGCAAATCCCGTCGAAATCCGAGCCCGCAACACCGAGTGGCCGGTGTACGTTTCGCCACGTAATGTCTTCTTGTTCCCGCGATCCGATTAACCCATCGCGCCTTGCTGCAACGGCTGCCAGAATATTCCGAGAAAACAGCTCAGATGGATTCGATCACTTCCCTCATTTGCAACGCTGCAGCCGCGGCCTCGCGCCCGCGATTATGCGCTGGATCAAGACAACGGACTTTCGCCTGGTCACGGTTCTCGAGCAGCAGGACCTCGTGAATCATCGGCACACCGGTTTCCACTTGAAGCCGGACGAGTGCATCTGTGACCCCGCGCCCAATCAGATCGGCATGGGCAGTTTCACCCCGAATAATCACGCCAAGGCAAATCACGGCGTCCCAGCCGGGTTTTGCCTTGCGTGCGAGCCGCGCCGCCACGACGGGTATCTCAAATGCACCGGGCACGCGTATGACTCTTATCTGGGATGCGCCGGCACTCCGGAGTTCAGCAGCGGCAGCGCGCACCATCGAATTGACGTAGCGGGCATTGTATCGCGACGCCACAATCGCGAATCGCCCGCCGCTGGTCCTGGCAGAAACTGACTTTGTTTTTTGAAGCATGACGCCTGTCAGAAAAGATGGCCCATCCGATCCCGTTTTGTCTTCAAGTACCTCGCGTTATGCGGGTTTGGCGGGATGCGAATTGGGACCTGTTCGACCACTTCCAGGCCGTAGCCTTCAAGGCCGATGATTTTCTTTGGGTTATTGGTTAACAGCCTGATTTTGCGCAGGCCGAGATCCGCAAGGATTTGAGCGCCAATCCCGTATTCACGCAGGTCCATCGGATAGCCAAGTTTGAGGTTGGCCTCAACGGTGTCGAGCCCGCGCTCCTGAAGTTTGTAAGCGCGGATTTTCGGACCAAGGCCGATGCCGCGTCCTTCCTGCTTCATGTAAACGATCACCCCGCGCCCGGCCTGCGAGATTTGACGCATCGCCTGCCGCAGTTGAGGACCGCAATCACACCGCAGAGAATGAAAAACGTCGCCTGTGAGACACTCGCTGTGAACGCGTACCAGAACGGGATCGTTGCCCGACACGTCCCCGCACACGAGCGCAATGTGATGTTGTCCATCAAGCTGGCTCCGATAAAGATGCAGTTCAAAATCGCCAAACTCGGTCGGCAGTTTGACCGTCTCAACCCGTTCCACAAGCCGCGTTCGCTGCCGACGGTACTCGATCAGGTCCTGAATCGACCCGAGCTTGAGCCTGTGTTTTTGAGCAAACCGCCGCAATTGTGGCAGCCGCGCCATCGTCCCGTCGTCGTTCATGATCTCACAAATCACGGCGATCGGCCTGCACCCCGCCAGCACCGCAAGGTCAACGGCAGCTTCCGTGTGCCCGGCCCGCTGAAGCACCCCGCCGGGTTTGCATCGTAACGGGAACACGTGCCCCGGTTGAACAAGATCAGTCCGACTTGCCCTCGGATCCGCCATCACCTGGATTGTCCTTGCGCGGTCTGCTGCGCTTATGCCCGTGGTGATGCCGTTTGCCGCATCAACGCTGACCTGGAAGTCGGTTTTGAAGGTTTCCCGGTTCTCGGCGACCATGCTTTCGATGCCAAGTTGTCGGAGGCGTTCTTCTGTGGTGGGGACGCAAATGAGCCCGCGCCCGTACTTGGCCATGAAATTCACAGCCTGCGGGGTCACGTGTTGGGCGGCCATGATCAGATCGCCTTCGTTTTCGCGTTCGGCGTCATCAACAATGACAACCATCCGCCCCTTTCGTATGTCGGCGATCAAATCTTCGACTTTCGCAAATGCTTGTGTTCCCTTTTTCACTGCTGGCGAATGAAGATACGATCCTGTGAAGGGATTGTCAGGCCATAAATATGATCCGCGACCGGCGTTCTCTCTTTTCCGAACTGTAGCTGCGACCGTTTGTGTGCGAGCTTTGAATTCCGCCTTCACCGGCGCGCGTCGGTGCACGTTGAGCTCGGCGCGGCGCATCCGCAACCAAATGATCCGGGCGGGATAAGTGCGTTCGTTCCATCCTTGGCACTCTGTCGCGCTGCGCTGAGCCAACCGGGCTCTCACCGCCCACCCCGCCAGACACACCCATGCTCTCGATACGGCGAGATTTCCGGGTTATTGTTCTGTAACCGAAACGCCGCACCGAGTCTCAGTGACTGTGGTGCCAGTGCATGGCCGAAAATAAAAACCAGATTACCGAGGATTACGCATGGCTGAAGAGAAAGCATACAATCCTTCCACAGTGCTGTGCGCCGTGGATTTCAGCGAAGAGTCACGATTGGCCCTGAAGTACGCCGGGATTGGCGCGAAACTTTACGGCGCAAAATTGATCGTCCTTCACGCCCAGCGTTTCGAGCTACCCGCTTATTTCACCCCGGATCAAATCGAAACCCTGAGGAAACAATTGGATTCGGCTCGAGCTGGAGCCGAAGATTTCTTGCGCCATTACTCGCGATCTGCGCTGGGGCCATTGGTTGATTCACTCCCAACGACATACAAGGTCGTGGATCAGCACCCCGTCGATGCAATTCTGGAAACCACAAGCAGCGAAGGCGCAAATTTGGTCGTGCTGGGCACGCACGGCCGCGGCGGTGCCACGCGGCTCTGGCTGGGGTCTGTGGCCGAGAATATCGCCACTCACTCGGAAGTGCCGGTGTTTGTTGTAAGGCAAAAGCAGCACGAATTCATTGACGTAGCGAATCCCGAGTCACCGCTGCGGCTGCGGACGATCATTGCCCCCGTGGATTTCAGCGAAACTTCACGTGCAGTGCTGCGTGTGAGTGTCTCGATCGCCGAGCGTTTCGAAGCGAAGGTGGTCCCCGTGTGCGTGGTTCGAGGAGATGCCGCAGACAACCTCCGCAACTCCGAAGCCGTGCTCCACGAATGGCTCGGGCAGGTCCACGCATCGCGTTGCATTGTCGAATCAGTCACACGGGTCGGACATGCGGCAGAACAGATTTTATCCCTCATAAACGAAACCAAGGCCGACCTCGCTGTGCTTGGGGCGGAAAACTCACGCAGCACAGGCCGTCCTTTGCTCGGGCGGACAACCAAACTGGTGTTGCGTCAGGCGCCTGTGCCGGTTCTTGTAGTGCCGCCGGGCGCATGAGGCCCGCATAACCCGGCCACATCGCAGTTCCGAAGATGCATAGCGATATTGTGCCAGGCTCGCAGTTTGGCACGTGCGTCAGAGCGGTGCTCTGTTGATGCACATCCGTGCGCCCGAGTAAGGGGAAAGGCACGTTACTCGGGCGGGCGGAGCTTTTCGCGGGCCGGGCCAATGAAATAGAGTGCCAGACACGAAATTGTTTGCCTCTTCGCAGGAAGCGCTGCACCAACAACAGCAAAAGCCAAGGCTGCAAAACCATATCCCGGTGTGCGATAGACACCTGAGCCTGTGTCCAACCCGGCGACGAGAAACATCACATAGCCAAAACCCGCAAGTATGAAAACGCCGCGTCTCATATTGCGTTTCAGTTTGGCAATGAGGATACAGGTTGCTTGATCAAGCCCTGCAAGAAGTCGAGCTCCTCGTTGTCCAATTGATCGAACAGGCGACGCGCTCGCATGTCGAAGGAACGACGCGGTTCGCCGTTGGCATTCAGCGCGCGGACAATCCATGGCCTTCGCCTGTTTTCAAGCTTCCGCGCTGATGGAGCAAGATGTACCGGTTCCCTCGTCTTAGCCGGATCAAAACAACGGGTTGGCGAGGATCGAAATGACGGTCAATGGTCCCTGGTCTTCGAGTCCTTCGGTGGCTTTGTCCAATTTCTGCAATGTAAGCTTGGCATTGTTGATGAGACTTTCGTCGTTGACGAGTTTGCCCACAGAACCCTGACCGCGATTGACCTTCTGGAGTATTTCTTTGAGGTTTGTTGAGGCATCAGTGAGTTCGCGATAGAGCTGGTCTTCTTTGGCCAGTCTGCCGATTGTTCCTTTGCCGGCCTGAATGTCTGCGACGACAGCGCGTGCTTCGGCGACTGTGGCTTTCAATTCGGATGCTGTATTGTCGATGTTGGTTACGGTGCCGAGCGCGGTGTTGTAAAGTGAATCGTCGTAAATGAGCTTTCCGACGGTGCCTTTGCCGGAGGCTATTTGCTCCGAGACGGCCTGGGCGTTGGTGAGGATTCCCATGATGCGCGGTCGGCTTTCTGTGAGGAAATCGGTGAAAGGCGCGATCATCTCGTCCAGGTGGAGGTCGGCGAAATTGGCGGTGATTTTCTTGAGGTCGGTGGCGACATTGTCGAGTTTGGAAATCAATGTGCCAAAGTCGGCCTGTTCGTAGGTTTGGATTTCCTGGTCGTTGGTTTCAATGGGGCGGCCTGCCGGTGTCCCAAAGTCAATCGCAACATAGTTTTGGCCCAGCAGCCCCGAGAACTTTATGGTTGCGCGACTGTCGGTTCGAACAATCGCAGTGCGGTCCACTATTTTCATTGTTACCAACAACCGGTCGTCTGCGAACCGGATGTCTTCAACCCGGCCTATTTCCTTGCCGGCCATTTTGACAGGATCGCCCACCTTGAGTTCCTGGATGCTTGGGAACCTGGCTTTCAAGATAAGGCCGCGCCTGAAGAAATCGAAGCTGCCGGCCAACTCGAGCACTATGGCACTGGCGATTATTGCAAGGGCGAAAAACACTCCCAGACGGGTTTCAAGTGAGCTTCTCATGTTTTGTCCGATAACTGTTTCAAGTTGAAATCAGCGGCAAGAAAACGCTGGAACAAAGGGTTTGCAGTTCTGCGCACCTCCTCCGGTGTCCCAATCGAGTCTATGGTCCCATCGTGAATCAGAGCGATCCGATCTGCGATCCCAAACGCAAGGTCGCGGTCGTGCGTCACCACAACCGAAGTGACCGACATCCGCCGGTTGAGCTTGAGGATTTCTTCGGCGACTGTCACCGCCATGAGCGGATCAAGCTCGCTCGTGGGCTCATCGTAAAGCAGGAGCTCCGGCTCGACCACGAGGGCTCGCGCCAGGGCGGCGCGTTTTTTCATTCCGCCCGACAGCTCGCTCGGCAGTTTGTCTTGAGCGCCTGCAAGCCCGACGAGCTCAAGCTTTTCGGCCACTATTTTTTCGATCTCAGCAGGCGGTTTCAACCTGTGTTCGGTCAGATACAACCCGACGTTCTCGCCGACAGTCAGCGAATTCAACAATGCGCTCGATTGAAACACCATCGCAATTCTGTGCCTGTCCATCAAGCCGGGAGAACTGATCGGTTCATTGTCGATCAGGATTTCACCGGCGTCTGGTTTTTCAAGGCCGATCAGGTGTTTCAGTAGGACCGATTTTCCACTGCCGCTGGGTCCCATGATGACAAAAATCTCGCCCGGCGCGACCTCGAATGAAATGTCGCGCAGCACAAGTTGTCCGTCGTAGCTTTTGCGCAGGCCGCGGACCTTGATGCCCACGCCGTGGCGTTGGGTCGGGTTCATCGGTCCAAATGCATGAGCAGTCTGGTCAGAAAATAGTCCAATATCAGGATCAACACGATCGAATTCACAACCGCCTTTGTTACGGAGCGTCCTATTCCACGCGGCCCGCCAACGGTCCGAAGTCCTTGATGACACGATACGGCGCCGATAATGACGGCAAAAACGAGGCTTTTGATGAGGCCGTTGGCAACATCAACGAAGTCAACTCCGGAACGCAAACTGTTGAAATACGCCGCGTAGCTGATCGCCACTTTGTAGTTGTAAACGCTCACAACCGCCCCGCCAAACCATCCGACCAGATTCGAAAAAACCACCAGGATCGGCAGTGCGATGCTTATCGCCACAAGCCGCGGCAGCACAAGATAATGCACGGGATTGATGTTGAGCGTCTTCAAAGCGTCGATTTCCTGATATACGGCCATCGATCCTATCTCCGCTGCCATTGCGGAACCAATCCTGCCGGATATAAACACCGCCATCATCACCGGCCCCAGTTCCTTGCACATCGACAAACCGACAATCTGTCCAACAAAACTCGAAAGCCCCCGCTCAGCCAAAGCCACACCGGTCTGAAGCGCCAAAACACCGCCGATGAAGAGTGACAACACACACGCCATCAGCAAACTCGCGTTGCCAATCTCGAACAATTGTTCAAGCACCTTTTTCTTGTGGTGCACTACAAGCGGCAGCGCCTGAAATGTGCGCCAGATCAAAATCAGTATTTGTCCGATGTTCTCAAACATGTGCCACCGATTCCCCTAATTACTCAAAACGGACGTGGGCATTCCGCGGCATTCGCTGCAACCAAATTCGCCGAAACGCGGCACGCCTCACCGCTTTCGCGCCGTGCGTTCGAGGGTTTCACCGCCTGTCCAACGGTGATCGTCCCGCGCTGCAAGGCGGATGAGCGCTTCGTTTCACCGGGTTGCGACTTTTTCTCGGGCTTGCCGCCAAACAGATGCAGCCATCGCCACCATGAGCCTTCAGGGCTTGTGCCGTGTTGCACAAGGCCAAACATCAGCGAGAATCTTCGCGTCGTGGGTGTCCTTTCGCAACGGTAAAGATTCCACAGAAAAGAACAGCTTTGTTTGCCTGCCTGTTTGTCGCTCTCGGAACGCCAGATCGACCAGAGAGGCGAATAGTTTCGTCTCACGCCGTCGTTGTGGGGAAGAAAAGGCTCGAGCAGGGCAAGAATCTGAAAACGTTCACGGCCTTCCATGTCGCGCCGGGTTATGAACAGCGGCCACAAATCAGTACGCGCCGCGGTTTTGCCGGCCTGAAGATTCTGCAGTGTTTCGTCGCAATAGACGCCGAGCAACAACCGAACCGCATCGCGCTTGAGGGTTTCGCTGCTGCTGCTGCGTTGTTGATACACCGGCCAAAGAATCGAGAGTGAATCCCGCGTTTCGCGGTGGTCCCTGCTGAACAGGGGAAACACACGATCAAGTTGCCTTTCGGGTCCGCGCCCGAAGCTTATCAAAGGCCAAGCGATGTCTGTTTGACTGTACTGCTGGCTCCTGTCGTCGGTCAGTGTAAGTCCAATCGGCCACAGATATGTCCTGATGTCCTTTGCCCGGGAAAGCTGGTGGCTGAAGAATGGCAACAGTACCCGCTGCCGGACAGGATTCGTCGTGCCAAGCATCGCGTCATTGTGGAAAAAGATCGGCCACAAAACGAAAAGGGATTCGTGACCCGGCTTGGTTTCGACCAGATCGAATGTGTTTGTTTGTACGATAACCGCCTGGCTTTCTTTCCCGATCAGCGGCCAGAACTGCCAGCCACTGAGCCCCGGTCCTTGTCGAACGTGAAATATCGGCACCAGAAAGTTCTCAGTGACAATGTCCTTCTTACGGGTTCGGACATATGCAGGCCACAGAATCCAGTCAACTTCGTCCCGGAAAAACCGTTTCTCGACGTGGCCGTAAATCGGCCAAACCGCCGTGTAGTTGAGCGCCGGGTCCGAAGCGCGCCTTTGAAAATAAAGCGGGAACAACGAGAACTTTTCCCAGCTTGTTCCGGTTGCTTCATGGCCTGCCGAAAAGCTCAGCAGTTGCAGCGCCTGAAAATAACGTTCCTGGCCGAACCTGTCGTACGTGATTATCGGATAAACAAAATCCCACGATAACCCCTCTGTTTGTGGGCGTTCCTGGACCGAAAACAATGGCGGCAACGCCATCGTTGTTTCGGCAACCGAACCGCGTCCAAGACCGGTCGTGCCGGGACCTTCAAGGTTTTGTTCCCTGACTTCCTCGCTGTACCAGAATGGGCCGACCGCCTCACGTCGTTCTCCTTCGCCGAGCGTGAGAGAAAACTCCGTGTAGAGCGGCCCGATCCACAAATCCTGGCCACCACGGCTCTCCAACGCAGTCGCAGAAAGAGACACAAGCAGCTCGACCGCCGTCAGGAACAGAACCAAGTTGCAGCTCCCGAATCGCATTTAAGAGGACACAATCTAGGAACAACCACCCGGACGTCAAGCGCAGCTTCCCTAGCCCGCATATTTCGCAGCCAGGCGTAGCCGGAACCAAAGTTGCCTGACGTGCAAAGACGCGGTGCATTCGCCCGTTGATCAGAAAGCTCTGCCCCGCCGGGCTAGATTACTATATTAAGAAATCGATCATTTTTGCGAAGATTTTCAGACTGCGAGTTTGCTCAATTTGCCACCAGAGTGCGGCCTTTGGAGTCGAGTATAATACTGGGTAATCTGCGCGGAAATTGCAGATCAGCGAGTGCTTCGAGACTTTTGCCTTCGAACTTTTCGGCCACTGATCCCGCTCGCATTTCCCCATTTGGCGACGAAGTCGCCCCTTTCAGCGCGGCGCGACAGAGCGCCCACCTTGGAACGAACGCCTTTAC
>Ga0209162_1003360_pt1 | contig 12954 bp, 11 predicted proteins | sample YNPNPMetaG_FD_187121 | JGI IMG/M metagenome (GOLD analysis project Ga0209162, IMG submission 187121) | Anoxygenic and chlorotrophic microbial mat microbial communities from Yellowstone National Park, USA - YNP NP MetaG (SPAdes) (version 2) ...
GGCTGCGCACCTGCCAGAGACAGATACGCCGCCTCAAGAAGCAACACGAAGACGACGCGGATAGCTGTTTTCATGGTAACTCCTCCTTTTCATTGTTTCTGTCACCATTTTACCGCCACCCCCCCCGCGCCAATTGTCCGAAAGTATCAATTTTTTGGTACGATAGTACCATGCTATTCGGTGGTCATATCAAACCGGCTCGCGTGGCAATATAGACTGCTTGCACGGTGGTTTTGACTCCGAGTAGCCGACGGATGTCGCTGAGATGGTGTTTGACCGTTCGCACCGAGCAACCACGTTCCTCAGCAACATCCTGTTCACGACCCAACTGTGCATAGGCTTGCAGTACCTCGCGCTGTGTCCGCGTGAGTAGAGGGCACTCCATCACGGTGACGTCAGGAGGCGAAGGGGGCACGCTCCTGTAAATACGTATCTGCCCATCTCTTTGCAAAAGTTCCAGAACCCTCTCGGTAGCAATGGCGTCATTGCCAACAACCAGCACGTCCATGGGCGTAGCACACCTCCGCGCGTGTGTCTCCGCTACGATTATAGTATAGCCTGTATCGTGCGTCAACATTGGATGCCAATGACACTCGGCTCAGCGGGAGCCTCACCTCCACATGGGATTTTCTGCGAATGTTTTCCTCCCAGGAAGATAAAAATCCACTCTAATTTTCCTTCCCAGAAGGATAATTTTGTGATAAAATTGCATTCCCAGAGGGAAACTTTTGCCCGAAGGCATCACGGTTCGGATGGCGTTGGACTGGTTTCTGCAGAGTCGCTAGCCCCTTCGGGGCGTTGCCATGCCTCGTACGCTACCAGCGCGGCGGCGACCACCACGTTCAGCGATTTGCCCTTGCCCGCCATCGGGATGAACACCGCGCCGTCGCACATGCTCAGCACTTTGTTGTACACACCGTTGACCTCGTTACCGATGACCAGACACAGCTTCTGGGGGTAGGGGTAGTGCTTGTAGTGAACGGCGTCCTGCGCGATTTCCACCGCCACCAGATGGTAGCTTTCCATCTTCAGCCGCGCGACGGCCTCCTCGTGCCGCTCGAAGTAGCGGAACGGGATACGCCGGTGGTGCCCCATGGAGGTAACGTGAATCTGCGGGTGCGGGGGCACAGGTGTGTGTCCTGTCAGGATGATCTCCTTCGCGCCGACGGCGTCCGCCACCCGAAACATGCCCCCCACGTTATAAGGGTCGTCCCAATCCTGTAGCAGGAAAGCGATGGTCATCTCTCTGCCGGTCAGGGAGGCGTACTGCTCGTGCAGACGACGAATCGCCGTTTTGGAACGGAGTGTCTTTCCCGGCATCATTCACCTCTTTGAAGCAAAGGGCAGTAGAGAGTTTACCACAGAGAACACGGAGTTCGCAGAGCAACCTCTGTGTACTCGGTGATGAAATATCATCCTCACGAAATCAGGATGTCCTCCTTCCAGCCCAGCTTCACCAGATCGATTCGGCTCGGTTCACTGACACCCAATCCATATTTTACCTCCGCTTCGCGGATGTGCTTGGGCGACGTTTCCAGTGCCACGTCCTCCCCAAAGTGCTTCAGGCGTTTCGCCTGTATCAGCTTCAGTCCCATTCGGAAGGTCGTCCCTGTACGTTTGTCATCATCAGGGTTATCGCACACCCCAACAACCACATGGTCATCACTCTCCATCTTACCCTTCTCACTCCGGGATGTTACTTCCTGCTGTGCAACCACCGTTCCAGCAGCGCCCAGCTCGCCATGCTGCGGGCGTAGTAGCTGCCGCACTCAGGCTCGTTGAACGGGTTGCGGTTCGCGCCGAGTACAATCAGGTTATCCGCGCTTTGCGCACGCGCTCCAGCAGTTCGATTTGCACGCCCAGCTGCTGCTCGGCGTCAAAGTAGGCGTACTGCCCTTCACCCATGTCCCCACGCTGAACCAGAGGGATGCCGTGCTCTTTCAGGAACTCCGCGCTGGCTTGCATGTCCTCCGTCCAGAAGGCGATATGGTGTACCGACTCGCCGCGCTTATCCAGTGCCTCCTTCCACGTGCTGGGCCCGCCGATGGGTTCTATCAGCTCCATCTGCACCTGTCCCAGATTGAAGAACGCCAGCTTCGCCTGCGCGTTGCTGGGTTGCCCCCGATAGGTCATGTGTACCTCGTTGCCCGGCTGGGTGACGATGATGTCTGGTATAGGTTGTCCGAGAATCTGCGCCCATCGCCGGCGCGCCTCATCGATGTCGCGCACCACAATGGCGATTTGCGAGACAGTGGTGTTTCCCAATCCTTTCGCCGACATAGACTCCTCCGGTTGGTTGTGATGACTGGAGTTACGCTGTTGAAATGTGAATTCGAGGAAGAGGTAATTGAAACCTGCAAACAGGAGTTGGTCTGGCGGTGGAGAATCATGCCGCGACGGTTTGCTCATGGAGGTGCCGCATGTCTACCGGTAGCCCGTACTACCAGCTCATCTCGCGCGGGGAACTCGCAGGCTCGTACCAGGCGTTCCCGGATGCCTGCCGCTTGAAAAACGGCGACATCGTGTGCGTGTTCTATGCCGGTTATGGGCACGTCTCTCTGCCCAATCGAGAATACCCACGTGGAGGGCGTATCTGCCTTGTACGCTCCAGCGATGAGGGGCGCACATGGAGCCAACCGCAGGTGCTGTATGACGGGCCGGACGACGACCGCGATCCCCACATCGCTCAATTGCACGATGGCACGCTCATCTGTTCCTTCTTCACCTACCGCGCAACCGCCGGGGGCGTGGAGTTTGACAGCAAGGTGGTGCTTTCACACGATGGGGGCAGAACCTGGAGCCGACGGGCGTTGATGGTGGCGAAGGGCTACGCTGTCTCCGCCCCGGTGCGCGAGATTGCGCCCGGAAGATGTTTGCTCGGCGTATATACAGAGGGGGGTGAGCGATACTTCGCTGCCGTAACCAGCTCCAGTGACGGCTTGCGCTGGAGCGAGCCGCTCCCGCTGAGCGCGAATTGCCCAACATTGCCTGACGGCTCGGAGACGGACATCATTCGCCTGAAGGACGGTGCGCTGATGGCGGTTATCCGCAGCGACAGGGTGAACATGCACTTCTGCGTGAGCAGGGATGAAGGCAAAACGTGGACACCCCCGCAGGACATCGGCTTCGCGGGTCATGCGCCGCATCTGACACGCCTGAGCACAGGAGAAATCCTGCTGACCCACCGTGTACCGAACACAGCCCTCCACATCAGCCGCGACGAGGGCAGGAGCTGGGAGGGTCCCTTCGTGCTGGATGAGGTCATTGGAGCCTACCCATCGACGGTGGAGCTGAAGGACGGCTCGGTGCTCGTGGTCTATTACGAGGAAGGCGAGGGCAGTGCCATACGCGCCATGCGCTTCCGCGTGCACAAAAACGGCATTCAAAAGCTGAGGTGGTAACGATGCGAAACGCCGATTGGATTCTGGATAGCAATTGGGAGCTTTTCGTCGACGGTGCGGTGATAGACCAACTGGGCGGCAAAGCGGAACTGCGTTTGCATCATCCGGTTCCCCAGGAGGTGGTGCTGGAGTGCGACCGCCCATGGGAAGGCAACACCAGCGGATACTTCACCGTGTTGCAGGACGGTAAGACTTTCCGCATGTACTACCGCGGCTCCGGCTACGACGTGAAAGCGAAAAAGCAGACGCATCCCGAGGTGACCTGCGTGGCGGAAAGCCGCGACGGCATCCACTGGGAACGCCCGAACCTGGGGCTGGTGGAGTTTGGCGGTTCGAAGCGAAACAACATTGTATGGACGGGCAGGGAGAGCCACAATTTCGCGCCGTTCGTCGATGAAAACCCGGCTGCGCCGGCGCACCAGCGCTACAAGTCACTGGCAAGCGTCAACGTGCCGGGTAACGAGTGGGGAGCGTTGGGCGCACTGGTATCGCGCGATGGGATACGCTGGCAGCGCCTGCGCGAAGAACCGGTGATTACCGAGGGACACTTTGATTCGCTCAACACCGCGTTTTGGGACCCGGTGAATGGGCGGTACCTGGAGTTTCATCGCTTCTGGCACGAAGGGTACCGTGATATCGCCATGTGCGAGTCGCAGGACTTTGTGCACTGGACGAAACCGCGCTTGCTGGACTGGGGCGATGCGCCCCGCGAGCATCTGTACACCAACGCCATACGCCCTTATTTCCGCAACCCGCGTATTCTGCTGGGTTTCCCGATGCGTCTGGTTCCCGACCGCGCCAAATTGGCCGAAGACCCCTATCCCGCGCTATCGGACAATGTGTTGATTGTCAGTCGGGACGGGTTGCACTTCAAACGCTGGCTGGAGGCGTTCCAGCGGCCGGGTCCCCAGCGAGAACGCTGGGTGAATCGCAACAACATGCCCGCGTGGGGCTTACTCGTCACACGCTCTGACCTGCCGAACTGCCCCGATGAGATTTCTTTCTACTCGGTGGAGGGGTACTATCTACCCAACCAGACCGCGCGCGTCAGGCGGTTTACCCTTCGTCTGGACGGGTTTGTGTCGGTGAACGCACCCCGTTCCGGTGGGGAAGTGCTGACCAGAACGCTCGTGCTGCAGGGGAACAAACTGCAGGTGAATTTCGCCACCTCTGCCGTCGGCACTGTGAAGGTGGAGGTGACCGACCCTCAGGGCAACCCCATCAAGGGCTTTACCGCCGACGATTGCGTGGAGATATATGGTGACGAGGTCGAGCAGGACGTGCGCTGGAATAGTGCCGACATCCGGCTGCTGCGGGGGAAGCCGGTGCGCCTGCGTTTCCTGCTGAGCGACGCCGACCTCTACGCCTTCCGTTGTGCGCCGTAGGACGTTCGGTACTTTGTCTGGATGGCGAACCTCCTCATGAGCCGATCCCCCATCCGACCTCTGCGTGGACGGGGAGGTTTTTGAAGGCTCGGCGGGAGCCTCGCCCCCCACGATAAGATTCAACACCAGACTGCTCGAACACCTCACGTGTGCCGCAGGCTGCCGGTCTTGCCAATGCCGTAACGGCTGTACAGCCATGAGATAGCAATCAGCGTCAGCCCCAGCCCGCCGAACGATAGAATGCGCATCGGCGTGTCCAGAAAGCTCAGGTCAAACAGAAACACCTTTAGCGCGGTAAAGCCCAGCAAACCCAACGCCGCGAGACGTGCGGGTTGAATCGAGCGGATAATACCCGCTATCAGCATCACCGCTCCGAATAGCGTCCACACCAGCGAAATCGCCATCTGCGCCAGACGCTGCCAGTCACCCTTCAATGCGCCCGTGGCGTACCAATAGTAGAACGCCTCGTAGGTTTCCTGTGTGACGCCCCACAACAGCACCGCCATTGCCAGCGCGTAGATGCCGCCTGCCGACGATAGCTCCGACGGGGTCGCACCTGAAGGGCGGCGACTGAGCAGCATCGCTATCCAGACTGCCGACAGCGCACTCGCCGCAAAAGCCAGAGCACGCAGGTTCCACAGCGGCACCCACGCCGGAGAGATGCTCGAACCGGGGAGGGTGAACAGCGAATACATCACCAGCACAAGCACCGCCGCGCCTCCCGCCACATAGCCCAGCAGGCGCATCCCCAGCAGGTTCCACGTCACGCCGAGCGTGACGAACAGCGCACCGAGCAGACTCCATAGCGCGACGAGAGCAAGCCACGCTGCAACTGCCCACAGCTGCGGGTCAACGGACATCCGCCATGTACGGAAGCCCAGATACACCTCTGCGGAAAGCGCAATGAACATCAGGATACTGACCAGCACCGTAAGATAGCCGAAAGCCTGTGCCTCTTCCGGGGCGGCGCGCTCCTGCTCACGCGCCACCATCCATGCCAGCACTGCCAGCAGGATGCCCACCAGCAGGGTGGAGAACCACCGCATATTCCAGAAGGGCGTCCATACGTCCACAGGCGCAGATGCCATCGTCCACACAGGCAAGACTGATGCCAGCGTGGCGATGAGCAACGCACACAGGCGCACCCACAGGTCATTGACCGTCGTTCCCAGCCGATGCAGGAGCAGGGCATACACCGCCCATACAATGGCTATGGAGTACATCGCCACCGCTTGCCACGCCTGCCCGAGGCGAGAAGATTGCCACTGCACGGCGAGGGAGGTTTCCTGTGCCAGCAACCATGCCCCACCCAGCGTGGACAGTGCGCTGTACCACGGAGCGAGTTCATCCTGTATCCCCTTCGTACGTCGGCTCTCCACAGCCATCCACGCGGTTGCCATTACTGCCGCCAGCAGAGGCAGACCGCGCTCATTCAGGAACAGCAGATGCCTGCGCACTTCCGCGCCCGGCACGACCACCGCCAGCGATAGGAGGGTGATAACCCAGACGATTTGTCCGGCGCGGTGCAGTAACGGGCTGTTCAAGCGCAGTCCCAGCGTCACCAGCACCGCCGCCTGCACGCTCCAGCCGACCACCAGCCAGTCTTGCTTCAACTGCATCGGTACCGCAATGGTCAGGAAGAAGAGCGCGATCCCCGCGAGGCTGTCTCGCAGGCTGCGGTTTTGGGGAGCTCTCTGGTGGACGAGCCCGCTCAACCCACTGAACAGGACGAACAGTGCAAGGGCGAAGGTGGCGGGATAGTTCCCCAGCGCGTCGCCGATGAGCGCGTAACCTGCCAGAGCGTACACGCCGGCATCTGCAAACACCAGCAGCAGTTCCTCGGCTTGCGTGCTGGCACGCTGTATCAGACTGCGAAAGCAAGCGCACGCGAGGAACAGCAGGAAATTCGGCGTCACGAACCCGAAAACCAACCAGCGCAAACGTTCCTGGTAGCTCGCCTCCGCCCAGCCCAGTAACAGCAGGATGGTGGCAAAGAAGCTCAGCCACACGAGCGCACGCCACTGACGGTATAGCGACACGGCGAGGATGCCCGTGTTCAGCACTGTCACATAGGTCAGAAGCGGGTAAGGAGTGGCGGGCGTACCGCCCTCAGAGCGCAGGAGCACCGGCGTCAGGAAAGCGCCGATGGTAGCCAATACGCTCAGGCTCATCGCATCGTAGCCTAGCGCGAGCAGTACCCCCAGAAACACCGTCGCTGCCATGAGGACGAAGGACGCTTCGAAAGAGAGCAGGTGGTACCGTTGCGCCCCTGCCCAGATGCTGAGGTAAAGCACCGCGATGCCCGCGCCCGATATTCCCTCGCTGAACCATCGTTCCACCCATCGGCGTGAGTACTCGCCGAAAGCCAGCAGAACCGCGCCCGCAGCGAAGCCCAAAGCCAGCTTCGCCGTGTCTCCGAGAAACTGCCACGTGTACGCGAGGAAGAAAGCCAGCGCGAAGAAGGTGGCGATGGAACCGAGCCATAACGCCCCCTTTCCTCCTACCGTCTGCTCCCAGTAGGCACTGATGCCGGGCTCTGCCTGCACGGCTGCGGAGGCGGCGGGAGGTACGGGTTCAGCTGGCGGAGGAAGTTCAGAGGGTTCGGGAGTCACACGGGCAGCGGTCTGCTCGGGAAGTGGAGGAATAATCGGAGGTGGAGGAATCACGGGCTGTGCCGCAATCACGTCGTGGGGCGTAGCGGTCGTTTCGGGAGCAGCAGACGGCTGCGGTTCGGCAGGTTTGAACGCGCCTGCTTGTTGTTCTATCCGCTCCAGCCGCTGTGCCAGTTCCGCAATCTGGCGTTCCAGATGTTGCAGTCGTTGCAGAACACGTTCCGAATCCCCTGGCTCGATCATGGCTCGCGCCTCCTGTGAGATGCATCCGCTAACAATGACTCCATCGCGGCGAGAAAAGTTGCTGTTCTCGGCAGCAAAGCAAAAAAAGCCCACAGGTCAGTGCTGCCTCCGACCTGTGGGAAGTTGGGTGTGCTGCCTATAGGATTGTCCAGTAATGCTTAGCCTATCTAAATTATACAGCGTTTTGCCGAAAAAGTCGAGAGCTTTTGCGCGTGCGGGACGAAATTTCCAGAAAAAACAGTCTCCTCCTGTGGCGCAAGCCTTCCATGCGGGCGCAGGCAGGTTTTTGCTTGCAGGGACGGGAACATAAATCCGCAGATGTGCAACCTGGCGGAGGAACACCCATGCAGACCTTAACCAGTGTAGAACGCATTCACAACATCCTGAAACGCCAGCCGGTAGACCGCATCGGTGTCTTCGAGCATTTTTGGGGCGATACCTACAAGAGCTGGCTGGAAGGGGGGTACATCCGCGAGGGTGAAAACCTCGCCGACCACTTCGGTTACGATTTGGAGCTTTGCTGGCCGTTCAACATGGTGGCGGACATCGACTTCGTGCCCGAAGTGGTGGAGGAGACGGAAGAGACCATCCTCGTGCGCGACGGAAACGGCGCGTTGCTGCGCCGACACAAGCTGCACGATTCCACACCCGAACATGTGGACTTTCTGGTGAAAGACCGCCGCGCGTGGGAGGAGCATATCAAACCCAAACTCACCCCCGACCGCAGGCGCATCAATTTTGAAGCCTACCGCAACACCCGCCGCCACGCGCAAGAGAAACAGCGATTCTTCTGCTGGTCGGGCGTGAACGTGTTCGAGCTGATGCACCCGGTGTGTGGACACGAATACATGCTGATGGGCATGATCGACGACCCCGACTGGGTGAAGGATATGGTCAACACCTATGCCGACCTGACCATCCAGCTGATGGAGATTCTGTTCGCGGAAGAGGGACTGCCGGACGGCATCTGGTTCTATGAGGATATGGGCTTCAAGGGACGCCCGTTCATGTCGCCCGCGATGTATAAGGAGATTGTGCAGCCAGGGCATATCAAGACCATCCAGTTCGCGAAGAGCCTGGGGTTGCCGGTCATCATGCATTCGTGCGGATATGTGGAGCCGCTGGTGCCGGGCATGATCGAGGCGGGCATCGACTGCCTGCAGGTAATCGAGGTCAAAGCGGGGATGGACCTGGTGCGTCTGTACCGAAACTTTGGCGACCGGCTATCCTTCATGGGCGGCATCGATGTGCGCGTGCTGTACACGAATGACAAACGCCAGATCGACGCCGAGCTGGAAGCCAAAATCCCCATCGTCAAGCAGAACTACGGCTACGTGCTGCACAGTGACCACTCTATTCCCAACACGGTGCATTACGAGACCTACCGATACTTCGTGCAGCGGGGGCTGGAGCTGGGGACATACGAATAGTGGTTCCACACCCCGTCACCGGGGCGCCTGATGGAAGTGCCAGAGAGCCACAGATTTCGCCATGCTGCGGGCGTTGCTGACGCGCTTCCGCGTACAGAACAACTGCCACAGCAACGATAACCAGCGCCGCCGTCGCTGTGAGGAGAACGGGGCGTTTCATAGGTTTCACCTCCGCGCGTCCTGTCGGCGGTTCATCCTCCTCCAGTAAGTGACGATGCCCGGCTGAGTCCAATCAGGCTCGCCGAGATGCTTCACTGCCTTGAACACTTCGTGCACGGCACCCGTCAGCGGGACGGCGGCTTCGTATTCATGGGCAAGTTCCAGAATATAGCCCAGGTCCTTGTAGTGCAGCGCGAGCTGCCCGCTTCCCGCGAAATCCTCGCCCAGCACGTTGTCGGGAATGGGCAGCTCGAGAACGTCGCGGATGATCTCCGGCGACAACCCGATGGAGCGGGCGAATTCCGCCGCCTCGCACCACACCGCCAGCTGACATGCACCAATGAGCTGATTCACCGCCTTCAGCCGCTGTCCTGCGCCCACCTCTCCCACGTGCGCCACTTTGTAGGCGATAGCCTCAAGTATCGGCATCGCGCGGGCGACGTGCTCTTGCTCACCGCCAGCCATCACGATCAGCCCCTGCGCGCGCCATGTGACGGGGGCATCTATCCACGCGGCGTCACGTTCGGCACATCGTTGAGCCATCTCCTCGCCCAGGCGAGGGTGGGTCGTGCTGGTGTTCACCAGCAGGTGCCCGGGGCGCAGTGCAGCGAAAACACCGTTTTCTGCCTCCATTACCTCCTGTACCTCGCGGTTGCCGGGTACAGCCAGCAGGATGACATCGCAGGCTTCTGCCATGTGCCTTGGACTGACCGCGATGGTTGCTCCCTGTTCCTGCGCCCACCGGAGGCGTTCGGCGTTCACGTCCAGCGCGCACACCGCGTACCCTGTCTGCTGCAGGCGTTGCAGGTAGTACCTGCCCATCATGCCGAGTCCGATGACGCCGATGTTCTGTGCCATAGCGTGTGCCCCTTTCGTTTCAGCGCGCCTTTATCAGCAGTGCGGCGTGTCCCTCCAGAGGCGCTTTCATAGACGCCTCCTTTAACTGCCTGGGTTTCGGTATCGCTTGCCCACTTCGTCCAGCACCAGCACCCAGTCTTCCTCTCGAGATTCACCACCGGGTGGAGTGAACTCCCGCTCGCCGCGGCGCACAAACTCGCCAAGCGGCTGTGCCTGTCCGTTGCGCGGATTGAACCACCATGCGCGGATGCTTTTTCCGCTCAATACGTCCAGGTTCACCTTCACCGTTTTGGCTACCGGCAGGTAGATGAAGGCGTAGCTGCCGTCTGCCCCGCGCGCTGCCCGCACGTGTTCCAGACCTTTACCGGCGTCGCCCGCAATCAGTGACTGGTCGGGTATGCGCAGCAACATCGGTCGCGAAAGCATCAGTGCCTTTGCGTACTGCATCTGCGACGCGCCCGGCAGGTGCAGTGCCTCTTTCCAGGAGGTACGGGCATAGGCAATCGGCTGCCGTTTGCCGGGCTCGTACATCTGCCAGATGTCATGGCAGCCGTAGGTGTGTCCGTGTGCTCCCGCCAGCAACGCCCAGTATGCGGCACGGCGCACATCGTGGTCGTTGAACCAGCGGTTCTTGGGGTCCCAATTGATGGGGTGATCCTCGTAGTTCGGTTCCGCGTCCATACAGGGTTTGACGGGCTGCAGGCGATAGTCCTTCTCTATCATCTCGTAGTTTGGGATGGGTCTGGCATGATGTCCTGACTGAAGCATGTTGAAGTCCAGCCACTCCTCTCGATGCAGCCAGTGCGAGCTGTGGTTTCCGCCGTTCGGGTGATAGGTGATAAGATGTGTTCCGCCGTCCCCCTGACGCAGTCCCTCCGCCATCGCGCGCCAGATGGCGAGGTGCGTCTCGGTATCGACGGGACGGTCGCCCCCCAGTATCCAGATGATGGGCTTATCCCTGTAACGCCTGCCCAGAAACTCGCCATAGATGCGGGCGTTTTCGGGAGTGAAAATCTCGGGACCGCCGCCCCATTTTCTGTTCACCTTATCGCCCCAGGTGGGCAGCATGCCGATGTACAGCCCCAGTTCCTCCGCCTTGTTCACTGCGAAGTCCACATGACGGAAGTATTCCTCATTGGGCTGCGTAGGGTCGTTGTGGTGCAGAGAGATATGCCCGTAAGCGTTCGGTGTGCCCAGCCCATCCAGCTCTGCTAAGGCAACCGCCTGTATCACCGTGAAGCCTTTCGCAGCGCGGTCTTTCAGATACAGCTCCGTTTCCTCGCGCGTCAGGCGGTGGAACAGCTCCCATGCGGTATCTCCCAGATAGAAGAACGGCTTGCCCGTTTCGGTAACCAAGTAACGCCCGCTACACGGATGACCCTCCTGTCGCAAAACACGCAGACGTGGCAGCTTTTTCGGCATCTTTTTCCTCCTGCTCAGATGTGTTTACATCACCACCAAGCGCCCTTTCCTGAGAGGGAAGGGGCAATCGCCCGTCTCCTCGCAGGAAAGCGGGCGGGAGTGAGTTTGAAACCTCTTCACACACCTATCGATAAAATAGCCTGAAGAGGGATTCCTTCCCGCGGAAGGCTCAGTAACCGTATGCGCCAGCAGAAGCCATGTAGGCGCGATAGGTCGGAACCATCACCGCAATCAGCACCGCTGCCGTGACGACTACACACAACGCAGCAGCTATCCACACCGACCTGTGCCTCAAAGGGGGAGTTAGCATGAGAAGAGGGCTGAGTGAAGCCAATGCCATTGCCGCAACGCGCCACACGGGAACCGGCACAAAGGCGATTGCCTCTATCCAGATGAAACCGAGCATCCCCGCGAGGAAGGCGACCCCGCCAGCTCCCACGACACCGTTGCGCCGCCACAGAGAGAGGGGAACCAGTACTCCGGCGACCGCTGCCACTGCACCGCTCATCTGCGAAAGGGAAGAGCTGTTAGACCACAACAGGATAAAGCCACCGCCACCGGCGACCATCGAAAGGATGAGCGGCAAAAGGAAGCCTGGTTGCGCGTCGGCAAGACGAGCCTGCAAACTCCACCAAAACCACCAGCCTGCCGCCAGCGAGGCTATCCATAGCGCACCCGATGCTCCCTGCCAGACGTTGCCCATCAACGGACGCAACGCGAGGTAGCTCATCGTTGCCGCCAGCATCAGCCGTCCTACATCCCGCTGCGCCGGTTTGCTCGCCACAAAATCCTCGATTATCCCCCAGATAGCCAGTAGCGCCGCGGTGACGAACAGCCAGTCGTTCGAGTCAACAGGCGGAAAGCCCATAGGCACACCGATCACCCGCCGGTGGGCGAACAGGTATCCCAGCGCGAGGGCAATGGGGGTACCCCCATGCGAAGGCACCCCCTCCCTGCGCCACGCACGCCAGAGCAATACCAGCAGAGCGGCTGTGATTACTGCTGGCAGTACCGCTCCCCAGAAAATCTGCTGTGCCAGAAAGGACATACGCTACTCCTGCTAGCGAGCTGCCTCGATACTGAGGGTGACCTGCACTTCGTCTCCCAGACCGGGCAAGCCGTAGCGGATGCCGAACTCGCTGCGTCGGATGGTAAACCTCGTCTCGAAACCGATGATGTCTTTACCCTGCGGGTTCTTCCCCTTGCCGGTCAATGTCACGCTCGCCGTAATGGGGCGAGTGACACCGCGTATGGTCAGGTCGCCCCGCACCTGCACGGTGTTCGCATTGATGCGACGCACCTGAGTGCTCTTGAACGTAACCTTTGGGAACTGACGGGTGTTGAAAAAGTCGGGGCTGCGCAGGTGATTGTCGCGCTGTTCATTGTGCGTGTACACGCTGTTGGCGTCCACTTCGATGTTAATCGAACTGCGGGCTGGATTCGC
>Ga0209162_1003367_pt1 | contig 12946 bp, 8 predicted proteins | sample YNPNPMetaG_FD_187121 | JGI IMG/M metagenome (GOLD analysis project Ga0209162, IMG submission 187121) | Anoxygenic and chlorotrophic microbial mat microbial communities from Yellowstone National Park, USA - YNP NP MetaG (SPAdes) (version 2) ...
ACGGGCCGCAGGGGATCACGGCCGGGCCGTTCGACAGCCTGTGGGTGGTGGCGAACTTCAGCAACAAGGTCCTGCGCGTGTTACCGTCCGGCGCCGTCTTCAGCGAATACGCCGTCCCGACCGGCGCCAGCGGCGCCGTGATGATCGCGACTGACAGCAGCGGCGCCCTGTGGTTCACCGAAATGGGTGCCAATCAGATCGGGCAGTTGACCCCCAGCGGCGGGACGCTCTACCTGCCGCTGGTGTTGCGCAGCCGCTGAGCGGACGACGGCGAGACGACGGCCACCTCTGCCGGGTGGCCGTCGCCCGGTAGGGGCTCCCATCGGCCTCGCTGATTTTGACCCCCTGCGAGCAAGAAACGCCCGCCGCTCCGGCGCGCGGCTGCTTACTCCCATAGCTCGACCGGCGTCACCCGCACGTAATCCAGGCCGAGCATCCCCTGGCCGGCGTATTGCACCCGAAACTCCACATCTTCCAGCGGCCGGTCGGTCTCGAACTCCAGCGCGAACATCTGATAGCGATCGGCCGCCGCGAACTCGCGGCCCAGGATCTCGCGCGCCGCGCGCGGCAGGCCGCCATCCCGATGCGTGAACACGTCAACGGCGGCTACTCGCTCGTTCAGGCCCACGCGGTCGGTCTTCAGCGCGTATTCCACGCGATATCGGCCGGGCAGGAGATCGGTGTACGGGCCGTAGACCAGCGCAGTGCGGCCCTCGGCGTGGCGCGAGGCGGCCGTGGCGACCCGCGCCCGGCCGCCGCTGGCCTGCGGATCGGCGACGACCGTGTCCGGCAGGTCGGTCGCCAGGTCTTCGGCCTCGTAGCGCGCGGTGAGCAAACTACGCAGCGCTTCCTCGTTGCGGGACGGATCGGCCCCGCGCTTGAGCAGCAGCACGCTGTCTTCCATGCGGATCAGGCCGAACTCGCCGCTGCGGAGATGCGGGATCATGTCGCGGAGGGCCCGCTCGCGCGCCTTCAGCCCCTCGTGCGGCCAGAAGTTCGCGCGCGGGTCGCCGTCGAGCAGCAGGTACTCGGCGTCGGCCACGTCGGGGAAGAGATAGGCCGTCCGCCGCGCGGTCAGGTGCGTCACGATGTCGCTCATGGCGCTGACCGCCGCCTCGCGAGGGATCTGCGCCACAAAGCTGGCGACCACCGCGTCGTGGCGGTCGGGCATGGCGAGTTGGATGCCGTTTTTGTTGATCAGCGGGCCGTAGAGGTAGTTCATCGCCAGCGCGGCGACGAGCAGACCGGCCGTCAGCGCGATCTTGAAAAATCGTCCCCGGACGTGCCTGACATCCTCCTGGGTGCCAGGCACGTGGTGACTTTCATCCGTCGCGGGGCCGGCGACGCGGCCCAGGCCGAGCGCGGCCAGGTAGAAAACGGACGGGATCAGATGCGCGGCATAGTGATAGGTGATGTCGTATTGCGTATGCGCCGAGGTCAACAACAGGATCGCCAGCGCGGGCAAAGCCGGAATCCAGGCGCCGGCCGGCGCCAGGACGGGCAGAAAGAGCGCCGGCAGGAAGATCTGGAGCAGGAAGATCAGCTTCTGGGGGTTGCCCAGGATCCAGGTCGCGGTGAAGAGCGGATTGGTGAGCAGCGTCCAGGCGACCCCGGCCGCGCCCTCCGCGCCGGCCGCGATGTAGCCGCCGAAACGGGTATCAATCTGCGGCCGGCCGCCCAGGTGCGGCATGGCCCACCCCACCGCGAACGCGAAATACGCCAGGCCGGCCGCCATCACGCCCGCGCCAAGCCGATAGCGGCGCTTGCCCAGGAAGATGTACGCGCCGATCGCGGCGACGGTCAACGCGGCCTCCTCCTTCACCATCAGCGCCAGGCCGAGCGCGATCAGAAAGGGCGCGGTCCGGCCGCGTTCCAGCAGATAGAAGGCAACCAGCAACGGCGCGCAGATCAGCGCGATCTGATGGAAGTCGCGCAGGTTGACGCCGTGCAACGCCGGATAGAGGAGGTAGCCGAGCGCCAGCGCCAGGCCCAGCAGGACGCTGCGCGTCTTCTCGTGCGCCAGCAGATAGACGGGCACGGCGCCGGCCGCCAGGAACACACTTTGCACCACCAGCAGGGTGCGCGCGTCCTGGAAGAGCGCGTAGACGGGCGCCAGCAGGAAGAGGATGGGCGAGAAGTGGTCGCCCAGATAGTCAATCGCATACGGCCCGTAGAGGGTCGTGCGCATGTAGCCGCTGTGCAGGATGTTGTAGAGCGCCTGGTCGTGGATGCCCAGGTCGAAGGCGTGGGTCATGAAGCTGTTGTGGCGCAGGACGCTGATCGCGCTCAGGAGCACGCTGTAGGCCAGGGCCAACAGCCCGGCCGCGATCAGGCCGGCCCGCGGAGAGAGGCGCGCCGGCCGGCCGCCGGTTCGCGCCGCGTCGGCCACGACCAGGCCGATGTCGCGCACGACCCAGAAGGCGAGTCCGGCCATGGCCGCGATCAGCCCCAGGCCGAGGAACGGATATTGCGTCTCCAGCCCCGGGATGGCCAGGATCGGCCCGAAGGGAAGGAGGATGAGCGCGAACAGGCCGCGCGCAAGCAACGCCGGCGCGCGGCCGGCCGCGTCGCCCCGGCGTTGCGCCGGCCCGGCCGCCGCCAGCCAGGCGATCGCCCCGGCCGCGCTGCCGATGAGCAGGAGCAACAACAATCCGCGGCGGCTCGCCAGAGGCAGCGCGTTTTGCAGCAGGAAATCGGCCAGCGCCTCGCGATGACGCAACGCCCACAGCGCCAGCGCGGCCGCGTAGCCGCCGGCCGCCGCGCGCGCGGCATCGCCGGGATGCAGGTGCGCGGCCCACGCCCGCAAGGCAAGCGCTGCACGGCGGAGGATCTCCTTCATGCAGTGCGTTGTAGTGCATTTCGCCCGTTCTGTCAAATCAAGCGCTTCGATCGCCGAAAGAAAGGCTATTCGATCCGAAACCGCACATCCAGCCGCGGCAGGTCCACATGGGTGGCCTTCAGCCGCAAGACGCTGTCCAGGGGCAGGTTGTCGGGGACGGGGAGATGCGGCTCCAGTCCCAGCGCCGGAATCAACACGATGCTGTTGCGATCCCGGCGCTCGACGAGCACCCCTTCCCCGCGCCAGGGCGCATTCTGCATCAGATAGACCAGCGTCCAGTGTTGATCGGACAGATTGGCGGCCTGGCGCAGGTTGCCGATGACGGCCTCGGTCGCGCCGACCCGCTCCAGGATCTCTTCCGCCGTCAACAGCCGGCCGCCGCGCAGATAGGCGCGCAACTGTTGGTGCGCCACCAGGTCCAGATAGCGACGCATCGGGCTGGTCGCCTGCGTGTAGGCCGCAAGCCCCAGCCCGCTGTGCGGCCCGGGCGTGACGCGGTACTGGCTGCGCTTCATCGTCTTGCGCAACGCGAACATCGCCGCCAGCGATCTGGCCGCTTCTTCGTCTCCTGTATCTCCTGTGTCGTGCTCTCTGCCTTCCCCGATCGGCTCGTCCGGCGGCTCTTGCGTGGAGAAGGGCATGGGGATCTCGTGCTCCAGCGCGAAGCGGGCGACCGCCTCGCCGGCCAGGATCATGGCGTTCTCGACCAGGGTGCGGGCCGCCAGCGCCGGCACGGGGGTTACGCTCGCCCGGCCATCTATCACCCGCACATCTACTTCGGGCAGCTTGATCTCGACCGCGCCGGCGCGCCGGCGTCGGTTGCGATAGGCGCGCGCCAGGGCGTAGAGCGCGGCGAAGGGCGCCTCGTCCAGCCGGGCGGTCGCCTCTTCGTAGGTCAGCCGGACGACGCGCACCCGGCTCGGCACGATCTCGGTGCGGATCAGGCGGCCCTCTTCATCCACATCCAGGCCGATCGAGAGGGCCGGCGAGATCTCCTGCAGGCCCAGGCCGAGCAAGGGCGTGGCCGCGGGCGGCAACATGTGGACGGTGCCTTCGGGCAGGTAAAGGCTTGCCCCGCGGCCGCGCGCCTCCAGATCGAGCGGGCTATCGGGAGCCACCAGCGCGGCCGCATCGGCCACGTGCACCCACAGCCGGCCATCCTCGAAGCTGAGCGCGTCGTCGGGCGTCTCGGTGGTCGCGTCGTCGATCGCAAAGGCCGGCAGGTGCGTCAGGTCGCGGCGAGGCTCGTCGGCCAGGGGCGGCAGGGGCAGGTCGGGCTGAGCGGTGTTCACCTGGAAGCGGGCCGGATAGGGGTTGACCGCCGGCGTCCAATAGCCCAGCTCGAGCAGGAGGGCATGGGCCGCCTCGGGGGTTTCCTCGCGTCCCAGCTCGCGCAGCACGCGGCTGCGGGCCGCGCGGCCGAGCGCCAGGGCCTCTACTTCGCGCAGGAAACGGTCGTCTTCCGGCGCCGGCGCGGGCGAACCGCCGCGCGCCCCGGCCGGCGATTCGCTGTTCTCCGCACCGCGACTGCGCACGAAGGCCAGGAAGCGAGACCAGGCCTGTTTTTCCGCGGCCTCGGCCGCGCGCGCTGCGCGCGTCCTGGCGACCTCTTCGGCCGTGCACGCGGCGACGGCATCCGGCGCGCCGCGAAAATAGAGGCCGTCGGCCACGAGCTGCCACGCGGCCCAGGCCGTGGCCGGCGTATACGCGCCGAAGGCCAGCTCGGCCAGCTCGGCCAGGGTGGTCGTCCCGCCCGCCAACATCTCCCAGGCGATTTCCACCTCGCCCTGTTGCGGTCGCAGCGCCTCGGCGAGCGAGCGGATCGGCCCGGGGTGCAGGAGGATGACATCCTTCGGTCGGACCTTCGGCCCCTCGCCCTCTTCGGTCTCCAGCTCGATCTTCTCGCCCAGCCGGGCCACACGGGCCGGCCGAAGCTTGTAGAGCACCAGACTGCCTTCGCGCAATTCCGTGTTTTGAGCGGTCACGATCGTCTCCTTGCGGCCCGGGTTGGTGGAATGCGGCGGTATCATACCGTGGAAGAGCGCCGGAGTGCAAATCGCCAGGGGCCGGGGATGGGAGGTAGACATTTTCTGTGCGATGACGTATAATCTCGCCATGTCTGGCCTACCGTATCCTGGAAAGAATCCGGGGGACGCCGGTCGCAGACCGGCTGCAAGCTCGCTTATAATGAGATCTGCTATTTCGCGATTCTCTATCTCGTGATTCTCTTTACAGATTCAAGCTCAGAGGGGGTCTGTGACCCCCGACCGCCGGTCACAGACCGGCTTGGAGCAGCAAAGATCTGCTATTTCGCGATTCTCAATCTCGTGATTCTCTTTGGACGCTATGAATCGTCGTGAACGACTGATGGCGACTTTGCAGGGCGAGCCGGTCGACCGGCCGGCCGTTTCCTTTTATGAGATCAACGGCCTGGACGAGCGGCCGGACGACCCCGATCCGTTCAACATCTATTCGCATCCCTCCTGGGCGCCGTTGATCGAGCTGGCGCGGGAGAAGAGCGATCGCATCGTGATGCGGTCGGTGCCGCTGCGGGCCGCCGCTGATCCGCTGGCCGAATGCACGACGGTCGAGACGTGGACGGAGGGCGCGTCGCGTTATACGCGGCGCACGATCCGCTATGGCCGGCGCGTCTTCACGGCTACCGACCGCCGCGATCGAGATGTCAACACCACGTGGCGGGTCGAGCACTTCCTGAAGGGGCCCGACGACCTGCGCGCGTGGCTGGAGTTGCCCGGGCCGGTCTACGCGGGCGAGCCGGATGTGACGGGCGTGTTGGCGGCCGAGGCCGCGCTGGGCGATAGCGGCATCGTGATGATTGACACGGCCGATCCGTTGTGCCTGGCGGCCGATCTCTTCCCCATGGCCGAGTATACGGTGGTCGCGGCCACCGAGCCGGCCCTCTTCCATCGGCTGCTGGAGCGGTTTGCGGCCGTGCTCTGGCCCAAGACCGAGGCGGTGGCGGCGGCCGTGCCCGGCCGGCTGTGGCGCATCTACGGCCCGGAGTACGCGTCGGTTCCCTATCTGCATCCGCGCTTCTTTAAAGAATATGTGGTGCGCTACGACACGCCGATGGTGCGTGCCATCCAACGCACGGGCGGCTACGCGCGCATCCATTGCCACGGCCGGCTGAGGGCGATCCTCGACGACATCGCGGCCACCGGCTGCGACGGCCTGGACCCCATCGAGCCGCCGCCCCAGGGCGATGTGGAGCTGCGCGAGGTGCGCGAGAAGTACGGCCGGCAGATGGTCCTCTTCGGCAACCTGGAGGCAAGCGACATCGAGAACCTCCCCACGCCGGAGTTCGAGGTCAAGATCCGTCGCGCGCTGGCCGAGGGCACGGCCGGCCCCGGCCGCGGCTTCGTGCTGATGGCGTCATCCTGTCCCTACGGCCGCATCCTCTCTCCGCTGGCGCTGGCGAACTATCGGAAGATGGTGGAGGTGGTGGAGGGCGTAAAACGTCAAACGTAAAACGTCAAACGTAAGACGTCAAACGTGAACACGTGAGCACGTGAACACCTGAGCACGTGAGCACGTGAGCACTTGAACACCTGAGCACTTCCAAGGGGGTGAATATGGTAGGGGTTGTCAGGCGGTTTTTGGGGTGTTGGGCGGCGTTGTCGGTTGTGGCGATGCTGGCGGCCGCATGCGATGCGTTCGTGGTGCCGGCCGTTTCGCCCGTGGCGACCGCGCCGGTCGAGGCGCCGGCCGCGACGCCGTCGGCCGTTCCGGCTCCGCCTTCCCTTACGCTGGAGCAGCTTCAGAACGGCATCTACCAGTCCGACCTGGTGCAGGGCGGCAAAGTGACCCTGGTCAACGGCCGGTTCGAGGCGCCCATCGCCGGAACCGCGCTGAAAGCCACAGCGACGCTGGCCGAACAGATCGCGTCCGGTGACCTGAACGGCGATGGCCTGTTCGATGCCGCGGTCGTCCTGGCGACGAACACCGGCGGCACCGGCGTCTTCAAGGACCTGCACGCGGTGTTGAACCAGGGGGGCCAGGCGGTGGACACGGCCGTGATGACCCTCGGCGACCGGGTGCAGATCAAGGCGCTGGCGATCCGGGAGGGCGAGATCATCGTGGATATGATGACGCACGGGCCGAAAGACGGCCTGTGTTGCCCCACCGTGGAGGTCGTGCAAACCTACAGGCTCCAGGGCAACAACCTGGTCCTCCTCTCGGTCGTCCAAAAGCCGACCATCCAGCTTGCGGCGACGGCGGTCGTATCGCCCACCCGCGGAACGAAATGAAATACCGGGGTTTCGGGCGACAGATGCGCCGGCCGAAACCCCGGTTTTCTCCCCGTTAGAAGCGCCGGCCGCGTTGGCCGATGTCCTCTTGCGCCAGCAGCTTCAGGAAGTTCTCCGCCTCTTCCCGATCGCGAAACTCTTCTTCTTCGTGCTGGATGACGAACAGGAACCCCTTGCCGCCCAGATTCTGCACGATGCGCCGCGCGCCTTCGGGCCGCACGAACACCTGACACAGCTTGCCGCCGTCGCGGATGCGCTTGAGGAGCGGCAACCACTGGTCGGCCGGCGGCTGGCCGTCGCCGGGGATCCATTGGATGCCGCGCAGCCGTGGGATCGCCAGCAGCAGGTCCAGGTGCGGGATCTCGCCCTTGCCGTCCAGATGATAAAAGCCGTGATCCAGGTGGTCGCAACAGGCGATCAGGTCGGGCAACACGAACCGCTCGAACATGCGCGGGCTGATCATGTAGGAAAAGTCGCACTGGAGCATGTAGGTCTTGCCCGTGGACCAGATCGGCGTCCAACAGGAGGTGCCGCGACACGTCGGCCGGATGATGGCGTCCAGCTCGTCGTAGTAGCGCAGCCAGAGGTCGGTGATGCGATGGACGAGCCGCAAGACGTGCTCGGGCTGCTCGGTCACGTCGAAGAGGAGGCCGCCGGTGGTGCGCAGCGACGCCAGGATGTCCAGGTTGCCGCCCAGGTCGGTGTGGCTCACCTGGAGCAGGCCGGCGTAGCGTTCGACGAACGCGGCCGTCAGCGCCTTGACCCGTAGCCACCAGGGGTTGTCGGGGTCATACGCTACGTCCAGCTCCGCGATCGGCGTCTCGCGGGCCGGCGTAAACCAGACCGTCTCCGAGGGATCGCTCACGCTGTGGACGTTGGCGCCCAGGAAGCCGGCCATGATCCCCGGCCCGAAGTTGATCCAGAGCGTGGGGAACGCGTCGCCGTAGTAGTGCGTGGCGGCCAACAGCGGCACGTAGCGCTCCACCACGGCCTCGACCGGCATCTCCAGCGGATAGTTGCTCTGAAACGTGAACGGCTTGGGGCCCGGCAACGGGTCGGTGCCGGTCAGATAGACGAGCGGTCGCTCCAGCTCGCCGGCCCACCAGGCCATCGTATCGCGCTCGACGCGCGCCCAATCTTCGGGTGTAAAGTGAAGCTGCGTCATGTGAATTCTCTTTCGTTCACCTGTGGCGCATATCCTGCTCCGCGCTCGGTGTATTCCCACATCAGCGCAAGATAGTCCCGGTATTGCGCCAGCGATACGCCCGGCGGCGTCTGGTGATCCACGCTGGGAATGAAGCCGCCCGTGCGCATCACCGGCAACAGCCGCTCCCACTCGGCCCGCATCGCCTCGATCCCCTGGGTCATCGTCATCTTGTCGAACGCGCCGATCATGGCGAAGCGCGGGTGGTGGCTGCGCACGCGCGCCACGTCCACGCCCGATTGCCGCTCGAAGGGCAACAGCCCGGCGATCCCGCACTCGATGAACCACGGCAGGCACATCTCGACGTTGCCGTCCGAATCTACCAGGGGGATCACATTCATCGCCCGGATCAACGGCGTCAGCTCCCGGTAGATGTTCCCGAATCGCCTCGTAGCTTGCCATGTCGCTCACCGGGCCTTCGCCGTGCGGCATGGCGGGGTAGGTGGGCTTGTGGATCGGGAACCACACCTGCCAGGCGGGGTCGAGGCCGAAATACTCCATGATGGCCACGACCCCCGCCTCGCCCTTGGGCCGTGCGGCCGGCAGACCTTCGCTTTCCCAGCGGCGGATCGTCTGGTCCCACCAGGTGGCCCACTCGAAGCGCGGCAGCCGATCCACCTTCTCGAAGCGCAAGACACAGCGAAAGCGGTCCCGATTGTTCACGGCCTGTTCTACACCTTCCAGCTCACGTCTTACGTTTGACGTTTGACGTTTTACGTTTCACGCTACTTCTCCCCCTTCGCCTTCGCCTGCAACTGCTGCGCCTGGCGTGGGCTGCCGATGTAGAGGGTGTCGTAGGCCTGCTGCGAGGTCTTGAACGCGCCGACCCCCGGATGGCCGTGCCAGTCCTCTTGCGTGAAGATCGGGTTCGGCAGGCCGGTCTCGGCCTCGCGGCGGGCGATCCAGGCATCCATGCGCGCCTTCAGGGTCGCGACGATCTGCGGCTCGGCCTCGGCCAGGTTGTTGTATTCCTCGGGATCTTCGACCAGGTTGTACAGCTCGACCGGCGGCTTGAAGTGGAAGTCCGGCTCCAGGGCTTCGATCAGCTTCCATTCCGGCGTGCGCCAGCCGTGCTTGCGCATCCACGTGCATTCGGTGATGTAGAATTCGGGCCGATGCGAGGCGACCTCGCCGCGCGCCATCGGCATCAGGCTACGGCCATCGAAGCGAATCCCGGTCTCGATGCCGGCCAGCTCCAGGAGCGTCGGCACCAGGTCGTAGTGCTGGCCATAGCCCCCGACGCGCTTGCCTGCCGGCACGTGGCCCGGATAGCGGATGATGAGCGGAACGTGCAGCGTGCAATCGTACAGGCCGTGGTGGTCGAAGTAGCAATCGTGGTCGTAGAGGGTCTCGCCGTGATCCGAGGTGATCACGATGAGCGTCTCGTCCATGATGCCCTTCGCCTCGAGCGCGGCGAAGAGGACGCGGATGGCGGCGTCCATGTACGCGATCTCGCCGTCGTATTGCGCGATCACGTAGTCCTTGTCGGTGATCCCCGGCGGCATCCAGCTCAACAGATAGTCGCGGAACGGCTTGAACGCCTTCATCGCGTCCAGCGACCTGTTCTTGGGGTCGCACTCGTTGCCGCCGTAGAACATGCGCTCGAACGGCCCGGGCGGCAGATAGGGCGAGTGGGGATCGAGGTGGCGCAGGAAGAGCAGCCACGGCTGCTTCTGTCTGGTCAGGCGATCTATTTCGGGGATCGTGACCTGGTTGAGGTTCTCGGCCTTCGGCATGCGGCCTTCGCTCCAGGTCTTCCAGCCCGAATCGTAGTCTATATAGGTGTCGAAGCCGCGCGAAGCCGCGTTGCCGCGAAAGCCGACGCAGGTGGTGGTGTAGCCGGCCTCGCGCAAGATCTCGGGCAGCGTCTTGATCTCCTCGCGCATCGGTCCCTTGTGGCGCAGCGCCACCACCTGCGTGCTGAACACGTCCATGCCGGTGAGCATGTTGGCATAGCCGCTGGTGGTGGGGATGTGCGGGCTGTAGTAGCGCTCGAAGAGCGTGCCCTCCTGGGCGAAGCGATCCATGTGCGGGGTCGTCAGCCGGCCATAGCCGTAGCAGCTCATGTGGTCGGCGCGCAGCGAGTCAATGCCCAGCAACAGGATGTTGGGCAGCTTTCGTCGTCGAGTTGGCATCGAAGAACCTCCCGGGTGATAGGATTGGTCGTGCGAAGGACGGCCACGTTCGATTGTAGGCCGAAATTCATTTCGGCCCGTTATTCTGGCGGTAGGCCGAAATGAATTTCGGCCTGTTATTCTGGCGGCAGACGTCGGCCCTGGGCCTCGGCGATGGCCTTGGGCACGTTGACGAACGGCAGCAGGACCAGGCCGACGATGAAGAAGACGATCACCGACAGGATCCCCATGCGCAGGCTCCCGAACACCTGGTTGACCAGGCCGAAGAGGAAGGTCCCCAGCCACGAGGTGCCGCGTTCGCTCACCTCGTAGAAACTGTAGAACTCCGCCTCCTGGTCCGGGGGGATCATCTGCGCGAAGAGGCTGCGGCTGAGCGCCTGGCTGCCGCCCAGCACCAGCGCGATCACGAAGCCGAGCAGCCAGAATTCGAGCTGGCGCTGCTCCATGCCCAACACCGGCGCGGTGCTCTGCATCCCGGCGTAGGCGTACAACGCCACTGCGCTCCAGATGACCAGGCTGAACAGAATGGCGCGCTGGGTGCCGAACCATTGCGCCAGCCGGCCGAACCCCAACGCGCCCGCGAACGCCACGAACTGGATCATCAGGATCACCAGGATCAGATTGGAGGAGGACATCCTCAGTTCGTTCACGGCAAAGATGGCCGAGACGGCGATCACCGTCTGTACGCCGTCGTTGTAGAAGAGGTAGGCCACCAGGTACTTCATCGCCTCCGGCAGGGTGCGGGCTTTGCGGCCGATAAAGATGGCGAGCACCAGCAGCGGCCCGGCGGCCGGCGCCAGTGCAACGACGACCGGCAAGCGCAACAGGAACAACACCGGAATCGCCAGGGGCAACAACATCAGGGCGGTGACCAGATGGGTGGGCACCTCCATCAGCTGTGCGAGCTGCTTGAAGCCGACCGAGAGATAGGTCTCTCCGCGGGGCAGAGGGCGCACCGCGTGTCGGGAGCGCAGGGTGGAGAAGGTGATGAAGGAGAAGCCCAACCACCAGGCGCCGGCCGACGCCAGGCTGATGCGCGCCACCATCTCGGAGCCCAGTCCCAACCGATCGGCGAAGAGGTAGAGGACCAGATTGAGCAACAGGAGCAGTCCGCCGCCCAGGTAGCCCATCGCCCAACCGAACGACGACACGCGATCGCGCTGGTCTGGGCTGGCGATGTTCGGCAGATAGGAGTTGTAAAAGACCATGCTGGCGCCGAACGACAGGTTGGCGATCAGGAAGAGGCCGCCGCCGAGCCAGTGGAGGCCCGGCCTCAACCCGAACATGGCGATGGTGGCCGCCGAGCCGAGCACGCAAAAGAGCTGCATCAGTTGCTTGCGCAGGTGCGAATAGTCGGCCAGCGCGCCGAGGATCGGCAGGAAGGTCACCTGGAGCAGTACCGACGCCGAGATGCAGTAGGTGAAGAAGGAGTCATAGCGGATCGGCGTGCCGAACAGATAGACGAGGCCCTGGGCGTCGGCTGCGGCCTGGGTGATAGCGGTCAGAAATGGGCCGAGAAAGACGGTAACGACCGTGGTGCTGAAAGCGCTGTTGGCCCAATCATACATCGCCCAGCCGAAGATCTCGCGGCGATCGTTGATCAGGGGTCTGGTGGTGGCAACCATCAAGACGAGCTCCTTTCTCGCGTCGAAAGCAGGTTCATGTTAGCACATCCTGATCTTCTCGTAAAATCCAGCGCCCCTCGACCATTGCGACCAGAGCCGAACTTGCGGATTGACGTCGTTATCGTGTTGGACGACTCGGGAAGCATGGCGACCTGTTGGCCATGGTCCGATGCCCCGCGCCGCGATAACTGTCGTCCTGCCGAAAATCCGCCCAGCGATCCGCACGATCTGCGTTACAGCGCCGTTCGCCTGTTGGCGCAACTGGCCGGCGATGAAGATCGCATGGCGATCGTGCGCTTCAACGCGGAAACCCAAGACCTCATCGGCCGCTTGCAGCCGTCGGCGCCCGCGCCAACCGGCAATCTCTTCGGCGCGGAGGTGTTCCTCTGCAACGAGAAGGCGGGATGCCCGGACGATAGCTTCGTCAGGCGCGCTATGTCCGGGATGAGACGCACGAAGACCTGGGACATCTGTGGGCGACCGTCGCGCTCACCCGCACCGACGACGGCACGGCCGTGCCGGACGTGCAGGTCCGCTTCGCCGCCCGCATCTTTTTCTTGCGATCTCCCTCAGCGTTTTGCCATGCGTGGAATTTCACGCCTTCCGGAATGATCTTCATCCCTACCTTGTGACATCGCAGATTTGCTTTGAAGTGTAGCTTTAATCACATAATTGGCGAATCCATCTGCCTTATTGTTGCAGTCATTGCGTTGCTCATAAAGAAAGATGGCGGTAGAGATGCCCATGAGACATAGAGTGCATTTCATTCGGCAGGTTGTATGGTTCGGATGGGTAGTTGTCTCTTTGCTGGTGCTATTGGTTGCGCCAGGTCGAAGCCTGGCTGATGCAACAGCCCCGCGCGCGTTGCAGCGGTC
>Ga0209162_1003371_pt1 | contig 12936 bp, 9 predicted proteins | sample YNPNPMetaG_FD_187121 | JGI IMG/M metagenome (GOLD analysis project Ga0209162, IMG submission 187121) | Anoxygenic and chlorotrophic microbial mat microbial communities from Yellowstone National Park, USA - YNP NP MetaG (SPAdes) (version 2) ...
TCCCTCTCTCAGGCATAGCTTCATCAGCTGCGGAGTGCCGGGGAAGATGAGGCAGCGCAGTCCCGGTTTGACCCTCCTGCCCCGAAGCAGATCAGCGGCGGTCCTCAGGTCCTCCTTCCGGCCGTTGGTGCAAGAGCCGATGACCACCTGGTCCAGCTCCACCGTGCCGACCTGGGAGACCGGCCGGACGTTGGAGGGCAGATGGGGCAGGGCCACCTGGGGTTCAATGCCGCTTACGTCAAACTCAAGGATGCGGGAATACTCCGCGTCATCGTCGCTCCGATAGATCAGCGGTTCGCGGGAGGTCCTGCCCTCGAGATAGGCCAGGGCTTTGGCGTCGGCGTAGAAAATGCCGTTCTTGGCCCCCGCCTCGATGGCCATGTTGGCCATGGTGAAGCGTCCGTCAAGGGAGAGTTCTTCCACCGCTTCTCCCTCGAACTGCATGGCGGAGTAGAGGGCCCCGTCCACCCCGATTTGCCCGATGGTCATGAGGATGAGGTCCTTGCCTCCCACCCATCGAGGGAGCGACCCATTGAAGATGAGGCGCATGGTGGGAGGTACCCTCAGCCAGGTCTCCCCCAGGGCCATGGCCGCCGCGATATCGGTGGAGCCCATCCCGGTGGAGAAGGCGCCCAAGGCCCCGTAGGTGCAGGTGTGGGAATCTGCCCCTACCACCAGGTCCCCGGGGACCACCAGACCTTTCTCCGGCAGGAGGACGTGCTCAATCCCCACCTCTCCCACCTCGAAATAGTTGGTGATGCCTTGTTCCTTGGCGAAGCGTCGCACCGCGGCGCACTGCTCGGCTGCCTTGATGTCCCGCGCGGGGGTGAAATGGTCAGGCGTCATCACCACCCTCTCCGGGTCGAAGACCTTCTCCGCCCCCATGGAGCGGAAGGACTCGATGGCCAGAGGCGCGGTGACGTCGTTGGCCAGGACCAGGTCCACCCGCACGCTGACCAGCTGCCCCGGTCTCACCTCGTCCAGGCCAGCATGGGCGGCTATGATCTTCTCAGTGATGGTCTGTCCCATGCTCACTTCTTCTTCGCTGCGGCGCCCTTCTTGGCGGCGGAGGTCTTCCTGGCCTTGCGTGCCAGCTTCTTCTTCTCCAGCAATCCTTTCTGGATACCCCGGTTGATCGCGTTTATATAGGCGCGGGCGCTGGCCTCGATGATGTCAGGGCTGACCCCCCGGCCTACCACCTCCACCCCGTCGATATCCAGCTTTATGGCCACATCCCCCATGGCGTCCAGCCCCTTGGTGATGGCTTGCACCTGATAGGAGATGAGCTTTCCTTTGACCTTGGTGGCCTTGGCGATGGCCTTGCATACCGCATCCACCTGGCCGTCGCCGGTGGCGGTGGCCTCGAAGGTCTTGCCCTCCCGGGAGAGGATCACCGCCGCGATGGGGATGGCCCCGCTGCCCGATGAAGACTGCATGTACTCAAGCTGGAAGAGCTCCTCGAGGGTGCGTATCTCGTCCAGGGCGATGGCCTCCAGGTCCTTCACTGCGACCTCTTTCTTTCGGTCGGCCAGCTCCTTGAAGCGGATGAAGGCACGCTCGAGGCCTTTATCGTCCAGATAGAAACCCATCTCCTCCAGTTTGGCCTTGAGAGCATGGCGGCCGGAATGCTTGCCCAGGTATATCTCGCTCTCCACCAGCCCTATGTCCTCGGGCCGCATGATCTCGTAGGTCTGCCGGTGCTTGAGCACCCCGTCCTGGTGGATGCCTGACTCATGGGCGAAGGCGTTCTCCCCCACCACCGCCTTGTTGGGCTGGACGGAATAACCGGTGAGCATGCTCACTAAGCGCGAGGTCTGGTAGATCTCCCGGGTGTTAACCCCGGTGAACATCTGCAGCGCATCCCTGCGGGTATGGATGGCCATTACCGCCTCTTCCAGGGAACAGTTCCCGGCCCTCTCCCCCAGGCCGTTGACGGCACACTCTATCTGGCCGGCGCCTACAATCGCCGCAGCCAGGGAATTGGCCACGGCCAAGCCCAAGTCGTTGTGGCAATGCACGCTGACCGTCACCTTATCCGCCCCCGGCACGTTCTCCAGGATCCCCCGGACCAGCTCCGCGAACTCCTCGGGAAGGGCGTATCCCACCGTGTCCGGGATGTTGATGGTGGTGGCCCCCGCCTTGATGGCGGCGTCATAGACCTTGTAGAGGAAGGCGGGGTCAGAGCGGGTGGCGTCCATGGCCGAGAACTCCACGTTCTCAACGTACTTCTTCGCATAAGCCACGGCGTCCCTGGCCATCTCCAAGACCTGGCGCGGGGTCTTCTTCAACTGGTACTTCATGTGAGCCTCCGAGGTGGAGATGAAGGTGTGGATGCGGGGCTGCTCCGCGTACATGATGGCCTCCCAGGCCCAGTCGATGTCGTTGCGGTCGGCTCGGGCTAGGGCGCAGATGACCGGACCCTTTACCGCCTTGGCGATGGCCTTGACCGCCTCGAAGTCGCCGGGCGAGGAAACAGGGAACCCCGCTTCGATGACGTCAACCTCCATCCTGGCCAGTTGCTCGGCTATCTCCACCTTCTCGCGGACGTTTAGGCTTATGCCCGGCGATTGCTCGCCGTCCCTCAGGGTGGTATCGAAGACGATCACCTTCCTGGCCATCCGCAGACCTCCTTCGGATATTTTTCCTCGGCCCATCACCAGAGGGTTATGAACTTGCCGTCCGAGACCCCCCGGATCCGCAATATCTTCTTCATAACCGGATCGGGAATGGGTACGTCCACGTTCACCCCCATGACCGCCTCCCCTCCGATCTTCTTCCGGCCCACCTGCATGTGGGCGATGTTGATCTGCGCGTCGCCCAGGATGGTCCCGATCTTCCCGATCATCCCCGGGACGTCCTCATAGCGGAAGAAGGCCATGTAGCGGGAGGGGCCCAGGTCGATGTCGTACTCGTAAACGTGGACGAACCTCTCCGCGTTGGAGAGTCCCACCAGGGTCCCCCCCACGGCTATCTCGCCGTCGTCCCTCCTGCCCCGGACCATCACCAGGTTCACATAATCGCGGGTGGCCGAGGAGCGGCTCTCGCGCACCGCGATGCCCCTTTCCTTGGCGAATACCGGCGCGTTGACATAAGTAACCGGCTCCTCGGCGACCTTGCTGAAGAAGCCCTTGAGCACCGCCACGGTGAGGACGCCGGTCTCATGCTCGGCCAGCCCCCCCAGGTATTCCACCCCGATCTCGTCCACGTGTCCCTCCAGGAGGAAGGTGAGGAGGCGCCCCAGCTTTTCGCAGAGCGGCAGGAAAGGCCTCACCTCCTCGTCCACCTCCGCGGGGACCTCCAGGTTGACCACGTTGCTGACGAATTCCCCTCGGAGGGCGGCGGCGACCTGCTCGGCGATCATGATGCCCGCCCGGTCCTGGGCCTCCTGGGTGGATGCCCCCAGGTGGGGGGTGATGATCACGTTGTCCATGGAGGCGAAGGGGTTGTCGGGGGGCAGCGGCTCCTTCTCGAAGACGTCCAGCCCGGCCGCGGCCACCTTGCCCGTGCGCAGCGCCTCCGCCAGTGCCTCCTCGTCGATGATGCCCCCGCGGGCCACGTTGAAGACGCGCACCCCGTCCTTCATACGGGCGAACTCGCTCCTCCCGATGAGGTGATAGGTCTCCGAGGACTTGGGTAGGTGGACGGTGATGAAATCGGCCTCCTCCAGGAGCTCCTCCAATGTGTCCTTCATCTCCACCCCCATGCGCTGGGCCCTCTCGCTGGAGATGTAAGGATCGTAGGCGATCACCCTCATGCCGAACCCCAGGCAGCGCTGGGCCACCAGCAGGCCGATGCGTCCTAACCCGAGGATGCCGATGGTCTTGTGGTAGAGCTCCACTCCCTCGAAGCTCTTGCGGTCCCACTTCCCCGCTCGGAGAGTGCTCACGGCCGCGGGTATGTTGCGGCAGCTACTGAGGATCAGGGCCATGGTGTGTTCAGCGGCCGAGATGATGTTGCTCTGGGGCGCGTTGATGACCATGATGCCGCGCCGGGTGGCCGCCTCTACGTCGATGTTGTCCACGCCCACGCCCGCCCTTCCGATGACCTCCAGGGACTTTCCCGCCTCGATGACCTCCGCGTCCACCTTGGTGGCGCTGCGGACGATGAGGGCATTGCAGTCGGAGATCTCCCTCAGCATCTCCTCGCGCCCCATCTCTGGGGCGTAGACCACCTCGAAATCCTTCTCCAGGAGGTCCAAACCCTTCCTGGAGATGCCCTCCTTGACCATCACCTTCTTCACGGCAGAGCCCCTCAGTGTCTCTCCAGATAATCATCGAAGGTTTCTTGGGCAGCCGCCAGGCCCGCTCCCAACTCCAACGGATGGCCCAGCTCCTTTAAGGTCAGCTCCAGGGCGGCCACCGCTACCAGCACATCGAAATAGTGATAGTAACCCACGTGGCCGATGCGGAAGATCCTCCCTTTCAGCTGGGACTGCCCCCCTGCTATGATCACGCCGTGCTTGCGGTTCATGATGCGGGTTATGGCGCTCCCATCGAGACCCTCGGGCACTTTAACCGCGGTCACCGCGTAAGCCCGCTCGAGGTCCCGGGGGAAGAGTTCCAAGCCCATGGCTCTCACAGCGGCGCGCGTGGCCATGGCCAGCACGCGGTGCCTTTCCCAGACTTCCTCCAGACCTTCCTCCTTCAGCATCTCTACCGCCCGGCACATGGCCACGGTGAGGCTCACCGCCGGGGTGAAGGCGGTCTGGGGTATTTTATCTTCCAACCCCTTGCGGGCCTTGGTGAAGCTGAAATAGTACTTGGGGAGTGCGCTCCTCTCTGCCAGCCCCCAGGCCTTATCGCTGACCGTCACCGCGGCCAACCCCGGGGGGGTCATCAGGGCCTTCTGGGAACCTGACACCAGCACGTCCACCCCCCACTGGTCGGTGCGCATCTCCAGGGCCCCCGCTCCGCTGATGGAATCCACCACCAGGATGGCCGGGGTCCGCCGCACCGCCTCACCGATGGCGGCGATGTCGTTCACCACCCCGGTGGAGGTTTCCGAGTGGGTGACGAACACCCCCTTTATCCCCCCGTGCTCGTCCAGCATGGAAGCTATGACCGAGGGGTCGGCGGTGTCGCCCCATTCATAAGCGTATTCCAGGACATCCAGGCCATAGGTGCGGCAGAGGTCTCGGAAGCGCTCGCCGAATTTGCCCCCGTGCGCCACCAGAACCCGGTCACCGGGGCTGAAACAGTTGACCACCGCCGCCTCCATCGCCCCGGTTCCCGAGGAGGCGAAGACGAGCACGTCGTTATCCGTCAGGAAGATCTCCTTGAGCCCTTCCATGAGGCGCTTGAAGACCTCCCCGTAAGCGGGGGTGCGGTGATGCAAGATCGGCTCCGCCTGGGAAAGCAGCACCCGGGATGGTAGGGGCGTGGGTCCCGGGGTCATCAGGTATTCTTTCCTAAACATCCAGCTTTTCCTTTTTACTCCCTTTTCAGCCAGCTCATCATGGAGCGCAGTTCCTTCCCCACCTTCTCGATGAGGTGGTCGGCATCCCTGCGGCGCAGAGCGTTGTAGACCGGCCTGCCCGCCTGATTCTCCAGGATCCACTCCCTGGCGAACTCTCCCGACCTGATCTCCTCGAGGATCCCGCGCATCTCCTCCCTGGTCCCCGCGTTGATGATGCGTCTTCCCCGCGTCATGTCCCCGTATTCGGCGGTATCGCTGATGGAGTGACGCATGAAGGAGATGCCTCCCTCGTAGATGAGGTCCACGATGAGCTTGAGTTCGTGCAGGCATTCGAAATAGGCGATCTCCGGCTGGTAACCCGCTTCCACCAGGGTGTCGAACCCGGCACGGATGAGCTCGCTCACGCCCCCGCAGAGGACGCACTGCTCTCCGAAGAGGTCGGTCTCCGTCTCTTCAGCGAAGGTGGTCTCGATGACCCCCGCCCGGGCGCAACCCAATCCCGCCGCGTAGGCCAATCCCAGTTGCAACGCCTTTCCGGTGAAGTCCTGGTGAACGGCCACCAGAGCTGGTGTTCCGCTGCCCTCCAGGTAGAGCCTGCGCACCATGTGCCCCGGGCTCTTGGGTGCCACCATGACCACGTCCACGAAGGGTGGCGGCATCACCTGTCCGAAATGGACGTTGAACCCATGGGCGAAGAAGAGAGCGTTACCTTCCTTCAATCCGGGCTCCACGTGTTCCCGGTAGACCTCACGGTGATGCTGGTCGGGGACCAGCATCATGATCACATCGGATGCCTCTGCCGCCTCGGCCATTTCCGCCACCTTCAGTCCCTCGGCCTCTGCCTTGGCGCATGATGGGCTGCCCTTCCGCAGGCCCACCACCACCTCCACCCCGGAGTCATGAAGGTTCAGGGCGTGGGCGTGACCCTGGCTGCCGTATCCGATCACCGCCACGGTCTTGCCCTTGAGAAGCGAGATGTCCGCGTCCTTTTCGTAGTACATCTTGGCCATGCCTATCACTCCTTCCTCTTCCGCGTCCTCAGCCCCGCGGCAGGGCCACCTTGCCGGTCCGGGCCAGCTCTTTTATCCCGTAATTGCGCACCAGGTCCTCGAACGCGGCTATCTTGGAAGAGTTCCCGGTGACCTCCACGATGATGGCATCCTTCCCGACGTCGACTATCTTTCCCCGGAAGATGTCCACCATCTCGATGACCTCGGACCGCGTTTCTCTGTTGACCTTGATCTTTATGAGCAAGAGCTCCCGGTCCACCGATCGACCCGGATCCAGGTCGCTTATCTCGATCACGCTAACCAGCTTGTGTAGCTGCTTGCGTACCTGTTCGAGCGACTTCTCCGCCACGTCCACCACGATGGTCATGCGGGATATATCGGGCCGGTCCGTGGTGCCCACCGCCAGGCTCTCGATGTTGAAGCCCCGCCGGGCGAAGAGCCCGGCCACCCGGGCCAGGACCCCCGGCTTGTTCTCCACCAGCACGGAAAGGGTATGGCGCATCGATCCCAACCTCCTACAGGAAAGGCTCCTCAGCCTTCTCCGGGTGGACGCGTTCCACCGGGTAGAGCACATCCCCGATCATCTCGTAGAGAGGGGCGCCCGGTGCCACCATAGGGAACACGTTCTCCTCCTCTTCCACCACGAAGTCCATGAGCACGGGTCCCTCGTGCTCCAGGGCCCGCCGGATGGTTTCCTCCACCTCCTCGGGGTGGATGGCCCGCAGGCCCAGCATGCCGTAGGCCTCGGCCAGCTTGACGAAGTCGGGGCTCTCGCCGCGTCTCAGGCAGGACCCGGAATAGCGCTTCTGGTAGAAGAGCTGCTGCCACTGCCGGACCATCCCCAGGTAACCGTTGTTGAGGATGGCGATCTTTACCGGTAGGCACTCCAACACCGCGGTGGCCAGCTCCTGGGAGGTCATCTGGATGCTCCCGTCTCCGGCGATGTCGATGACCGTTTCTTTCGGGCAACCCACCTGCGCCCCCAAAGAAGCGGGTAGTCCGTAGCCCATGGTCCCCAGCCCGCCCGAACTTATCCAGCGGCGGGGGCGGTCCACGCGGTAGTACTGGGCCGCCCACATCTGGTTCTGACCGACCTCGGTGCAGACTATCGCCCCTCCCCGGGTCAGCTGGTGGAGCTTCTCCACCACGAACTGCGGCTTAATCTTCTCTCCCATCTCGTAACGCAGCGGGTACTTCTCCTTCCATTCGGAGATGAGATCATGCCAGGGTTTCAGGTCGGCGGCACCGTGGCTGTCTCGTTGCGCCGCCAGCACCGCGTTTAGCTCCTTCAGAACCAGTCGCAGGTCCCCGACGATGGGCACATCCACTGAAACGTTCTTGCCGATCTCCGCCGGGTCGATGTCCACGTGGATGACCCGGGCATGCGGGGCGAACTCGGACAGTTTTCCGGTGATGCGGTCGTCGAAGCGCGCTCCCAGAGCGATGATCAGGTCGGTCTCGCACATGGCGTAGTTGGCGTAGCGGGTTCCGTGCATACCCAGCATCCCCAGGGATAGTGGATGGCTCTCAGGGAACGCTCCCTTGCCCATCAAGGTGGTGGTCACCGGCAGGCGGTTCTCCTCGGCCAGCCTCCGCAGCTCCTCCGCCGCCCCCGAGATGATCGCTCCTCCTCCTGCGTAAACCACCGGCCTCTCCGCCTTGAGGATGAGAGACGCCGCCTCCTTTATCTGCCTGCGGTGTCCCTTGGTGGTAGGCCGGTATCCCGGAAGGCTGATCGTTTCCGCTCTCCGGTAATCGAGCTCGCCTCTGGAGACGTCCACCGGCACGTCCACCACCACCGGTCCGGGCCGCCCGGAAGATGCGATGTAGAAGGCCTCCTGGATGACCTGGGGAAGGTCCGCCGGGTCTTTGACCAGGTAGGAATGCTTGACGATGGGCATGGTGATGCCGGTGGTGTCGGCCTCCTGGAAGGCATCGGTTCCGATGAGGTTGGTGGCGACCTGCCCGGTGAAGGCCACCAGGGGCACCGAGTCCATGTAGGCAGTGGCGATTCCGGTGACCAGGTTAGTGGCGCCCGGTCCAGAGGTTGCTATGCACACCCCTACGCGGCCGGTGGCCCGCGCATAGCCGTCGGCGGCGTGCACCGCCCCCTGCTCGTGCCGGGTGAGGATGTTGCGGATGCCGGAATCGTAGAGGGCGTCGTAGATGGGGAGCACCACCCCACCGGGGATGCCGAAGATGACCTCCACTCCCTCTTCCTCCAGGCTCCTGACCAGCGCCTTTGCTCCGGTCAGCCGCATAGTCCCTCCTTTAACGTCCGGTCGTCTATACCAGGAGGATGGCCCCGCGCGATGCCGACGATACCAGCCGCGCGTAGACCGCCATGAAGCCTCCGCTGACGCGGGGAGGCGGTGGGCTCCACTCTTTTCGCCTCTTGTCCATCTCCTCTTGGGAGACCCGCATCTCGATGCGCCTCCCGGGGATGTCCAACTCGATGAGGTCCCCTTCCCGCAGGAGAGCGATGGGGCCTCCCTGAGCGGCTTCCGGGGAAATGTGCCCCACCGCGGCTCCCCTGGTCCCTCCGGAGAAGCGCCCATCGGTCAGGAGCACCACCTTGTCGGACAGCCCCATGCCCGCCAGGGTGGCCGTTGGGTTGAGCATCTCCCGCATACCCGGCCCTCCTCGGGGTCCTTCATAGCGTATCACCACCGCGTCTCCCTCGGCGATCTCCCCGCGGTGCATGGCCTCCACCGCATCCTCCTCCCGGTCGAAGACCCGCGCCCTTCCCTGGAAACGGAGGAGGTTGTCGGGAACGGCGGACTGCTTCACCACCGCCCCCTCCGGCGCCAGGCTCCCGAAGAGGTGGGCTAATCCCCCGGTGGGCATCCAGGGGTCATCGGCGGGCCTGATCACTCGGGAATCCAGCGTCCTCTTGCCTTCGTATACCTCCTCGATCCTATCTGCAGCCACACAGGGAACCCTGCCGCTGAGAAGGCCCAGTCGGGAGAGTTCCCCCATGACCGCGGGTATGCCTCCCGCTTCATGCAGGTCCTGCATATGATGGATCCCTCCCCCCGCCGGGCTTATTCTCACCAGGTTGGGGGTACGGTCACAGACCTCCTGTATCTCCTCGAGGGTCAGTTCGCACCCGGCCTCATGGGCTATTGCTAGGAGATGGAGGACGGTGTTGGAGGAGCCCCCGATGGCCATGTCCACCGCGAGGGCATTCTTCAAAGATTCGCGATTGATGATCTCCCGGGGGAGTGGCCCCTTGCCGATGAGCTCCACAGCCCTCATCCCCGCGAGCTTGGCCAGGCGCAGGCGGGCGGCGTGGACAGCCGGTATGGTTCCGTTCCCCGGCAGCCCCAACCCCACCGCCTCGGTCAGGCAGTTCATGGAGTTGGCGGTGAAGAGCCCGGCACAGCTCCCGCAGCCCGGACAGGCGCTTTCCTCCAGCTCCTGCAGCTCCTCCTCGGTCATCTGGCCAGCCCGAACCGCCCCCTGCGCTTCCATGACTGTTATGAAATCGACATCTTTGCCGTGGTACCTCCCCGCCATCATGGGCCCCCCGCTCACGCACACGGTGGGAAGATTTAGACGGGCGGCGGCCATGATCATCCCCGGGACTATCTTATCGCAGTTGGGGACGATCACCATGGCGTCGAAGCAGTGGGCCGAGACCTCCAGCTCGATGGAGGCGGCGATGACCTCCCTCGAAGCCAGGGAGTAGCGCATACCCTCGTGCCCCATGGCGATCCCGTCGCAGATGCCGATGACCGAGAACTCCACCGGGGTGCCCCCGGCCATGCGCACCCCCGCCTTGGCCGCTTCAACCACCTTGTCCAGGTGAACATGTCCAGGAATGATCTCGTTAGCGGAGTTGACCACCGCCACCAGCGGCTGTTCCAGTTCCCGGTCGGTATATCCCATGGCCTTGAACAAGCTGCGGTGCGGCGACCTCTCTATCCCTCTTTTGACCTTGTCGCTGGGTAACATCCGGTGCACTCTCCTCGCCTTGCGGGATGGATAATGTAAGTATTATTTAGATTTTCAGACCTGGCGTCAAGGGAAAACGCCTTTCTGTTCAGGTATTTTCCGGGTTTTCACCGCTTCAACGATACAACCCCCTCGACCGTCCGTGGTTCAGGAGGCGCGTGCCGTGCGGGATCTCAGCCCATTTTCCTGATGATGGCATCGGCCATCTGGGAAGTCCCGGCCTCCCCTCCCAGGTCATAGGTGACCTCCCGGCCTTCCCGGATGACCTCGCATACCGCCCTGAATACGCGGTCTGCGGCCTCGACCTCGCCCAGGTGCCGCAGCATCAGCACCCCCGAGAGGATGAAGGCGGTGGGGTTGACCTTGTTCATCCCGGTGTACTTGGGGGCGCTGCCGTGCACCGGCTCGAACACGGCGATCTCCTCCCCGAAATTGCCGCTGGGGGCCACACCGAGGCCTCCCACCAGCCCGGCGCAGAGGTCAGAGATGATGTCCCCGTAGAGGTTGGGCATGACCAGGACGTCGTAGAGCCAGGGCTTCTGTACCAGTTGCATGGCCATGTTGTCCACGATGCGATCCTCGAACTCGATGTCGGTGTATTCCTCGGCCACGCGCCGCGCCGTTTCCAGGAAGAGCCCGTCCGTGTACTTGAGGATGTTGGCCTTGTGAACGGCGGTGACCTTGGAACGTCCCTCCCGGCGGGCATACTCGAAAGCGAAGCGAACCACTCTCTCGGAAGCGCGACGGGTTATCACCTTGATGCTCTCGGCCCGGTCCTCCCCCACGCGCCGCTCTATGCCTGAATAAAGGTCCTCGGTGTTCTCCCTCACCACTACCAGGTCTATGTCCCGGTAGGGCGCCTTCACCCCCTCGATGGTGCGGGCCGGCCGCAAGTTGGCATAGAGGTCCAGCTCCATGCGCAGGGCCACGTTGATGCTGCGGAAACCGGATCCAATCGGGGTGGTTATGGGTCCCTTCAGGGCCACGCGGTTCCGCCTGATGGATTCCAATACTTCCTCAGGCAGTGGAGTCCCCGTCCTCTCCATTACCTCAGCCCCTGCCTCCATCACCTCCCAATCGATGGGGGCGCCACTGGCCTCGATGACCCGCCTCCCTGCCTCAACGATCTCCGGTCCGGTCCCGTCTCCGGGTATGAGGGTGACCCTTCTCACAGCTGGAAACCTCCGTGCAGGATCATGTGCTCCACCAGCCCGCCTTCCTCTAGGATCCGCCTCATCACCAGGGGCAGCGGCTCGGTCTTGATGACCGCACCTGTGCTGAGGTTTCGCACTTCTCCCTTCACCAGGTCCACCTCCAGAAGGTCCCCGGTCTTTATGCCGGAGGTATCGCATTCGACCAGGGGCAGGCCCTTGTTGATGGAATTACGGTAGAAGATACGGGCAAAGGAGCGCGCCAGCACCGCTGCTACCCCCGCGTGCTTGATGGCCAGAGGCGCCTGCTCCCGGGAAGAGCCGCAACCGAAGTTAATCCCGGCCACGATGAAATCCCCGTCCTCCACCCTGCGGCAGAAATCGGGGTCGAGATCCTCCATCAGGTGACAGGCCAACTCCCTCATGTCCAGCGTTTTGAACTTGTACTTCCCGGAGATGATGTAGTCGGTGTTGACGTGGTCTCCGAACACGTGCGCCTTGCCCTTGAGTATCAACTCACCCTCCCTCAAAGGAACTCCCTCGGGTCGGTGATGACCCCGGTGATCGCGCTCGCCGCTACCGCCGCCGGGCTTCCCAGGAAAATGGATGCCCGGGAATTACCCATGCGCCCCTTGAAATTGCGGTTGGCGGTGGAGAAGACCACCTCGCCGTCCGCGGGAACGCCGTTATGGGTACCCACGCAGGGGCCGCAACCTGGGGTGACCAGCGCCGCTCCCGCATCCAGCAGGTCGCTCACCAGGCCCTTCTCGATGCCCTCCAGGAGGACCCGACGGGTGGCCGGGGCCACCACCAGTCTCACTCCTTCTTTCACCCGCCTCCCCCTGAGGATCCCCGCGGCGATCTGCAGGTCCTCCAGCCGTCCGTTGGTGCAGGTTCCGATCACCGCCTGGTCTAACCTCTGCCCGGCAACTTCCGCCAGCGGCACCACATTGTCCACCGCGTGGGGGCAGGAAACCTGGGGTTCGAGGGTGGACGCGTCCACCTGTATCCTTTTGACGTACTCGGCGTCGGGATCAGGGAAGACCGGCTGATATTCACGCTGCGCCCTCCCCCTCAACCACTCCTCGACCTTCTCGTCCACCTCCATCAGGCCGGCCTTCGCTCCCATCTCCACCGCCAGGTTGGAGATGGTAAAGCGCGCCTCCACACTCATGGCCCTGATCGCCTCACCGGCGTATTCCACGGCTAAGTAGGTGGCCCCGTCGGCCGTGAGCATGCCGCAGAGGTGGAGGGCCAGGTCCTTGGAATAGACCCCCAAGGGAAGCCTTCCTTCTATCTCTATGCGCATGGACGCCGGCACCTTGAACCAGAGCTTCCCGGTGAACATGCCCGCCGCCAGGTCCGTGGATCCCACACCGGTGGAGAAGGCACCCAAGGCGCCG
>Ga0209162_1003374_pt1 | contig 12926 bp, 12 predicted proteins | sample YNPNPMetaG_FD_187121 | JGI IMG/M metagenome (GOLD analysis project Ga0209162, IMG submission 187121) | Anoxygenic and chlorotrophic microbial mat microbial communities from Yellowstone National Park, USA - YNP NP MetaG (SPAdes) (version 2) ...
CCCAGGCATATCTCGCCGCCGCCAAAGGATTCCGACGACAACCGTAGAAACCAATGCAGAGAGCAACAAAGAACCAACAAAGAGCCAGTTCATTGTCATCACGTGCAGTGTAACAGATTTAATGCCGCCCTAACGACCTTGTAAGTACTTTGAAAACTGACCGCTGTTCTGCAATCCACACTCTGCATCTGTTTAACCATCCTACAGGCCCATCAAGCGTTCCCAAAGGGGCGGCCCAAGAATTAACAGTCCCACCAAAATAGACGTGAGGGCAGCAATCAGCACTGCGGCAGCACCAACATCTTTGCCGACCTTCGCAAGCGGATGATGCGAGGGGCTGGCCAGGTCCACGACGGCTTCCAGGGCGGTGTTGATAAATTCTGCAGCCCACACAAAAGCAATGGTCAGCAAAAGAATTGCCCAATTCTGGGCCGACAATTTCAACCACAAGGCAACCAGCGTCACCGTGACGGTGGCTAGCGCATGAATCCAGGCATTGCGCTGGGTGCGAATGACATACCACCAGCCATGAAAAGCGTAGCCAAAAGCACGAATGCGGGAGAGAAAGAAATTTCGCATGACAATCACGATGAGCAGGAGAAATAGAAGAGGAAGAAGCAGTTATTCTTCAACAATGTTAACGCGAACGCCAAGTCGTTCCAGAACCTGGGCCTGCATCCCCCACATGCGAGCCTTTTCTTCCGGCTCCGCATGGTCATGGCCGAGAAGATGTAAAACGCCATGGACGGTCAACAATTGAACTTCGGCTTCCAACGAATGACCACGGGCAGAGGCTTGTTCGGCGGCGCGCGGCAGCGAGATGATAATGTCGCCCAGGTAACGGCGGCCCGTTTCGGGGTCTGTTTCGTCCGCGGGGAAGGAAAGGACATCGGTGGGCGCGTCAACGGACAGGAATTCGCGATTGAGGGCGCGAATGTCCTCATCACCGGTCAGAACCACGGTCAGGTCGGCATCGGAAACAGCCGCCAGATCCAGGGTGACCCGGGCAGCCTGTTCAATCAGGGCAGCAGGGAAGTTGGGAAATTTTTCCTGGTCAATGTCAATCATCGTTTGTTCTCTCTTGGTCGGGTAACAGAATCCGAAGAACTCGGTTGTTCACGCGGGTACTCCAGGCGTGGATGATAGGCCACGCGCAGGGTGGAAACAAAAGCCTCCACAATTTCAGCCAGATCGCGCTGGGTGAGAGGGGCATGCTCGAGTTGGCCGTCTTTCTGACGGCTTTCGATAACGCTGCGGACAAGGGCGCGCATTTCTTCGTCATTTTGCGGGCGTTCGGCGCGGGCGCGAGCCTCAACCCCATCTGCAAACATCAATAAAGCAGTTTCTCGCGAGCGAGGGGGCGGACCCGGATAGCGGAATTTGCTCTCGTCCACCTGAGAGACATCCCCCTGGGCCGCCTGGAGGGCGCGGTTGTACTGATAACGAGTCAGCATGGTGCCATGATGTTCGCGGATGAAGTCTTGTAAACGTCGCGGCAGGCGGTATTTACGCGCCAGTTCCAAGCCATCGGTGACATGGCGGATGATGATGGCAGCGCTCTGCTCGGGAGGCAGGTCATCATGGGCGTTGATCTGGTTAGGCGGCTGATTTTCGACAAAGAATAAAGGATTGGCGGCTTTACCGATGTCATGGAACAATGCCCCCACGCGCGTCAACAGCGCGTCAGCATGGATGCGCTCAGCAGCCTGTTCAGCCAGGTTGGCGACCTGGAGACTGTGTTGATAGGTGCCTGGCGCACGTTGCAGGAAATATTTCAAGAGGGGGTTGTCGGGGCGTGAAATTTCCAGCAATTGCATTGGGGTAACGATGCCAAGATAAAGAGCAAGCAGAAATTGCAAGGGCAGGACGATCACCGACGAGGCAATGCCGTATAAGACCGACGAACCCAAAAGCGTGAGCGTGCCGATCCAATCCAGGGAGGTGAAAGCCAGCCGATAGGCTATTACCACCGCCATGCCCGCTCCTGCAACAGCCAACACCGCATAGAAAAAGTGCATGACTCTGCGGCCTTCTCCCAGGGCCAGTACCCCGCACAGGCTGGAGAGAATGTAATAAGGCATCAGGGCAAGCGAATCGGGCATCCCATAGGCAGTGAGGATACTCATCAGCAGGCCAAAGATCATGCCACGTTCCATCCCAAACAAAAGGGACACCAGCAAGGCAAAAGCCGGTACCGGGAACAGGTAAGGCAAAACAGTCCGGTTGGGAATCGTGACCTGGGCTGCAAACAGAAATAGCAGGAACAAAGCCGAGAGCAAGAGCAAACTGCGCAAATCTTTTACGAGGGCAGCCCGCCGCCGGATGAAGTAGAGCAATGTCAGCATGGCCAGAATGGCAACAATGGACGCTGCCCCCGCATAACGATACAACGGCGTGTCCGATTGCACCAGGCCTGCCTGACTGAGGGCTTCGAAGGTGACTTCATCAATAACTTGCCCGCGCAAGACAATCGTCTGCCCTTCCAGATAGGATTGGGTGACCGGTTCAACAGCGTCACGCGCCGCCTGGCGCGCCGCTTCGGTCAATTCTGGGCTGTAGAAACTGTTGGCCGTAATCAGCGGGGAAACCAATTCGACAACCAGCATGGCCTCGTTCTCATTGAGGGTAAAGACAACCATGCCGGGTAAACCCTGCTGGATGGTTTCCACGTCTTCGCTGCGGACAGGGTTGCGCATAATGCGCCCGAGCAGGCTAATGGCCTCATTGCTCACCAGTTGCCAGCGGTCATCGGGCAGAGAGAGGATAAACTCTGCCGTCTCAGTGGAAAATGGCGGATCTCGCAATGAGACCAGATCAGTCACTTTTTGTGCAAGGGGTTTTTCAGGATCGGCGCGCAGGAGGGTAATTTGTTGAAGCAGTCTGCTCAGCATCTCAGTCTGCATGCGACCGATGGCGGGGTCGGGATTTTCATAGACAGGCGCCACTCCCCGCTCCGCCGCGCTGCGCGCCTGTTCGGTCAGCACTTCGCTGATGTAACTGAAATTGCGTGGGGCGCGAAAATCTTGTTCGGCAACATCCCCGACCTTAATCGGCAAACTGTCCTGACGAAGAGACCAGGGCTGAATCAGCGCGATCAGCGACAAAATGGAGGTGAAAATCAGCACCACCAGCGGCCAAAAAGCCCGCTGGGGAGCATTTTTTTGCTCGTTTCCCGGCACAGGCACTAAAGGTCTCACTTTTGCAACAGGCTCCGCACTGCTGCACTGACCCGATCGCCGGGAAGACGTCCAGCCACACGCGGCAAGAGGACTTTCATCACTTTCCCCATGTCGGCGGGACCGGTTGCCCCCACCTCGGCAATCGCTGCTTCTGCCATCGCCTTCAATTCCTCTTCGCTCAAAGCGGCTGGCAGGAACTCCTCCAACACTTTGATTTCAGCCTGGGTGACCGCGACAATGTCAGCACGGTTGGCCCGACTAGCCTCTTCGACCGCTTCGCGACGTGTCTTGAGTTCTTTCTGAATAATCGCCAGAACAGCGGCTTCATCGAGCGTAATTTGCTTATCAATCTCGGCCTGGCGAATGGCGGCCAGCACCATGCGAACCGTCCGCCGGGTCACGTCATCGCCGGCTTTCATCGCAGTTTTAAGAGCGAGTTCGAGTTTTTCTTTGGTAGTCATTTTTTACACCTCACAAAAATCAATCTTTTCCGGAAAAGGCTGTTCCCTGACAAAATTGGGAGATTAATTCAGGCGGCAGTCCTTCTACAGTTTTTTCATATTCTTTTTTTGTCCGTTTAACGGCTGCCGCCAGAGCATAAGCGAACTTTGGCCCTTGTTCCGGTCCATCGAGGTTCATCCAGGCATGCGCGTCGCGCGGTAAAAGCGGCAAGACCATTTTCTTCAGGAAAGGCAGAAAACTCAAGGCTTCGAGTGGATAATACAACTTTCCAGAGCGCAAGGCAGGATGATTGAGTAAGTTTGCATCGAGTGGATCGGTCTCTTCTGGAGATGGCCAGGCACCCTCTGGAAATTGTTCCAGCCAGAGAGAAATGTAATTGCTATGAGCATAGAAGTCTTGTGCAGTGTGCGTCAGGCGACCAAATGCCCAATAGGCCACATCCAGTTCGCCCTGCTCGAGCGCCAGGCGAACAGCAGCCCGATTCTGCTCCATGAATGCCAGGCTCTCGGCAAACGCATTGGCATCGAAGTGGTATTCGTCATGGCCAATTTGACCAGCCAGGGCATCCAGACTTAAATTGGCGACAATAATGCGGGCCAGCGCCGCGGGCGCAAACCGGTCGCCCAGCGCTTGTGCGGTGATCAAACGATGATAGTGCTTGTGCATGCTGCTATTTTAAACCACGCACACGATAGACCTGGACAGGTTGAACCCGGCCCTTGACCATGACCGGTTTCAATTTTTCCGCGTAGATTGCTTCTGCCACAACGGCTTGTGTGTTGGAGTCGATCATAATCTCTTCTGGCCCAGCGATCGTTTCGAGACGCTGCGCCACGTTGACCGTGTCACCGATGGCGGTGTAGTTGAACAATTCATTCGTCCCTACGTTGCCCACCATCACATCGCCTGTGGCAATGCCGATATGGAAGCGCAAATGGTGGAGAGGGTCAGAGAATAAGTGATGGGCTTGGCGGGTGCGCTTCATGATGTTACAGGCGGCGCGCACGGCTCGCAAGGCGTGATCAGGCTGCGGGTCCGGTGCGTTCCAGATGGCCAGAACGCCATCCCCCCAAAATTTATCCAACGTCCCTTCTTCTTCCAGGATAGCCTGCGCAGCCAGGGAAAGGTAGTGATTCAGCACTTTAAAGAGAACTTCTGGATCAGTTTTTTCGCTAAAGGCTGTAAATCCAGAAATATCGGCGAATAAGATCGTAGCCGGCTGACGCGTCCCATCCAGGCGCAGGTGACTGGGGTCCGAGAGCAAACGGTCGCGCACCCGCGGGGCAACCACCCGCCCGAAGGTCTGGCGAATGCGCTCCTGCTCCGCCTGCAATTTGCGGCGTTCGGTCAAATCTTCGAGCACAATGGCTGCACCTTTGGTAGCGAAATAGGCATCGCGCACAGGAGAACAGGAAAGGCGCAAATAAAGTTCACCGCGAGGCGGAATACGTGGACTGACCTCGCGCGAAAGAACGACAGAACCACGCTCAACCGCCTCAGCAGCCACAACATCCAGGTCCGGACAGTAAGGAATGGCTTCTGGCAACTGTTTCCCTACGACATCTTGATAAGACAGTCCCAGGATTTTTTCGGCAGCCCGGTTAAACAGGGTAATTTTATGTTCAATGTCGGTGGTAATGATGCCAGTAGAAATGGATGCAAAAATGTCATCCATTAAGTTTTTCATTTCCAATGTGTTGTCGAGGGTGCGGCGCAAGTTGATGAACAAGCGAGCATTTTCGAGCGCCAGCGACGACTGACTGGCAATCATGTTGAGGAAATCCAGGTCATCACTGTTGTAAGGCTCGCCAGACTGCTTCCGTCCAAGCGCCATGAAGCCAATCAATGCTCCCTCGTAGGGTAAAGGCACAAAAACCGCACAATTTATTTTTGTGAAAGTAGCCGACTCGTTCAAACCACCCGGCAAGGTAGCATCCTCAGGGAAATATTGCGGTTTCCCGGCAGACTGCATCAAACGTACCAGCGGGTCATGCAGGAGGCAATGAGGAAAAGTATTTTCATTCTGCTCATGGGGGACATAAATGGCTCTTTCATCATCATAGAGATAAATCACAAAACGTTCTGGCAGAAAAGCCTGAGACAATTGATCTTTAAGCAAATCCAGAATATTTTCCAAATTTGGAGTCAACACAAGCCGACTCGAAATCGTGTTCATTATCCGGCGATAATCGGCCGGTGAGCGATAGAAAAAGCGGTCAATCAAGCGCTGAATCAGCCGCTGCAAGGGAGTCAGGCCAATGACCAGGGCCAACACATACAGGGCTACCACCAGCGGGTGATCTGCATGAACCGTTTGATTAATCAACAAAGAAATTGACGTTACCAATCCAAAAAAGACCAGAATCGCCGCGGCAGTGGTCAGAAGGTAAGAAAGCAAATTAGCCAGAAGGCGATCAACATCCAGGAGGCGATAACGCAAAACAGCATAAGCAATCGAAAGTGGGAAAACAATCAACAGGGGGAAATAAATCGCCGGCTGAAATTCTTGCGGTTCAATCAATGCGGTGGGCAAGAGGTAGAAAAGCATCATCGGCAGAAAAGCCACCGCCGCCCCAAAAATAATCACCCGGCTCTGCTGGCGAATAATCGGCGAATCGTTGCGGAATAAACGCCACAAAAGTGCCCCCAGAAACACAGCAATCGCCAGGGCCATAAAGAAATAACACGCCTGCCAGGTAGTGATGTACCGCAAGAGCGCCGTGGGATAAACAATTTCATAGAGGGCCGGGATACCAAATGCGAGCGTCAGCACCCACGAAATAAAGCGAAGAACAGGCACGCGTTCTATCAAACGCATCTGTTTTGGGAAAACCAGAGCCAGGTGCAATAACGCACCCGCTGCCATCGGCAAACTGGCCGTCCAAAGCAGAACGGCGTGATGGGTTGTATTCATGTCAAAAAAGGCGCTTGCCGCAATACTGACCGCCCCGGCCATCACAAGCAAAGCCCGTCCGGCCCGGCTGTTCCAGCGCAAACGATAGGCCCACAGGCCAATCACCAGAAAAACCACGCCGACCAGGTAGGGAACGACAAACAGGTTGACAAAGTCCCACAACGGCATGTGAATGGGGAGAATAGAGACAACCCAATAATCACGGGTCTCAGGATTCTCAAAAACGACCTCTACAGGCTCAAAGCCATTCTGTCGCAAAATTGCATTGACCTGGGCCACATTCCACACCGGCTGGCCGTTGATCGCCACCAGCCGATTCGGCCATCGTCCCCCCATCCCTGCATCTGGCCAGTTATCCCCCCGAATAATGCTGACCACGTTATTCGGCTCAAGCAGAACTCCTAAAAATGGCTGATGATAATACCGTATCGCCCAAGCCGGAGTCAGCATCAACAAAACCAGTGCAGTCAGCGCTGTCACAAGTGTGACAATATGAGAGACCCAGTCTCCATGTTCTTCTTCTTCCATAGGCCACCTTCTTTTGTTGACTGTTCAAATTATACGCCCAAACAGGCCATCCTCAACAAAACAGGTATAATTTGTGCATGTCCCCTTTCTATACCCGCACTGGCGATGACGGTCAGACCGGTCTGCTCGGAGAAGGCCGTCTGCCCAAATACCATCCCCGCATCGAGACCCTCGGCACACTCGACGAAGCCTCTGCTGCCATCGGGCTGGCCCGCGCCCTGGCCTCCCAGCCAGAAACAAAGGCTCTCCTGGCGGACATTCAGCGCGACCTGTACGCGCTGATGGCCGAGGTGGCCGCCCCTCCAGAAAACGCCGCCCGCTTCCGGACCCTCGGCCGGGCGCGCCTCGAATGGCTGGAATCCCAAACGGACGCGCTGGAGGCCCATCTCTCCCTGCCGGGCGAATTCATCCTCCCCGGCGACAGCCTGCCGGGGGCGGTCTTCTCGCTGGCGCGCACCATCGTCCGCCGCGCCGAGCGCCGCCTCGCCGAACTGGTGGACAAAGGGGAAGTGAGCAACGATGTCCTGCTCCCCTATCTCAATCGTCTCTCCAGCCTTTGCTTCTTGCTCGAATTGAGCGAGAACCAGTCTGCCGGACAACCGACCTCTCTTGCCAGAAAATGACCGGAACATTCATCAATATCGTCACTGTCCTGTTGGGAGGCTTCCTGGGCCTGCTTTTTGGAGGCCGTGTCCCCGAACGCATTAAACAGACCATCACTGCTGGATTAGGGCTATTCACAGCAGTCATTGGCATCAAGATGTTCTTCGAGACCCAAAATGCGATCATCGTCCTGGGCAGTTTGCTTGTCGGCGGCCTGTTGGGCGAGTGGTGGAAGATCGAGGCGGGTCTGGAATCGGTTGGGAAATGGCTGGAACAGCGCGTTTACCGGAAGCAGGAGACGGGTCCCGCGAGCCGCCGCTCGCTAGACTTCGTGCGCGGTTTCCTGACCGCTTCCCTGCTTTTCTGCGTCGGTCCAATGACCATCCTCGGTTCTATCCAGGACGGTCTGACAGGCAATTACGAACTTCTGGCGATCAAATCTGTTTTGGATGGGTTCGCGGCACTCGCCTTTGCCTCCACGCTCGGAGCAGGGGTGTTGTTTTCGACCCTGGTCATCCTGGTCTATCAGGGTGGCATCAGCCTGCTGGCTGCTCACTTGAACAGCATACTCACCGAGACGATGATTGCTGAAATGACTGCTGCCGGCGGCGTGCTTCTGGTGGGAATTGCCATCAGCAGTTTGCTGGAACTCAAGAAAATCCGGGTGGGGAATTTTCTCCCTGCCCTGGCGCTCGCTCCCATCATTGTCTGGATTGTGGAAAGGCTCCAGTTCTAAAAATAAACATTCTCCCGGCTCCTGCCATCAGGGAACCGGGAGAATATTTTTGGAGGAATTGGATTTCTTACTGACCGCCGAGAAGAGAGTCAATCAGGTTCGAAAGGTCTTGCAAAGAGGGGATGTACTGCGGGCCTGCGCTGCTCTGCGCTTGCTGACCATTGACGAAAATGGACGGCGTGGCATGGATGGACAATTCTGTGCCTGCCGCGACATCTTCTTCAACAATGCTGGCATAGCGGTTCGCCTTGAAGCAGGACTTAAAATCGTCCATATTCAGGCCCAGGCTCTCAGCCATAGCCAAAAGGCGAGCATCCGTATAAGAACCGACATTTTCCCCAAGCCAGTTGGCAAAGAGCAGGTCATGATAATCCCAAAAACGGCCCTGCTCCATGGCACACAAAGCGGCGTTGGCGGCCTGATGGGATTCGCCCGAAGAATTGGAGCCGTCAATAATGGGATAAAAGTGATAGGTATAAAACACCTTCCCGGTAGCCACGTACTTTTCAATGAGGCCCGGCTCAATATTCAGGGAGTAATACAAGCAGCCTGAGCACTGAAAATCTTCCCACACATCGATCTTGACGGGAGCATTGGGATCTCCCATCGTTCGGCCATCCATCTGCACGTCGGCTGGCCGGGGCGCAGCAGTCGCCAGGGACATGGTCGCGTCGCCCTGCGTAAGTTTTAGGGTGGGCAAAATGAGGGCGAATGCAATCAAAAGCGCCCCGCCAGCCACCAATAAGATAACCAGGATCTGATTGCGAATCCGCTCCCGGCGGCGTTTTTCTCGTTCTATCTGCCTCTTACTTTTAGTCATACTCGTTTCTCCTTGTATCAACCATCCTTTGGTCGAAAATAAATTTCACGTCATGCTCAAAAGTGGCTGGATTGTGCCACAAGGGAGGCAGTTTGTCCAGCCTTTCCTGGCAAGAATAGTGCGTACCAAAAGCGCAGAATGGGAAAAACAGTTATCGCTTAAACCAAAGAGAGTTGAAATCTCACTCTGTTACAAGGTTTTCATTCCAGGCCACGACAACCAGCAAGTGCAAAGTGTCTCCAAAGGTTGGCCATCTCCTGCCTGTACAGGAGATGGCCTCATGTTTGTGGCAGGAACGGACTCTGATAGTGCTTATACCAGACAGGGTAACTTTCTTCCCATTTCACACGTGGCGCGCCAGCCAATCAAGCAGGTATTGGAAGACCTGTTCTTTTTCTGGCTCGTTGTGAGTTTCGTGGGTCAGGCCTTCCCAGAGTTTGAGGGTGCAATCCCCTTTGACCGCTGCAGCGAATTCGCGGCTGCCGCGATCATAGGCAATCTGGTCAGCCGTGCCATGCATGAGCAAGATGGGAACCGGGAACTCAGCAGCATGTGCAAACGCCCAGTTGATGGCTTCTAACACCCCACGCGCCATGCCAAAGGTGATTTTGTCATGGACTAGCGGATCTTCCCGATAACGGCGGACAGCTTCAGGGTCGCGTGAAATCGCGCCCGCGTCCAGGCCACTCGGCAGGCCGGAAGAGGGGAGCAAGGCGCCTAAAATTTTTGCCAGCGCCACTTTTGCTTTTTGTTCTTCGAGAGCGGTGCGTAACCCCGGCGACGTGACAATGGCCCCCGCCAGTGCCGGTTTGCGCCGCAAGGCATAGTTCAGTACCAGAATGCCCCCCAGGCTGTGCCCGTAAATAAATTGGGGCTTGCCAGAGAACCAATCTGCCACCTGAGCAAACATTGAGTCGATGTCTTTCATGAAATCTTCGAAAGAACTGGCGTGGCCGCGCTGGCCTCCTGATTTGCCATGACCGCGCAAGTCAAACGCAATCAGAGAGTAACCATTGTCTGTGAGCATTTGGGCAACATGTTCATAGCGCCCACAGTGTTCTCCCAGGCCATGGACCAGGAGAATGACCGCGCGCGGGTCGCCGTCCGTCTCCCAACGACGGCCAAACATGTCCAGTCCATCAAAAGATTTCCAGGTCCATTCATGAGTTTGCATATTTTATGTGCCTCCGTATTTGATTTAAACTGGCAAACAGGCGCTCCAGTTGCCTTACAAGCAATTTCTTGCACGTCCACGCTGAATCCAACCGCCCACAAAAGCGCTGTCTGAACCAGACCGACCGTGACATAACAAATTGGTTTGTCTTCCTGTTGACCATTCGTCGCTACGCTGCAATCATCTACCAGCAGCAGGTCCAGGTCAAGGGTGTGGAGATGGATGTGATCTTTGACTCCACTGCAAAAACCCTGAAGTTTCACCACGAAGACACGGAGTCACAAAGTTTCCTTTCATTTACTTACTCGTGTCTCCGTGCCTTTGTGGTTCGATTTTCACCTTTTTGCAGGAGACTCATCTTTATTACACAAATATCCGGCCACGAGTTCCAGGGCGCCGCGCAGGCGGGGTGGGGGGCAAATGCCGGATGATCTCCATCTTGGCCCTTTCGAAGAAATTGGTCTGATTGGTCAGTTGTTCCCAAACATGTCTGCAGCGTTCTCAACGTTCAACTGTTGTAAATCGGCAAGCGAGAGGCCGACTGTCTCCAGAATAGGTGGCAGGCTTTGGGTGCCTGGACTTGCTGGTCAATCGCATCCAGAAATGCGCGTACGAGGCGAAGGAGAATCACTCTTTCAGGCCTCCAATTTCAAAACGACAATACTTGTCGCCCATGGCAATGCAGTGAGTCTCGCTAATTTCGTATTCCTGGTCGGTTGCCCAACGGACGGCTTCAGTCAGGGAGCCTACGTAAAGGTGACAAACAGGGTGATCGCTGTGGCGTCCCATACAAATCGCGCAGGTGGATTCACAATAGGCAAGGGTATCCCCGTTTTCTTCCAGCCATGCTTCTACCTGCGGGTTGGTCTTTTTGAGGGCATTGATCATGCCGTTAAGCACGAATTTGATGCGGCTTCGAACTGGCATGAGTTTAATCGCCGCCCCTGCCACCCCCATGAGCGAACCCTGTTCCCGGATTCCGTACTGAAAAGAGGCTCGTCCAATCCGGCGCAACATACCTTTTCCGCCCCGGCCATAGAAATCCTCAATGGCTTGATTGAAACGCGCATATTCGACTGTTTTGATAGCAGGATTAGTGTCATCCGGCGGGAAATTACCGATATAACGTTCCAGGCCGACATTACGTAAGACGGCATTGAGGCCATTTTCACCCATTACTTCCTGCGCTGCAGTCAGCGCCTGGCGGACAAGGGCATTGACAATTACTGCATCTTCAGGATTGATCATCTCTTCTCCTTTGAGCAATCATGAAAAACAACAACGATAGACAGGATAACTTTCGCCCGTCTCACGGAAGCCAAAACGCTTATACAGGGAAAGGGAACCCACATTGTCATTTTGGGTATTGACGGTGAAGCGTTGCAAGCCACGTTGAATTGCCTGTTTCATCATGTCAGCCACAAGAGCATAGCCCACTCCTCGTCCCTGGGCTTCGGGAACTACGGCAAGTCTGGCGAGGTGAATGCCAATCGACGTGCGGGTACTGATTTGATAACCGATCAGTTGTTGTTCGGCCTCAGCAACAGTAGCAATCGCAGCCTGGCGATAAGCCAGTTCAAGGGAAGACAGGGAATTTCTCCAGAGAAAATCGAAGGCGCGAGAATCAACTTCGGCGACGGCAGGCAAATCGTAAGGAAACATGCGACGCACGGTGAACGAATGAGGCACAGGCATCGAGTCAATCTGCGGGTACTCACAAGCAAGCATGACGATTTGCTGATGAGTGGTAAAACCGTTTGCCTCGAGGTACGGCACCAGCCAATCTCTCTGGAGAATGGCAGCCGCTACCATGCCTGGAGAATCAGGAAGTTGAGAGCAAGCCGTTTCCCATAGCAAGGGCCAGACTTCACGGTCGCTAAGCAATCCGTTGTTGACGTAGAGTCTGAGCCAGGCAACCTGTGGCGGGTCCGGAGGACAGGCCAGGGCAGCGCGCAGTTCGCCATTCTCTTCTAGCACCAAAAAAGGAGGAACGCCAATCCAATCAAGGACATTGCGCCAGTCGAGGTGACGATGGACATGCCCCGCCCTGGCGATCAAATTCGCCAGGGGTTGATAGTCCACAAAAATCGCCGAGCGGACATTCCTGACCAAATTCATGGGCGGAAAAATAGAATTTTCTTCATCAGGCGCTGCCTGGGCGTGGGGTTTTTGATGCCAGCCAGACCATCCTGCAAGGCAATGACAGCGTTCAAAAACTGCCAGCGACCTAAGTAAAGCATGGAAAGCAATTGCATCACTTCCAGGCGCATCTGGTCTTCACCGGCTTTTTCAAGCGCCTCTGCTGCTTTTTCGTATGCCTGAATGGCCTCTTTGAAGCGTCTCAAGGCCTGGAGCGCAGAAGCGCGATTGGCATACGTGATGCCCAGCCGACGAAAGTCACCAGCCTGCTCGAATAGGCGCTCTGTCCCTTCCAGCGCTTCTAAGGCCTGCTTTGGCTCTTTGGCACGCAGCAGAGAGACAGACTGATTGTTTTTCATTTCAGCAGCCAT
>Ga0209162_1003375_pt1 | contig 12925 bp, 11 predicted proteins | sample YNPNPMetaG_FD_187121 | JGI IMG/M metagenome (GOLD analysis project Ga0209162, IMG submission 187121) | Anoxygenic and chlorotrophic microbial mat microbial communities from Yellowstone National Park, USA - YNP NP MetaG (SPAdes) (version 2) ...
ACCCACTTTTTCCAGTTGACAAACCAGTACTATTCGTGGTATCTTAGAGTTGCCGATCGGTACCACAGGCAATGATCAATTTCTGCAAGGAGGGAGAAATGAACAAGCCGTGGCTCGCACATTACGAAAAAGGTGTTCGAGCAAATCTGGAGTACCCCGCGGTGCCAATGCATCACTTTTTGGAACAATCCGCCGCCAGGTACCCTAACAACCCCGTGACCATTTTTGGGAATGGGAGCAAACTGGACGCCAAGTTGACGTTTCGGGAGTTGGACGAGCAAGTGAATCGGCTTGCCAACGCCCTTGCCCAGATGGGCGTCAAAAAAGGCGACCGCGTGGCACTGTATTTACCCAACTGTCCCCAGTACGTCATCAGTTATTATGCCACTCTGAAACTCGGCGCGATTGTTGCCCCGAACAATCCCCTGTACGTCCCCCGCGAACTTGAATTTCAGGTGAATGATTCCGGCGCGGAAACAATCATCTGCCTCTCCCGTTTTTATCCGAACGTGCAAAAAATTCGCGCCAACACCAAATTGCGCAACGTCATCGTCACCAACATCAAAGAGTACTTTTCGCCACTGCTGAAACTCCTCTTCACTGTCGCCAAAGAGAAAAAAGAGGGACATCACGTTACGCTCGACCCCGGCGATCACTGGTTCCAGGATGTCCTCGCGCGTGGCGCGCCGACCAAACCGAACGTAGAAGTGCGTCCTGAAGACACCGCCGTTCTGCTATACACCGGCGGCACGACAGGCGTCCCCAAAGCCGCCGAGATTATGCACAAGAACCTGGTGGCAAACGTTATCCAGTGCCGCGAGTGGGTCCAAACATTGCAAGAAGGAAAAGACATCGTTCTGACCGCTCTCCCTCTCTACCATTCATACGCGATGACGACGTGTATGAATCTGGCGATCCATAGCGCCCTGGCGATGATTCTCATTCCGAATCCACGCGAACTCGAAAGTGTCCTCAAGGCAATTAACTTGCACAAGCCGACGCTCTTTCCGGGCGTGCCCACGATGTACAACGCAATCAACAACTTTCCGGAATTGCACAAGTACAATTTGAAATCCATCAAAGCCTGCCTGAGCGGCGCTGCCGGTTTACCGGTCGAAGTGCAAAAGAGATTCCAGGAACTTACAGGGGCACGTCTGGTGGAAGGGTACGGCTTGAGCGAAGCCACGCCGGTCACACATGCCAATCCCATCTTCGGCGAAAATCGCATCGGTACGATTGGTGTGCCGTGGCCCGATACCGAAGCCAAGATTATGGACGTGGAAACGGGCACAAAGGAAATGCCCATCGGCGAACCGGGCGAACTGGTCATCCGGGGTCCCCAAGTGATGAAGGGCTATTGGAATCGTCCCGATGAAACTGCCCAGACGTTGCGCAATGGCTGGCTCTACACCGGCGACATCGCCAAGATGGATGCCGATGGTTACTTCCAGATCGTGGATCGCAAGAAGGATATGATTATCGTCAGCGGCTTTAACGTCTATCCGCGCGATGTGGAAGAAGTGCTCTATCAGCATCCCAAAGTGCTAGAAGCCGTCGTTGCCGGCATTCCCGATCCCAAGAGTGGTGAGCGCGTCAAAGCGTACATCGTTTTGAAACCGGGGGAGACCGCGACGGTAGAAGAAATTATGCAATACTGCCGCGAGAATCTGACCGGCTACAAGCGCCCTGCCGAAATCGAATTCCGCGATTCACTGCCCAAGACCACGGTGGGCAAGATTCTTCGCCGCCAACTGGTCGAAGAGGAAAAGAAAAAAGCCGGCGGATGAAAAAAACACAATCGGGGCGACCATTCTAGTCGCCCCGATTCTATTTGACCCCCACGTAAATCACCATCGTCCCCAGCATCACCCACCGTAACGTTATCTCGCGAAAACCGACCGCGCGCATCACCTCGCTCACTTGCTCCGGCGCGAGAAAATCGCGCACCGATTGCGGCAAGTACCGATACGCGTCCGCATTGCCGCTCAACCAGCCTCCGAGACGCGGCACCACGCCATCAAAATACACACCGAAAATTTCCTTCCAGATGGGCGTACGCGGCAAGGTGATTTCCAGACTCACCGCGCGTCCGCCGGGCTTGAGGACGCGATACATTTCCGCGAATGCTGCGCGCACATCTGCCACGTTGCGTAAGACAAAGCCATTGACCGCGCAATCAAACGTGTTATCGGGCAGTGGCAAGTGCAGCAGATCGCCTGCCGCAAACAGCACGCACGCGTTGTACTTGGCTTGTCCCTGCCGCATCATCTCCAGCGCAAAATCTATACCAACGACGCGGCAGGTCGGTTCGACCTCGCGCAATGCCGCTGCAAAATCGCCGGTGCCGGTCGCCAGATCGAGCGCGAGACCGTCACGCGGTGGGCGCGCCAGACGCGCCGCTGCGCGACGACACGCTTGATGTCGTCCCAGTGTCATCACCGCGTTCATCAAGTCGTAACGCGGCGCAATGCGATTGAACATCGCGCGAATGTAGGTGGGTTTATCGTTTCCAAACGTGGTCATTGCGGCAAGACAGAGACGAGGGAGGCTTTTGTCCCTCGTCTTTCGTAACTACTCACCCTGGGTCATTGCGAGGAGGCGTTTTGTGCCGACGAAGCAATCTCCACACTGAATTTGGGGATTGCTTCGCAAAAAAACGCTCGCAATGACAAGGGGCTGAGTAGATACCGTCTTTCGTCATTTAACAAAGAGATAAGGACACAACCGGTGTTCCAGAAAATCCACAACAAAGTACAGCCCCAGCCCCAAGAGGCTCATCGCGACGATGCCAGCATACATTTCGGGATAAGCAATGCGTTGAAACGTGTCCACGATGACATAGTAGCCCAAGCCCGCGTTCGTCGCGAACGACTCGGTGAAGAACAACACGGCAATCGCCGTGCCGATGCTTACGCGCACGGCAGTCAGCACGGCAGGCAAGGTGGCGGGAAAATAGACGAATCGCAACAGTGCGCGTCGTCCCGCGCCGAGGGAACGCACCGAGTACAACAATTCGGGACGCAGCGAGGCACTGGCATCGCGCACCACCACGAGCACCTGAAAGAACAAAATCAAAAAGATGATGGCGATTTTCGACGCGTCGCCAATCCCCAGAAACAAAATCACGATGGGGAGAAAAACGATTTTGGGAATCGGATACGTGAGATAGATGAGCGGCGCGAAGAAACGATGGACGCGCGGATATTGCCCCAGCACCAGACCCGCCGGCGTCGCGAGGACAATCGCCAGCGCGATACTCGCCACGACGCGCCACGCGCTCACCACAAAATGCCACGCCAGTCCGCGCGGCACTTGAGCGATGAGGGCAACGAGTACCGCTGTCGGCGCAGGCAAGATGTCACGCTGCAACATCAGGGCAAGGATTTCCCATCCCCCCAGAAGGACACCTGCCGCCAGAAGAATATCACGACGAGTCATACGCAATACGCAGTATTCAGTGTTCAGTGTTCAGTATTCAGTGTTCGGTGGTTGGTTTTTAACATCTCGCGTAACTCGCGCGCCTGGTCTGTGAACGCCGGCGTATCGCGATAGGCAGCGTGAGCCGCACCCGAGTTTTCAATCACGCGCACCGGTGAACGATGCGGCGGCGCGCCCAACACCAAAATCTTTTGCCCCAGAAACACGGCTTCTTCGATGTTATGCGTAACAAAAATCGTCGTCATCTGGGTTTCGCGGTGCAAATCGAGCGTGAGTTGTTCCAGGTCTTCACGCGTCGGCGCATCGAGCGCGGCAAAGGGTTCGTCGAGTAACAACACATCGGGTTCAAGGACGAGCGTGCGCGCAATCGCGACGCGCTGCCGCTGTCCTCCCGAAAGTTGCGCGGGGTACTTGTCGCGTAGATGCGCGATGCCAAAACGTTCCAGCCAAAACTCGACCGTTGACTGTTGACCATTGACCGTTGACCACTCGCGGCGGTCGGCGGTCGGCGGTCGGCGGTCGTCTTGTCCATAGAACGCGCGAATCCGCAACCCCAACTCTACATTTTCGCGCACGGTCGCCCAGGGGAGCAAACCGTAATCTTGCAGCACGAGTCCCGTCTTGCCACGATTCTGTTTGCGCGGCACGCGCTCGCCGTTGACGGTGATTGTTCCTGCATCGGGCGCACGCAAGCCGACGATGAGGTGCAACAGAGTGGACTTGCCACAACCCGACGCGCCAATCACTGCCCAGAACTCACCGCGCGCCACGTGCCATGTAAACGCATCGAACAGTGGTGCAGGTTGAGCAGGGTAGGTAAAGGTGAGATCGCAGATTTCAATCATGTGTTGGCAGGAGGCGGGTGGCAGGAGGCAAGAGGCAGACACGCTGACTGCCTACCACCTCCTGCCTACTTGAAACTCGCGTCCACCGATGACTCGTACGTCACCGGCGCGGCAATCAACTTGCGTTCCAGCGCCCATTTCACCACATCGTCCCACTGGACTTGCGTTGGTACGCCGGGATTCGGGAACGGCGGAAACTGGTACTTGTCTTTCAACTGATCGGGCACGCGCCCACGTTCGATCAGAATGTTGCGGAATTTATCCGGCGTCGCGCGAATATCGGCGATAGCCTGGTCGTACGCCGCGAGGAATTTTTTTACCTCACCCGCGCGCTTGGTCAGCACATCGGTCCGAAACGTGATGACGCTGAGCGAGTATTCGGGATACCTGGTATCGTCCACGAGTGTCCGCGCGCCGCCCAGGAGCGCGAGCGACGCGAACGGGTCGGGGAGAGTCGCTGCTGCGACTTGATTTTGCTGAACGAGTTGCAAGCGCGTCGGCACTGCCGGCACGTTCGTCGTTTTGATGTCGCCGGGCGCAAGACCTTCGCGCTCCAGCATCCGCTGCGTGATGTACTCGATGACCGTGTTTTGCGAGACGGCAATCTCCTTGCCTTTCAAATCCTGCACCGATTTGATGGGGCTATCTTTGGGCGTGAGTAGCCAGAATTGCGGCGCGTTCGGAAACGCCGCGCGCGCGATGCGAACGATTTTGAGTTTGGGCGATTTGGCGTTGAACAGCACTGTGGCAACAAGGTCACTCACTTGCCCATCAATTTGTTCTGCCGCCATCATTTGATCGCGCTCTGCCGCGCTGGCAGCAGGCACCAGTTCGATGTTCAGTCCCTGCTTCAGAAAATATCCCTGTTGCTCCGCGACGTAAAACGGCACCACGTCAGTAATCGGCAACACACCGATTCGCATCACCGCAGGTGGCGTGGGTGTGGGTGTTGCAGGCGTGGCACACGCCACGAGCAAGGTTGCCAATGCAACGATGATGATTGGACGAACTGACATTCTTCCTCCTGATTTGCGATTTTCGACTGGCTGAGAGGAGGTTGGTGGCGGGCGACGAAGCCGCCCGCCACCAATCCCTCCTTTACCTGCCCCTCCCCGTTGGGGAGAGGGCAGAGGGGGCAATACCTCTGCAGCGCGTTCACTTGTGTTTTTCAAAGGCACGCCAGTTCAAGATGAAAGTTTGTGCCCGTGCTGAGTATGCAATCGGCAATCAAAAATAAATTCCGAGCAGCGCGCTCACAAAGACGATGACGCTGATGTAGCCATTGACGTTGAAGAAGGCGATATTCAAACGCGAGAGATCGTTCGGCTTGACAATGGCGTTCTCGTACGCGAGGAGCATCGCGACGACGAGCCAGCCGATCCAAAAAACGAGACCCAGTTGCGCGACGATGCCGACCAGCGCGAGCGCGATCACCGTGAGCGCGTGATTGACGCGCGCAAGCGTCAGCGCGGTCGCGATGCCCAAGCGCGCGGGCACCGCGTACAATCCATCGCGCCGATCCACGTCAACATCCTGACACGCGTAGATCAAATCGAACCCGGCAATCCACACGGTGACGGCGAACCACAACAGCAGCGCAAGCGCATCGAACGACGCGCGCACCGCAATCCAGCCGCCCGCCGCGCCCATCCCATCGGTGAACCCCAGAATCCAGTGACACAGCCACGTAAAGCGTTTGGTGTAATGATAACCGACAAGGAAAATTAACGCAAGTGGCGAAAGCGCAAAGCAGAGCCAATTCAATTGCCACGCCGCGATTTCAAAGAGGACGAAGGAGACGAGCGCCATCGCGAACACCGCGCGCGCAGAAATCATCCCGCGCGGCAGAGGACGATTCATCGTGCGCGGATTGCGCGCGTCGAGTTCGCGATCAATCAACCGATTGAGCGACATTGCCAGTGTGCGCGCGGACACCATCGCCAGCGTGATCCAGACAAACTGTTGTAACGTCGGCAAGCCGCGCGCAGCGAGAACCATTCCCAGATACGCAAATGGTAGCGCAAAGATGGTGTGTTCGAATTTGATGTTGTCAAGCAAGATGCCAAATCTGCCAAAGATGTTTGGCACTTTTGGCACCTTTGGCATCTTTGGCTCATTGGTTAATTGGCTCATTGGCTCATTGCAAACCATATTCCTTCCACCGCGCATCCACCAGCGCGCGAATCTCCTCCGTCATCGCGATTTCCTCAGGCCACTGCTGATGCGGACCGGGGTCGCGCGCAGTTTTGCGTGTGGCGTCAATGCCCATCTTGCCGCCAAAGTTTTTTTCGAGTGAGGCGTGATCGAGATCATCGGCGGGACCGGAAACGATTTGCACATCGCGAAGCGGATCGTAATTGGCAAGCACCTCAAACGCGACTTGCGACAAATCGTGCACGTTCACATCTTCGTCCACCACGATAATCGTTTTCGTCAGCATCATCAAACCCATTCCCCACAAGCCATACATCACTTTGCGCGGTTGACCGGGGTAGCGTTTCTTGATGCTGACGATGACGAGATTGTGGAACGCGCCTTCAATCGGCATGTTGATGTCCACCACTTCGCTCTGGAACATTTTGATCAGCGGCAAAAACAAGCGCTCGGTCGCTTTGCCCATCCACGCGTCCTCCATCGGCGGCTTGCCGACAATCGTCGCGGGATAGATGGCGTCGCGGCGATGCGTGATAGCAGTGACGTGCATCACCGGATAGTAATCGGGCAGCGAGTAATAGCCGGTGTGATCGCCGAACGGTCCCTCCAGACGTTGCTCGCGCGGATCCACGTACCCTTCGATGACGATTTCCGCATCGGCAGGCACTTCGAGTGGTTGCGACACACACTTGACCAACTCGACCGATTTGCCACGCAGCCAGCCCGCGAGCATCAACTCGTCAATGTCAGGTGGCAGAGGCGCCGAGCCTGCCCAGATGATTGCCGGGTCGCCGCCGAGCGACACCGCGACCGGAATTTTTTCCGCGCCGATGTCCTGCGCGACGCGCTGATGTTCCGCGCCCCCCTTGTGCCGCTGCCAGTGCATCCCCAGCGTTCGTTCATCGAACACCTGCAGGCGATACATCCCGACGTTGCGCTTGCCGGTTTTCGGATCGCGACTGAAGACCGATGGCAAGGTGATGTAACGACCCGCGTCGTGGGGCCAGCATTTCAAAACCGGCAGCGCGTTCAGGTTTGGTGGATCCATCACCACTTCCTGGCACGCGCCGCGACTGACGAGGCGCGGTTCGGTATGGCGCAAGCCCTCCAGCATCGTCCAGCCACGCTGCGCTTTGGCGATGAGACCGCGCGGCATATCGAGTGAAATAAACTCGGACAATTTCGTGGTGAGGTCAGCCAGTCGTTCCACGCCGAGCGCCCACGCCATTCGTTCTTCCGTACCAAACAAGCCGATGATGACCGGCATCGTTTGGCCGCGCACGTTCTCGAACAACAGCGCGACATTGTGCTCGCGCGCGCCTTTCATCACGCGATTAGCAATCTCGGTGATTTCCAGGTCCTGACTGACCGGCGCAGTGATGCGTTTGAGACGATGATTTTTTTCGAGACGCGCGATAAATTCATGCAAGTCACGGTACGCCATAAACCCTCCAGGTGCGGCGCATCATAGCATCAAACCAGAGGATTGGCAAGCGCAACGCACTTTGACTTGGTACGTGATTTCGAGTATCATACATTCGCAATCCGAGCGACGCTCCTCTGCCCTGTGCAGGGTCAAGAAAGGATGTCGCGATGTCTCGCCTCCCGATTCAATTCATCACCATCTTCATCATCGTCCTCACTTTATTTTTCCTGTGGGATTTCAGTCAGCGCGTTGTCACGAGTGTTCGCCTGGCTCAACTCGAAAAGACCTACGAGCAACTGGTCGCCCAGGAGGAGGAACGCAACCGCATTTTACGCGAACTCAAGACGTACATCCAGTCGGATGAGTACGTGATTGACTATGCGCGACGCAAGTTGCGATGGGCATTGCCAAACGATACCGTCGTGATTCCCCAGATCACTCCTGTGCCCACGCCTACCCCCGGCGCACCGACACCCACACCCATACCCACCAAAACATTTCAACAAGAGTTGTTCGATTTTCTCCTGGGTCACTGACGAATGAATCTTCGCTCACTCACCGGCTTTCTTACGCTCGATGCACTGGACACTCACCTGCCGACCCTGGGCGAACTGGTGGCTGCGGCGCGCGCAACCTTGCCGATTCAAACCGCGCGCCTTGCACTGCCTGCCCCACCTCACCTCGCTACAGCCGATTGGACAGCGCGGGCGCGTCATCTGCAAACTCAATGCCAGGCTCATCACATTGATTACATCTCACTCGGCGCGTTGCCCGCTGACGATTCACGCGCGGACGCGCTCGCCGGGGTGCTGGCGGCGACCGAAAATGTCTTTGCGTCTGTGCACATTGCCACGCGCGCTCAGGGTATCCATCTCACCGCGATTCAGCGCGCGGCGCGCGTGATGCGTCAACTGGCGGATACAACTCCACAGGGTTTTGGCAATCTGCGTTTTGCTGCGCTGGCAAACGTGCCGCCACACTCGCCCTTCTTTCCCGCCGCGTATCACGATGGCGGTACGCCCGCGTTCGCCTTTGCTACCGAAGCTGCTTCCCTTGCCGTTCAAGCGTTCCAGAGCGCGTCCACGCTCGATCAAGCGCGCACCACGCTCATTCACGCCATCGAACGCGCGAGTGAAACCATCACGCGTGTTGCGGACGATCTGGCAGCGCGTTTCGGTTTTCGCTTTGCCGGGATTGATTTCTCCTTCGCACCGTATCCCGATGCGGCGCGCAGCATCGGCGCGGCAATCGAACATCTCCTGGGCGTACCGTTTGGCGAACACGGCACTCTCTTTGCCACCGCCTTTCTCACCGATTGTTTGCAGCGCGCGCGTTTTCCGCGCACCGGGTTTTGTGGCGTTATGTTTCCAGTTCTGGAAGATGCCACGCTTGCCGCGCGCACACCCCACTTGTCACTCAACGACTTGTTACTCTACGCGAGCGTCTGTGGCACCGGGCTGGATACCATCCCTCTGCCCGGCGATACCTCGGCAGACGCGCTCGCAACCATCCTGCTCGATGTAGCGACGCTCGCCATCAAGTTGAACAAACCCCTCACCGCGCGTCTGATGCCGATTCCGGGTTTACGCGCGGGCGATGAGACCGCGTTCGACTTTGAGTACTTTGCCCGTGCGCGCGTACTCAGCGTCGGCGCGCGCGCGCTGAAAATTTTTGAAACGGATCAACGGATTGGATTCGTGATGAGATAGTGGTTAAAATGTAAAGTGATTTGTCGTTGCGTCATTTATGCCCCCTGTGACAATCTCAGTACATCACGAAACCTTTAAGGAGGCTTGTTTTGAGCAATGGTTTCCCCACTCATCCCCCTGCCCCCTTCTCTCCCCGCGAAGCGGGAAGAGAAGGGGGTGAGGGGGTTGGTGGCGGGCGGCGCAGCCGCCCGCCACCAACCCTCCTTTGACTCCCCCTCCCCGTTGCGCTTGGCGCAACGGGGAGGGGGCAGGGGGTGGGGCACCAACTCCTCAAGAGGCTATGTCTGGCTGTTGCAGCATAACCTGATAAGTCTGAATTATGTGAAAGGGCACTAGATCAACTTGAGGACAAGGATGTCTGACCAAACGATTCTCATTCTCGGCGGCGCAGGTCTGGTGGGTAGCCAGATTGCGCGTCAGATTGCGCGCGATATTCATCCCAAGACCATCATCGTCGCCTCGTTGTATCAAAGTGAAGTCAACACGGTGTTGACCTCGCTCAAAAAAGAGTTCCCCAAAATCACCTGGCTGGGCGTGTGGGGCGATGTGTTTGTGCGCGCCGATTTTACAGATACCAAACGTACAACGCTCCTCGCCAGTCCGCGCCACCGCGCCGATTTGTTCGATGACCTGCTCGGCAATCTCGATGCCGCCTACCAGCGTTCGCGCCTCGTGCAATTGATTCTGGAGCACAAGCCCTCCGTCATCGTAGATAGCATCAACACTGCCACCGCTATCAGTTATCAAGATGTGTACTCGGCATCCATCATTGCGAAGCAAAAGCTGGACGAACTCTTTGGCAAGATTGATTACCTGAACGAGACCGTGCATCCGCCAGGCGAGACGCGCGGCGTGCCGCTGCGCACGCGCGAAGAATTACACGCCGGCATTGCCGAAATCGCCAGATTGCGCAAAGACGCCGCGCGCGCGTTCGAGATTCTGTTGCTCTCGCAAGCCGTGCCGCAGTTGGTGCGCCACATCATTTTGATTCTGCGCGCGATGGAACAAGTGGGAACGCGGTTGTACCTGAAAATCGGCACAACGGGCACCGGCGGAATGGGCTTGAACATTCCCTACACCCACGGCGAAGACAAACCCTCGGCAAAATTAATGTCCAAGACCGCCATCGCCTTTGCTCACACAGGGTTGATGTTCTTGATGGCACGCACGCCAAGCGCGCCCATCGTCAAAGAAATCAAACCTGCGGCGATGATTGGCTACGCGGATATTACGATGCGCTCCATCACGGAACGCGGCGAGCCGGTGTTTGTGTATGCCAACAAAGAGCAAGTGTTGGGCGATACGTTGACCCTGCGCGAGGAGACGACGCGCTATAAAAAATTGGGCAAACTGCGAATGGTCGTGGTGGACACCGGCGAAAATGGTTTGTTCACCAAAGGCGAATTTGAAGCCATCACTTCGTTGCGACAAATGGAGTTCATCACACCCGAAGAAATTGCGCGCAAGGTCGTGCTGGAAATCCAGGGAGCGAACACTGGCGCTGATGTCATCGCCGCGATTGATGGCGCGGTGCTCGATCCAACGTATCGCGCCGGCTATTTGCGTCGCGCCGCGCTGGAGGAAATTGCGCGCTTGGAAGAAGAGACGGGCGTGCCGAGCGTCGCGCTGGGGCAATTGGGTCCACCAGAATTGTCCAAGTTGCTCTACGAAGCCTACTTGCTCAAAGTGCGTTATCACACCCTCAAACGCGTGCTGACCCAGAAACCGCGCCAGATCGCCGAGGCGTTGTATCACTACTTGATGCGCCACAACGATTTGCGTCACACCATCACCTCGGTCGGTCTGCCGATTCTCATGCCGGATGGCAAACGCTTGTGGCGTGGTCCGTTCATTCGCATCCCCGAACGCGCGGACACCAACATCGTCCCGCTCACTTCTGAGGCGGTGGATCAGTATGCGCGCAAGGGCTGGGTGGATTTGCGCCCGCAAAATTTTGTCGTGTGGAAGGAACGCATCGAAAAGATGCGTCGTGCCCAGCAGCAATTGCGCGGACGTGGCAGTGCTGCCATCACGATGGAGGCATACCTCGACGAAGAAATTCGCATCGGTGATGTGGTCGCCTGGGTGTTCAACAACGAGGAGGTCGGGTATCGCATCAAGTAGTGCGCAGTGTGCAATGGTCAGTTGTTGGAGGGTCAGGTGAAGGTTGATGTCAATGTTCTGTTTCACGATTTGCGCGATGCGGCGGCAGTGGTGCACGCAGCAGAAGAGGTTGGATTCGATTGTCTGTGGACTGGCGAGACCCAACACGATCCGTTTTTGCCGCTGGCGGTAGCCAGCACGCACACGTCGCGTCTGCAATTGGGCACTGCGATTGCGGTTGCCTTCGCGCGTAGCCCCACCGTCCTCGCGCAGATGGCGTGGGACTTGCAACGTGCCTCGCGCGGCCGCTTCATCCTGGGGCTGGGTACGCAGGTCAAAGCCCACATCGAACGTCGCTTTGGAATGAAATGGGAGGCACCTGCGCCTAAACTGCGCGAGATGATTCTGGCGATTCGTGCCGTGTGGCGCGCGTGGCAGGAGGGAGAGGGCATCAATTTTCGTGGTGAGTTTTACAAGATTACGCTGATGCCTCCCTTCTTCAACCCGGGTCCCATCGAGCATCCAGAGATTCCGATTTTTATCGCTGGAGTAAACGAGCATCTCTGTCGCGTCGCGGGAGAGTTGTGTCAAGGATTTCACGTGCATCCGTTTCACACGGTCGAGTACATTCGGCAGATTGTCTTGCCGAACCTCGCGGCGGGTGCGTCAAAAGCGAATCGCACGCGCGCCGATGTAGAACTCGCGTCCTCGATTCTCGTTGCCACAGACGATGCTGAACGCGAGGCAGTGCGCGCGCAGATCGCGTTCTACGCCTCCACGCCGTCGTACAAATCAATCCTCGATGTGCATGGCTGGGGTGAGACGAACGAACGGTTGGGTTGGCTTGCCGCGCGTCAAAAGTGGGACGAGATGCCCGCGCTGGTGAGCGATGAGTTGCTGAACGCGGTGGCGATTGTCGCTCCCTGGGAGGAATTACCCGCGCGCATCCAGCAACGTTACGCCGGCATTCTGGATCGCGTTTCGCTGTACCTGCCCTTCCAGATAGACCAGGTAGGTAAGTGGCGCGCCTGGGTGGAGGCGTTCAAAACCAGGGCTTGTGCAAAGTCGGGCACGGGCGGTTGAAACCGCAGCAACACATACCCGAAGCCGCCCTGCGGCTAATGCTACTAACCAATGGTGCTAGTTTTACAGAGTGAATTCAGCGATGGAAAGCGGAATGAATCCGTTCTCATCTGGCTGGAGACCATGCCATTGCACGAGAAGATTGTAAGCAGCCATCGTGTACGCCA
>Ga0209162_1003378_pt1 | contig 12922 bp, 9 predicted proteins | sample YNPNPMetaG_FD_187121 | JGI IMG/M metagenome (GOLD analysis project Ga0209162, IMG submission 187121) | Anoxygenic and chlorotrophic microbial mat microbial communities from Yellowstone National Park, USA - YNP NP MetaG (SPAdes) (version 2) ...
ATCTCGTTGTGGTTTGCATAGCCATTAACCCATCCCCTGAATTGGGGTTTATAGGAAGAGGGGTCTATGCCTGCCGTGAACCGCACACACCCTGTCGCGCACAGGAGTAGCAAGAGTGCATACCATCTCACATATCGTTGCATGCGCAGGTTTCTCCATTAATCAGTCAGGTAGGTTCTCATCACCTTGCTGCCCTCACCAAAACACTTTTCAAAAAAGCAAAAAGTGAGCGGTGAACAGTGAGCAGAGAAAAAGTACTGAGTGCTGAGTAACAAGTTTTTTTAAACTCAGTACTCAACACTTACTATTTTTCACGTTTCCCCAAAATTTCCATATCCTCCATTACCACACTTCTTCTGGGGACATGACCTCCACACGGTCTTTTACGAACGCCCGTTTTCCGGTGGTGTGATGATGCGTACCATGATCACACCGTTGACTGCCTTCAGTTTTTGGATAACGTTTGAATTTGCGATGCCATCAATATCAATGATATTATAAGCATAGTCGCCACGGCTTTTATTCAACATATCAGCAATATTGATGTTTTCAGCGGCAAGGATTGGCGTGATTTGACCGATCATGTTCGGAACGTTTTTGTTCGCAACGGTGATACGCTGGGTACCGGTGTAGGGCAAAACACACTCAGGGAAATTGACCGAGTTTTTGATGTTGCCAAACTCAAGGTAGTCGCGGAGCTGATTGACCGCCATGATGGCGCAGTTTTCTTCAGATTCCGGTGTTGATGCGCCAAGATGTGGAATAGGGATAACCGCATCAATCCCGAGCAGTTCATCCGTGGGGAAATCCGTGACGTAGGCAGCGACGGTACCGTTTTTAATGGCTTCAATCAAATCAGGTATGTTGACAATTTCTGCTCGGGCAAAATTTAAAATCCGAACCCCCTTTTTCATGATTTCAAATTTTTCCCGATTAATCCGTCCGCGCGTGGAATCGTTGAGCGGAACATGCAGCGTTATGTAGTCTGATTCAGACAATAAGTGATCAATGCTCAGCGCTTTCCGAACCGTACGGGAGAGCCTCCACGCAGCATCTACTGATACAAACGGGTCGAATCCCATGACCTCCATCCCGAGCGCATCGGCAGCATTGGCAACCATGACCCCTGTTGCACCCAGCCCGATCACGCCAAGCTTTTTCCCCATGATTTCAGGACCCTCAAAGTTTGACTTCCCCTTTTCTACCAGTTTGGGTACCTCACTGCCTTTGCCTGCAAGGCTTTTTGCCCAGGTGATCCCCTGGTACACTTTCCGTGATGCAAGCAAGAGCCCCAGCAGCACAAGCTCTTTTACGGCATTGGCATTGGCTCCGGGTGTGTTGAAGACTACAATGCCCTGCTCAGAGCACTTTTGAACCGGTATGTTGTTGACGCCGGCGCCAGCGCGTGCGATCGCAAGCAGTGAGGAAGGAATCTCCATGTCGAGCATATTGTAACTGCGCACCAGGATCGCATCAGGATGCATGATCTCAGAAGCATATTCATACTGTTCAGGCGGCAGCAGTGCAAGTCCTCGGGGAGATATTTTGTTGAGTGTCTGAATTTTAAACATCGTTCTGTCTCCTTCTTGTGGTTTTATTGCATCTCAGTTCTTTTTTCTATTGCCGATGGTTCGCGATGCTGGCGGGATGCCCCGGCATAACGGGGTGCAATAATGACTTTCCGAAAAAAACCATCACCTTTGCTGCGCGTGGTCAGGGTGCTATCGTCTTTGAGCGTCAGGTGAATGATCCGCCGGTCGCTGGGTGCGAGCGGTGCGGTACTCACGGCGCAGTTGCGCTGTTTAGCCTTTTCGCTGAGCCGTTTTGCCAGCGCAGCCAATGACTCAATATGCCGCTGCCGATATGATCCGGCGTCAACGATGAGATGAGGCGCGTCTTTGCAGTGGTGCATTTTTATTTTGTTGATGAGATACTGGAACGCTTCCAGGGTTTGCCCTTTTTTGCCGATGAACAGAGCGCTGTCGGCACTGACAATGTGCAAAACGGTTTCCTCATGGTGGGTCAACGTTTCAACCGATGCTTCAGGATCAATGCAGCGCACAATGCGCTCCAGAATTCTGCGGAGCTCGGCGACTGCCTCAGTGGTATCGGGAGCAGGAGCGGTGACCTTCCGTGCCCGAATTTTTGCCTTCTTCCCCGAGAACAGCGAAAAAAGTCCCGAGCCATCCTGCAACACCTCAACGGAAAGGTTATCTTCGGTTGTTTGTAGTTGCTCGCACGCTAACGCGATCGCTTCTTTGACGGATTTTGCTTCGACTTCAATGGTGTGCATACAGTCGTACCTCCTGATTCAGTCAGTTTTCGATTGATGTAGACCTGCTGCGTAATGGAAATGAGATTGTTGACAAGCCAGTAAATCACCAGCCCCGACGGGAAACTCAAAAACATAACCGTGAAGACAATGGGCATGAAGAGCATCATTTTTGCCTGCGCCGGATCAGCAGTGGTCGGTGTCATTTTTTGCTGGATGAACATCGAAAGCCCCATGACCAGCGGCGCGATATACGTCGGATCTTTTGCCGAAAGATCATTGATCCAGAACGCAATAAACGGTGCATGCCGCAGTTCGATCGAGTACATCAGCGCGTTATAGAGTGCAATAAATACGGGAATCTGAATGAGTGTTGGCAGACACCCGCTCAGAGGATTGACCTTATATTTTTTGTAGAGCGCCAGTTGTTGGCGCGCAAATTCTTCTTTATTGTCTTTATATTTTTCCTTGAGCGCAGCGAGTTCAGGCTGTAGTTTCTGCATCTCCTTCATGGCTGCGAAACTCTTGTGGGTAAGCGGCCAGAACAGAATTTTAATGATAATCGTCAGGAGAATGATCGCGATGCCATAGTTACCCAGATACTGGTGAAAAAACTTTAAGCTCACCAGCAATGGTCGCGCGATGACATCAAACCAGCCGAACACGACCGTTTTTTCAAGCTCAGCACCCTGCTGTTTCAGAATATCAATGTCTTTTGGTCCAAGGTAGAGGGAAAACTGGTAGGTGCGTGCTTGTCCCGGCTGTAAGGTTATTGAGGGATATACCATGTGGTAGGCAACGTTGTGCTGTTCGGGGCGCATGAGCCGTATTTGCGCCGGTTTGTCAGTGCCGGGCAGGATTGCTGCAGTAAAATATTTTTCTTCAACTGCTGCCCAGAGAATATCACCTTCAATGGTGATTGGCTCTTTGACCTTGGTGATATCTTTTTTGGTTACGTGACCATTGATATGATAGGAAAATTCGGTAACCGGTGCTGGTCCGCTGAACATGCCGCCGGGACTATTGCTATTGACCGGAGTTGTCCATACCAGCAGCGGACTGCCGGTTAACGGCGCCGTACTTGTGTTGCGCAGTGTCAGCTCCCCCTCAATTTTGTACTGCGCATCACGAAACGTGTAGGTTTTTTCTATCTGCATGCCCCGCGAGTCTGTGTGGGTGAATCGGAGTTCTGCCTCAGGCTGGGCGGTATTCAGATGGACATCGGTCTGTGCGGTTTCCCACGCCCCGTCGCCGTAGATTACTGCATCGGCGCCCGCAAAAAGTGTCCGCAACGGTGTCGGGTATCCCTCCTGATGACCTACCAATTCCTTGGGTTTGTTTGCACGGGGATTGGGGGGAGTTGTAATTCCCACTATTTTTTTAATCAGGCGTATGAGCGCCGGCTCCTCGATTGCTTCATAGTACCGCAAGAGCTGAAAACTGCTTGGTCCCCCTGCTGCTGCTGAAAACATTGCTTCAAAAAGACTACTGGTAACTTTGAGCAGACGGTCTTGGCCTTGGGCACTCGGTTTCATGCTCGCGGGAGCAGGTTCAGGTGTGACCGGCGCGGTCACGGTCGGTGCTGTCGGCTGTTCAACCACAGGCGGTTTAGTTTGCCGTTTTGGCGGCGTTGGCATAAACAACGCCTGATACAGATACAGCACTACGATTGAAAGCAAAATTGCTAAAAAAATTCGTTTCTCATTATCCATAGGTTGTCTTTTCGCATGTATGAATTAGGTCTGGCGACTACCGGTCTGAAATTGCCGCGGTGCACCTGCATGGGCAGCCCAACATGAATGAAGAGTCACTGGCGGGCTGACTTTCACACTGGGTCATAGCCGCCGGGATGAAAAGGATGGCATCGCAGAATCCGCCATACGACCAGCGCAAGCGCTTTAAAGAATCCATATTTCTCAAAAGCGCTGACTGCATAAGCAGAACAGCTCGGGACGAACCGGCACTGTGAGCCGAGTACCGGTGACAGGATGATTTGATACCAGCGGAGTATTCTGATCATAGCGGCATTTGCTTTACGCATGATGTTGTACCGTGGGCGTGACAGTGTGGTGCATACCAGGGTGCAACAGTACGGCGTCAAGCTCCCTACTCACCTCAGCGCATGAAAGTTTGTCTGCTCCCGGCTTTGCGGTAAAAACAATATCGTGCGAGCGAGGATGAACCCCTTTGTGGAGCCTAAAATATTCCCGAAGTCGGCGCTTAATACGGTTACGCTGTACAGCAGTGCCTATTTTTTTGCTAACGGTAATTCCGATGCGACTCCACCCCAATGCATTCGGCAACAGCGTTACTCTAAAATGTGGTGATTCGCGGGTCACTCCTTGTCGGTAAATGGTTATATAGTCACCACGCTTTCTAATGCGTTCATGGCGCTTCAGGGTATATGACGGCATACTGCAACGGCACGAGCATGCTGTTTCAGACGGACAGTCTCTTTCTTCCCTTTTTTCGGCGTCGTTTGATGACTTCCTGACCACCTTTTGTGCTCATTCGCTCGAGAAAACCATGCGTTCGTTTGCGTTTTAAGATGCTCGGCTGAAACGTTCTTTTCAAAACAATCTCCCTTCGTATAAAATATACTGTACGTCTTGAGGTTGGTGAAAATAATTTTATACAAAACCATAAATAAACATAAATGTCAAGGAATTTAGCCCCGCTTATTTGACCGATGCCGCAGCGCTGGAGAGGATATGAAACAGGTTCACGATGAGGGTAAACTGTGCTATGCTTAGTACCGCTCCACACCATAAAGGGGTCTATTATAAAGTAAAGTAAAGGTAACGGGTATCATTTTGCTTTCTTGTCTCTGATGATTTTGTTCTTAAGCCCCTCCGGTGAGGGAGGGGTGCGGGAAGGGCTTTTCTGCCCCCACCCAACCCCCCCTAGTCCCGCAGAGCGGGATCTACGACAGGGGAGGCTTACTGAAATGGCGGAGAGAGGGCAAAAGAATAACTATTCCCATTTGTTTTGTGGGGGCGATTTAAGAAAAAAACTTTACCAAACAGAGTTTCCATGGACAGTATCCAACGACAAAAACAGAAGAGGGAAGAAAAGAAACGACGGCGCCGTGACATGGTGATTATCGTCGTGACTATACTACTGGTCGTTGGGGTGACCGCACTGTTGCTGTATCTTACCGGTCAGAAGGGTGAAGCGCTTATTTCCCAAAATCTCCTTGTATTTACGCTTATCAATGTCAATGCCATTCTGCTGCTTTTGCTCATTTACCTTGTCGTTCGCAATTTTGTGAAGCTTTTTTTTGAACGACGCAAAGGTATTCTCGGGTCAAAGCTACGCACCAAGCTCGTGGTTGCTTTTGTGGGTTTATCTCTGGTGCCGACGCTGCTGATGTTTTGGGTCTCCATCGGGTTTATTACCAACACGATTGAGAACTGGTTCAGCTTTAAGGTTGAAAGCTCACTTGAACAATCCCTTGCCGTGGTCGAGGTGTATTACAGAAACTCTGCTGAAAATGCCCTGCATTATGCTACACAAATTAGCACGGCGATTACTGAAGGGAAACTGTTGAAAGAAAATAATCTTGATGATCTGCGCAGGTTTATTGCCCAAAAGCAGGCTGAATACAATCTGGGTGTTGTTGAGGTTTTCTCTGCACAGCGTGAAGAATTGCTCCGCATCATGAACCCCGCGATCCCTGACCAGAGTTTTGTCAGTGCGGATTCTACGATTGTCCAGCAGGCGCTTGAGGGCAGGCGCATGACCCGGATTCAACCGGTTGGTGATGGGGACATTATTCGTGGTGTGGTTCCCATCTATTCCACATGGAATCCCAAGGATATTGTAGGTGCGGTGATCGTCAATTATTATAACCCCCAGAGCTTGGTGTCGAAAATGGATTCGATTAACCGGGCTTTTCAAGAATACAAACAGCTCAAACTCTCTAAAGACCCCATCAAGGGCATGTATGTTATTCTGCTGTCGGTTGTCACGCTCCTGATTATTTTTTCTGCAACCTGGTTTGGGTTGCATCTGTCGCGAGTTATTTCGGTGCCGATCGGCTCCCTTGCCGATGCGACCCAGCAGATTGCCCACGGCAATCTGGACATTACGCTTGAACCGGGCGCTGATGACGAGATCGGAAGCCTGATCTCCTCGTTCAACCGGATGACCCGTGATTTGCGTGCAAGCAAAGAACAAGTTGAAAGCACAACCGCAAGCCTGCATGCCACGATTCGGGAGCTTGAGCACCGGCGGTTGTATATAGAAACACTGCTTGACAATGTTGCCGCGGTGGTCATTTCACTGGATCAGGATGGTCACCTCACCACCTTCAACAAGTCTGCAGAAAAAATGTTTGGTATTCAGATGGAGGATGCCATAGACAAGCCATATCCCGACGTGTTGCAGAGCGAACCATTAATGCCGCTGCGCCATTTTATCAGTGAAATCATCCGCTATGATCTGCAGTCAGTAGAGCGGCAGGTGAACCTTGCCTTCCCTGATCACACCATTTTCCTCTATTTGCGTTCCACGATGCTGTTTGACGCCGAAGGGCAGTATTTGGGGCTGGTCATCATTGCAGAAGACCTTACCCAGTTGCAACAGGCGCAGCGTGCCTTTGCATGGCGTGAGGTGGCACGCCGGATTGCACACGAAATTAAAAATCCGCTCACCCCGATTAAGCTCTCGGCGCAACGGCTGCGCAAAAAATTTCAGCCGCAAATCCAGACTGATGCTGCGGTGTTTGACCAGTGCACCCAGACGATTATCAATCAGGTTGATGAATTGAAAACACTGGTCAATGAATTTTCAAGCTTTGCCCGTATGCCAGCTACCAATCCTGTCCCCGGTAACCTGCATGAGGTAATCGAGGAAACCCTTGCCCTGTACCGCGAAGCGCACAAAAACATTCTGTTTTCGTTTAAGCCACACCCTACGGACATCCATTTTAGCTTTGACCGGACACAGCTCAAGCGTGTTTTGATTAATCTCCTTGACAATGCAGTTGACTCCATGGAAAATGAAGGGACGGTAACTATTGCAACGTCCTACAACCGGATACGCGATGTTGTTGTCATCGAAGTAGCTGATACCGGCACCGGCATTCCGCCGGCTATCAAGCAGCGCATGTTTGATCCTTATTTTTCAACGAAGAAATCTGGAACCGGACTTGGACTTGCGATTGTGAACACGATTATTTCTGATCACGGAGGCTATATCCGGGTCCGCGACAACCATCCCCATGGTGCCTGCTTTATTATTGAGCTTCCCGTGCATCAAACCATACCACTCTACAGGAATGTGCGTGATGAAAAAGACGGTCATTCTTCTGGTTGACGATGAAGAAACAATTGTGACCTCGCTGCGGGGAGGTCTTGAAGATGAGGGCTATATTGTTATCACTGCCGCTGATGGGCTCAAGGCGCTGGATATCATCAAGTCACAGCCGCTCGACATAGTCTTTCTGGATATCTGGCTTCCCGGCATTGATGGACTAGAAACCCTGAAAGCGATTAAGGACTTCAACGCTGAGATCGAAGTGGTGATTATGACAGGGCATGGCACGGTCAGCACCGCTGTGCAGGCTGTCAAACAGGGTGCGTTTGATTTTTTGGAGAAGCCTTTTTCGCTGGACACGGTACTTGATATTATTCATAAAATCGAGAATAAACGCGCTGCTGCCCGTACCGACCAGCGCCAAAACGAACCGGTGGCTGAACCGCCCACGCTGATCGGCTCTTCCCATACCCTGCGGATGCTGCAGGAAAAGATTGCCCGGCTTGCCTCTGGCACGAGCAACATTATCATTTACGGAGAGTCAGGCACCGGTAAAGAGCTTGTTGCCCGTCTGATTCATGCTGGTTCGCGACAGGTAACACAGCGTTTTGAAAAATGCAATGTGGCTTTCTTTACTCCTGAGGAGATTGCCACTGAGCTTTTTGGCATGCCGAAAACAACTGATGGCGGGGCTATCCGTACCGGTTTGCTGCGTACCCGAGGGATTGGTACGCTCTTTTTTGAATCGCTGCAAGCACTGCCTGCCTCCTTGCAGCAGCGGCTCGCCGATGCCCTCAGCAGGAGTTCTTCCCCGCGGGTCATTGCATCACTGAACGTACCGGCAGGCAGCAGTGATGAACCTTCGCTGCAGCCCCAGCTTCTTGAGTGTTTTTCCGAGACCCTGATGATCCCGGCACTGCGTGAGCGGCGCGGCGATATCCCGATGCTGCTGCAGCACTTTATTAAGTCTTTTTGCGATGAATACGGTTGTAAGGAAAAGACCATTGATGATGCTGCAATAGAACTGCTGATCAATTACGATTGGCCGGGTAATGTCAAGGAACTGAAGAACATGGCTGAAAAGCTGGTGGTATCGGTTCCGACTCTGACTATTTCTATACACGATATTCCCCTTGCAGTTCGCGACGAATTGCAGCACAGCATGTCACGCTACTATGAGAAATACCGCAGTATGGATGAGGCTGAGGCAGCGTGGCGGAAAAACTACATTCTCTATCACCTTCGGAAAAACAACCGTGATATCGAGGCTACTGCATCTAACCTCCGCATCAAGGAAAAGACGCTGAAAAAATATATCCGCCAGTATGGTATTGTAATGACCGCCGGAGAAAAGTCTCCGCAGCTTCGCCAGCGTACGCTGAAGCGTAGCATGGTGCTGAGCGGCAGGGGGCTGCATTCCGGAGATAAAACCGGCATCATTCTAACGCCGCTTCCGCCCAACAGCGGCATCATTTTCGGCAATATATCAACTGGAGAAACCGTACGGGCAGAAATTGATAACGTGGTTTCCACTGAGCTGTCAACCTGTCTGCAGGCAAACGGCGCTGTTGCGCGCACGATCGAACATTTCTTGGCAGCCTTGCATGCCTATCGCATCACCAATCTCATGATTAAGATCAACAACGAGGTACCGATTATGGACGGCTCTGCGGTTGATTTTTGTCAGGTGATCGAGGATGCGGGCATCGAAGAGCAGGATGCACCACTTGAGGAGATTGTCATCGGTGATCGGTATGTGCTGGGCGATGTCAAAAAGAATACCAAATTTATCATGATCGAGCCTGCAGACATTTTTTCCATACACTACATTCTTCAGTATCCCAAGCCGGTCGGCAAGCAGGAATACACGTTTGTTCTGAAGGATGAGGAGATGTTTAAGACTGAAATTGCACCTGCCCGAACGTTTGGTTTCCTGAAAGACATCGAGGCAATGGAAAAAAAAGGACTTGCCAGCGGTGGTCGGCTCAATAATGTCATTTTGATTGACGACGAAAAAATTGTGAATACCGATCTTCGATATCCTGATGAATTCGCTCGCCATAAGATTCTTGATATGCTCGGGGACCTGTATTTGCTCGGTCGTCCCATCCGCGGGAAAATCACCGCGAACATGACCGGTCATACCGAGAATGCAGCGTTTGTCCGGATGCTGCGCGATAAACTTGGCATCTGACGATGCGGGTATCCTCTGCGTCGTTGCACCTGCTATGACTCCTATGACCCCAGCGCACCAAGCCCCCTCGCTTTCTGTGTCACACCGCGAACTTGAGCAGCTTGAGCGTGACAGCACGCGGCTCTATCTTGTCCGGCACGGTGAACTGACAACCTCACGCGCATGGCGCTATGTAGGACACAGCGATGTTGATCTGACCGAAGAGGGCATTGCGCAAATCCAGCGCGTTGCACAGTACCTGCGCCATGAACCGATTGATGTCATGTTCTGCAGTGATTTGCAGCGGACACTCCATTCAGCCCAAATTATCGGGCAGGTGATCAACAAGGAACCGCACCCGGAACCTGCATTTCGGGAGCTGCATTTAGGTACTTGGGAGGGGCTGACGCGTGATGAAATTATTGAGCGTTTTCCCGGAGCGTTTGAAGAACGAAGCCGTGCGATTGCAACGTACCGCATTGAAGGTGGCGAGAGTTTTAAGGATTTGCAGGACAGGGTCATGCAGCGGCTCACTGCTCTTTTAGAGCACAACCGGGGTCGCTCGATTCTTCTGGTCGCCCATGGCGGGGTAAACCGCGTCATCATCTGCCACGCACTTGGGCTTGCGCTTGAGCATCTTGCGCGGATTGACCAAGCCTATGGCTGCCTCAACCGCATTGATTATTTTAACCAGAATCCGGTAGTGCGGTTGTTGAACTATGTGCCCGCGTGACCAGTAGGTTATTGCCCAATAGGTGGCGCAATAGAAGTCTTACCTATAAAGTCTGAGAATTTATCTTTCAAAAAATTGTTGCACTTTTCAGACTTCCTTAAAGCCCTCTTTGCCAAGGCAGAACATTGAAAGCCTTTTTGCGAAAGGAGGGGCAAAAAAGCTTCCCGTTCGGGAAGAACCTGTGTCGTAATCGTTGCCTATAACAGGAAAAAGGAAACTTCCTCGCCCTCGATGGGAGATGATTGAGGTGAAGGTGCTCTGATTTTCCCCTCATCCTGTCCTTCTCCCGCGCTGGGGAGAAGGCACCTCAAGCAAAAAAATATGCGAAATAGTTTACGATGGGAAAGGATTGAGGTGAGAGTGATATTTCCGTGAAGCGTGACGCGGGGTTTGTGAAATACGCCCTAAACTCCGAGGCTAGCTCTCCGCACTTATTTTCCCCTCACCCTAACCCTCTCCGTCGTTGAGGCGAGGGTACCTTTTTTAACGTACCACGAGCCCCGAGCACTGAGTTCCTGTTTTTACATAGGACTCAGTACTATTTTTTATAATGTACTGCTTTTCCGCTTGATGTTTTTCAAAAGTGACACAACGAGCAGCACCACTACGATTCCAGCGCCGACGAGCAGGAGCCGCACCAGAGTTTGTTTCGGGATGTGTACCATATCATCGTGTTTGGTTTGATTGTCAGACGAGGCTTTTGGTGTAGCGGTTTCTTCAGGTGTTGGCCGGATCGGTGCAACAGCTTTGATGGGTTGAGGCGGCGGTAACTGCCGAACCAGTTCAGCAAGTCCCCGAGCAAGTAGTTCTCGTGCCTTGCTATCGCGCTGCTTGCGATCAACACTTCCCATAACAACAGCAATGACCCGGACACCCCGTTTGGTAGCTGTGGCAGCGATTGAGTAGCCTGCTGCACGGTAGTACCCTGTCTTGAATCCGTCACACCCTTCAAAACTTCCCAGCAGATGATTGTGAGTACGCATGATGAAGGGCTGAGGGCTGTCTGCCCTGAACGTTCGTTCGCGGGTTGCTGTGTAGCGAAGTGTATCAGGATATTTCAAGAGTTCTCGGCAGAGTTTTGCAATGTCTCGGGGTGTAGTAACATCAGGCTCCTGCCCTTTACCGGGCGGCAGACCGTGAACCGAATGGAACACGGTGTTCTGCATGCCAAGGGCTCGGGCTTTTTGATTCATCATTTCCACAAATGCATCAGTGGTTCCGGCTATGTGCAGTGCAAGCGCAACGGCAGCGTCGTTTGCCGATTGGACAATCAGTGCGTACAGGAGTTCATCAACACTGAATTCTTCATGCTCTTTCAAAAAAACCTGCGAGCCGCCAATTTTAGATGCGGCGGCAGTAACTTTGACCATGTCCTGCAGTGAAATATTGTGCGCCTGAATCGCCTCGAGAATAATGAGCAGTGTCATCAGTTTGCTGATACTCGCAGGATATGCCTGCCCATCGGCATTGTCTTCAAACAGTACCTTACCGGTTGCTGCGTCAATCAGTATTGCACCACAGTACGGTGTTTTTGCAATCGAGGTCTTCGGTTGCTGCGCTGCTGGCTGGGTTTCTTCATCTACTGTTTGGGGAAGGGTAGCAGGAGGTGTTTTGTGGCTTTTGGGTTTTCCGGCATATACCGGATTATGCTGCCATAAGCTCAGCATGACAATGATGAGTGCACTTGCAATGGACACAGCATATCGTGGCATACAATAAATCTCCCGTGTAGCATGATGTTATGTCGGCGGGCAGTATAGAAACAAAAACTTTTGTGTGTCAAGTGAAAACCCAGCGCACAGACGACAGCATCAGCCGTGAATGCGGTTTGATAGTACCTCGAGGGCTTTTTCAATACGCTCTGAGGCAGGTTTGTCGTGAGTGCGCAGTATTTTTTCAACCTTGGTGCAGGTGGCATAAAGTGAATCAATAATGCCCCAGAGGTCAGAAAACCCCTGATCTTTGTTGCGCTGGGTATGGTGCAGGGTTGCGAGCACATCGCGTTTTCGAGCGATGCGCTGAACCCAGAGGAGCAATTCCTCAAAATTGAACGGTTTTATGAAATAGTCCACCGCTCCTTTGCGCAATGCTTCTACCGCAGTTTCAACCGTTGCATAGCCGGTTATGATCATGACCTCAATAGCAGGGTAGTGCTCTTTCACATAGTCAAGAAGCTGGATTCCGTTCATCGTTCCCGGCATTTTCAAATCAGTTATGATGACATCAACCGGGGCAGTTCTGAGCGCAGCTATGGCAGCATCGCCATTTTCACAGGCTACCACAGGATATCCGTGTGCAGCAAACCGCTGCGTCAGGATGTCGCGCATTTCAGGGCTATCGTCAACGACCATAATGTTTAAGTTCGACATACAAACCTCATCTGTTTTTACCTAAACTGAGCGATTTTTCATTCAGTTTAAAAAAAGCAGTACAAACTGACTGCTCATAGCTTCATGCGAACCCGCACTAGATTCGAACCATTATC
>Ga0209162_1003382_pt1 | contig 12913 bp, 15 predicted proteins | sample YNPNPMetaG_FD_187121 | JGI IMG/M metagenome (GOLD analysis project Ga0209162, IMG submission 187121) | Anoxygenic and chlorotrophic microbial mat microbial communities from Yellowstone National Park, USA - YNP NP MetaG (SPAdes) (version 2) ...
CGGGCCGGGGGTCACAGACCCCCGGCGAGCGGAGAAGACACAAAGGACACCAAGGGCACCATGCGGCTTTTATTCGTTTCCTTCGTGTTCCTTTGTGTCCTTTGTGTCCTTGGTGGTAAGCTTTTCAGACCGGCTCTGAGGTGCGACTTGAGTCGCTTCGCTTGATGCGTATGGGGCGGAGCGCCGCTCTGCCCCTGCTTAACCTGACGCCTGTGACCCCGCCACCGGCAGGCCGGAGGCCACAGACCTCGCCGATCCGCATTGCAGGCAGGCCCTCGATCTGCGCCCAGCCATCTCCCTCTCCTATTTTGACAGCAGCGCATTCCTGTGGTATATGTACCTCACGCGGTCGTCGCGTGAGGGTTATCGTGCGATGGGCAATGGTGGCCTGTCCGACGGGGTGCCGGCTCCCAGGGGAGCCAGGGGAAAGCCCCGGCTGAAAGAAGAACCGGGTCTTGCGATGGACGGAGCTGCCTGCCATGTCTGGAGGTGTTCCACCGCGCAAGGCCCGTTTTTGTGTGTGCCCTGTTTTCCATCCAGGACAAACCCTGGCCTGTAAAACCACCATTTCAGAGACAAGGAGAGAAAAATGTCCCAAGAGATTCAGATTGATGCCTTGCCACCTGCCAAAATGGCAGTCTGGAGGGGGTCCAGGTCGCCCGCAAGATGTCAGCCAATCCGGCCCTGAAAGAGATTCCGGTCGTCATGATCTCGAGCATTGACAGCAGCCAGTATGCCGCGTCGCTGCCGGACGACGTGCATCTGCCGATTGATGCCTGGATCAGCAAGCCGGTCAGGCCCGATCACCTGCTCACCACCATCAAACGGTTTATCAAAAAGTAGCGGGATGCGACCGGTCCGCTCCCAACCCGCGGACCTGTTCCGGGTGGGCGTGGCAGCGGTTCCCGTCCTGGCGCGAGGGGCCAGATCGAGGGCGGCCGCCATGCCCCGCCAGGCCAGGAGCAGCCGGGCGGCCCACACGAGCGCCACGATTCGGTGCCAGGTGCCGCTATACATCTTTTTTGACAACATGCCTGTCCTACCTTATAATGTGTGAGGGGTGCGATGATCCTGCTGGCGAGGCTGCCCGCAGGGCAGAACAAAGGGCAGTTTGCCGAAAGGTGTGTAAATTCCGCTCTGGTTGGGAGAAGCTGCCATTTTGCACAAAATTTGGCATATCGCCCCAAAAGGACTCGGGCGTGAAGACAATGGGGTCTTGCGGCAAAGACAGGCGTCACCAACCTTCGAGTGGTATGGTGCCCCGCAAGCCCATTTTTTATTTGGGAAAAAAGAGGGGGGAACATGGGCCAACAACAAGTGATCCGGCTCGGAGCTGAGACCTCGGCGGAGATGAAACCAATTGCAGAGATGGTAGCGGCGTGCTACCAGTGTGGTACGTGCAGCGGCACCTGCCCGGTGGATGCGGCCGGGGGCATGGACTATACGCCGCGAGCGGTCATGCGCCTGATCCAGGCCGGGCTGGAGGACGAAGTGCTCTCCAGCCAGACCATCTGGGCCTGCGCGTCATGTTACCACTGCGTCGTCCGCTGCCCTCGCCATATCGAGATCACCGACGTGATGACCCGCTTGCGTCACCTGGCCCTGAAAAAAGGCTACAAGGCGCGCAAAGGAAAGGTCTACAACGAGGGCTTTATGAGCATCGTCCGTTTCCACGGGCGGATGTGGGAACCACGCCTGGTGGTCCAGTACCACCTGCTGACCAATCCGCTCAATTTCATCGGGCTGGCACCGGTGGGCCTCAAGATGTTCCTCAAGCATAAACTGCGCCTGCTGCCCGATCATCCCCAGGGCCGGGCCGAGATCCGGGGCATCTTTGACCGCTTGATGGGAGGCAGCAAATGAAATACGCCTACTATCCCGGCTGCAGTCAGGAAGCCAGCGCCGAGGAGTACAACCGCTCCCTGCGGGCAGTGGCCCGACGGCTGGAGACTATGGAACTGGTCGAGATGAAGGACTGGAACTGCTGCGGCGCCACCCCGGCGGCCACGGTTCATCCCGACCTGCCCTACGCCCTGGCGGCCCGCAACCTGGCCATCGCCGAAGAAATGGGGATGGAGATGGTAACGCCCTGCGCCGCCTGTTACAAAAACATGAACAAAGCCAGCCACCTCCTGAGCGACGATCCGACCCTGCTGGCGCGGGTCAACGCCGCGCTGGATGGCCACCACCTGGGCCGACCGCCCCGGGTGCGCCACCCGCTGGACGTGATCGTCAACGACGTGGGGGTGGGCAATATCCCGGTGAAAAAGCCACTGCGAGGCCTCAAGGTCGCCAGCTATTACGGCTGCCTCATTACCCGGCCCGAGGGTGGGTTTGACGACCCGGAGCGCCCGCAGAGCATGGACCGGCTGATGGAAGCCCTGGGCGCCGAAGCGGTGGACTGGCCGTACAAGACCAAGTGCTGCGGCGGGGCCATCTACATGACCGCCGAGGCGATCAGCTTCAAGATGTCGGCCGACGTGCTGGCTCACGCCAAGGCCGCCGGGGCCAACGCTGTGGCCGTCGCCTGTCCCTTCTGCCAATTGCTGCTCGATCTGTACCAGGACAGGCTGGAGAAAACCCGGGGCGTCGAGTTCAACCTGCCTATCTTTTTCTTCAGCCAGTTGATGGGCCTGGCGATGGGCATCGACCGGACCGAGCTGGGACTGGAAAAGCTGGTCGTACCGCCCTACGAGCTGCTGGCTCAAACCATCGACGCGCCAGAGAGCGACGAAAAGCCCAAAAAGGAACGGGCGGCCAAACCCAGGCGCTGGGGGGAGGCGGGAGAAGAGAAGTGAGATGAGCAGTACGACCCTGGTAAAAGAGATCTCCTCGCTGATCGGCTTATCAGAAGAAGCTCTGGTAGAGAGTAGCATCGCCGCCTACTTGCGCGAGAAAAAGCGCCTGCTCATGGCCGAGCAGTTCGAGATCTTGACACGCTACCAGGCTACCTCCAGGGAAGAAATCCGGGCCAGGATCGAGCAAGGACAGATCCACGATCACCCCGCCTGGGAGGACTATATCGAGCTGACCAACCTGGCCAAAGAGCTACAAAGAACCGAGGATGCTATTGACGCTCTGGCAAAGGCTGCGTAGCATCGCTCACTCTGATTTCTCGGACATTGTAGTGCAGACCGAGCTTCTGCTCTCCACAGCGGGTCGGGTGCGGAAACTGAGAATTCACCTGTTGGACGGCAGTTTCGTGGATGTCTGGCTCTCCGAAGAGGGAGACTATGCCTTTCACTGGGAGCGGCGTTTTGTGGACGGCACGCTCTATCGTCATGACAATGCTCCCCATTGGCGATGGAAATCTGTCAGCACGTTTCCAAAGCACTTTCACAACGGGACAGAGGACCATGTCACGGCGAGTCAAATCAGTGATTCGCCATCCGAAGCCCTGGAGGAATTCCTGTCCTTTGTCAGGACAAAATTGTGAGTGAGGACATTCGTATGAACAAGGACAAACCGAGAATCGGCGTCTATGTCTGTCAGTGCGGCTCCAACATCGCCGCCACGGTTGACACCGAAGCGGTGGCCAGGTTCGCTGCGAACCTGGATGGTGTGGTGTTGGCCCGCGTCAACAAGTATACCTGTTCCGACCCCGGCCAGGCCATCATCCGCAACGACATCAAGGAGTATAAACTGGACCGGGTGATCGTCGCCTCCTGCACCCCGCGGATGCACGAGCCTACGTTCCGCCGCACCCTGGAAAGCGCTGGCCTGAACCCCTACTATCTGGAGATGGCCAACATCCGCGAGCAGGTGTCGTGGGTGCACCCGGCCGGCGAGGACACCACCAACAAGGCCAAGGACCTGGTCGCTGCCGCTGTGGAGCGGGTGCAGCTCCACCGGGCGCTCTACCCCCGCAAGTCGCCCATCGAGCCGGCGGCCCTGGTGGTCGGCGGCGGCATCGCCGGCATCCAGGCCGCGTTGGACATCGCCGATGCCGGCTATAAGGTCTATCTGGTGGAGCGGGAACCGAGCATCGGCGGCAAGATGGCCCAACTGGACAAAACCTTCCCCACCCTGGACTGTGCCACCTGAATTCTGGGCCCCAAAATGATGGATGCCGGTCGGCATCCCAAGATCGAACTCCTCAGTTACAGCGAGATAGTGGAGGTCCACGGCTACGTAGGCAATTTTGACGTCAAGGTCAAAATGAAGCCCCGTTACGTGGACATTGAAAAATGCACCGGCTGTGGCGCCTGCGCGGCGGCCTGTGTGTGGCACGACCGGGTCTACAGCGAGTATGAGGCAGGCATGGGGCTGCGCAGCGCAGCGTACATCCCCTTTGCCCAGGCGGTGCCGATGAAAGCGGTCATTGATCCCAACTCCTGCCTGTTCCTGACGCGCGGCAAGTGCTCCCAGAAATGCCTGCAGGCCTGCGAAGCCGGGGCCATTGACTTTGATCAAAAAGAGGTGTTCCGCGACATCAAGGTCGGGGTCGTGGTGCTGGCCACCGGCTACGATCTGACCGACCACCCCTCGCTGGCCCGCTACGGCTATGGCCGGTACGATAACGTGATCACCGGGCTTCAGTTCGAGCGGCTGTCCAGCGCCGCCGGGCCGACGGGCGGCCGGATCATCACCCGCGACGGGCGCGTGCCCGAAACAACCGTCTTTTTACACTGCATCGCCAGCCGCGACGAGCAGGCCCATGAATACTGCTCCCGCATCTGCTGCATGTATGGGATCAAACAGGCCCACCTGGCCAAAGAAAAGACCGGCGGGGAGGTCTACCAGTTCTACATTGACATGCGCACGCCCGGCAAGGAGTATGAAGAGTTCTACAAGCGGATGCAGGAAGAAGGGATCCGCTACATACGGGGCAAGGTCGCCGAGGTGCTGCCCGACCCCAGCGGCAGCGGCAGGCTGTTGGTGCGCGGCGAAGACACCCTCCTGAACCGTTTTGTCGAGGTGCCCGCCGATCTGGTGGTGCTCCTCACGGCCATCACCCCGGCCAAAGGTTCCCGCGAGATCGGCCGGCTGTTCGGCGTCTCGGTGGGCAAGGATGGCTTTTTCACCGAAGCCCATCCCAAGCTCAAGCCGGTGGATACCATGACGGCCGGTGTCTTTCTGGCCGGCTGCGCTCAAGGCCCGCGCGACATCCCCGACACGGTCGCCCAGGCCAGCGGCGCCGCAGCCCGCGCCCTGATCCTGCTCAACCAGGGCGAGGTCGAGATCGAGCCGACCGTCGCCGAGGTGATCCGGGAAAAATGCTCCGGCTGCGGCGAGTGCATCCTGGCCTGCCCCTACACGGCCATCGAGCGGGTGGAGGGCAAGGCCCAGGTCAACGTGGCCCTGTGCAAAGGCTGTGGCACCTGCGTTGGAGCCTGCCTGGCCAAGGCCATCATCGGCCATCACTTCACCGACGAGGAACTGATCGCCCAGATCGAGGGCATCTTTGAGCGAGAGCCGGTGGAGGTATTCGCTTATTGACATCAGCCGGGACATCGAGTATAATGAGCACAAATTGCGCTCAATTGAGCGTCAATTGTGCTCAAAGGAGTCTGTGTGTTGGAACGACTTTTCTCCTCTCGTGTGCGCGTCAAGCTGCTGGCCTTGCTGCTGCTCAATCCCGGCCGGTCCTTTCACATCCGGCAACTGGCACGCCAATTAGAGGCCTCCTACAGCAATGTGCGCCGCGAGTTGCAGAATCTGACAGAATTGGGCCTGCTGAATGTCAAGACGGTAGCCAATACCACCCATTTCAGTGCCAATCAGTCTCACTTCCTCTACCATGATTTGCGAAGCATCTTGCTCAAGACTGAGGGTATTGGGGATGCTCTGCGGGAGCGGTTGGCCGAAGTAGGGAATATCCAGCTGGCCCTGGTCTATGGTTCGACAGCCAGGGATAGAGAACGCGCCGACAGCGACATAGACTTGCTGATTGTCGGCCAGCCAGACCCGGCACAACTGGAGGCCGTGCTGGATGAGGTGGAGACCCGGTTGGGCCGCCCTGTCAACTATACCTTGTACACACCTGTAGAGTGGGAAAACAAGCTGATGGCTCAAGATCCGTTTCTCAGACGAGTGATGGCTGGCGAACAGATTCCTGTGTTGGGAGAAGATGGCAAGCATCCGAGATCTGGAGCAGCAGGGGCTCGTTGAGCCCTTTGCTGCTTCCCTTCAGGAAATAGACGGATTGTTGGAAGTAGCTGACCGGGACCTGGCTGCTGCCCGGCATATGCTGCCTTTCAACACCGACTGGAGCCTGGCTATCGCTTACAATGCCGCTCTGCAGGCTGTACTGGCCCTGATGTATGCCTGCGACTACCGACCGCGAGGGACTGATAAACACAAAACGGCGCTGGACTTTGCTACCGCTGTCTTGGGTGAGCCCTTCCGCAGACAGATCGCCCACCTCAACCGGCTACGGCGCAAACGCCACCAGACGCTCTACCAGGCAGCAGGTCTCGTATCGCAAACCGATGCGGAAGACGCTCTGGCCTTTGCCGAGCAGTTCGTCACCAGCCTGAAGCTGGTAATCAGGGAAAAGTTGAGAGAATAGAACACGTGGGGAGATGCCATTCATGAAACAAGCAGATGATTCCTTTGAGCCCCGCATTGTGGGATTTCTGTGCAACTGGTGCAGCTATGCCGGCGCCGACGCCGCCGGCACCTCGCGCCTGAGATACGCCCCCAACATCCGCATCGTGCGGGTCATGTGCTCCGGGCGTGTCTCGCCCGAGCTGGTGGTCCGCACCTTCCGCGAGGGGGCCGATGGGGTGATGGTGCTCGGTTGACACATCGGCGACTGCCACTATGTTAGTGGCAATCATCGAACCGCCAAGCGGTTCCCCATCTTTCGCAACCTGTTGAGCTATGTGGGCATAGACCCGCAACGGCTGCGCCTGGAGTGGGTGTCGTCGTCCGAGGCCAACCGCTTTGTCGAGGTGGTCCAGGAGTTCACCGACCAGGTGCGGGCACTCGGACCGCTGGAGACCAGGAAGGAGGCATAGCATGGAACGACTGGACTCCCTTCGAGACAGGGTCAAAAGCCTGTTGGACGGCGGTGAGGTCGCGGGGGTGTTGGCCCTGCGCCGCAGCGGGCCGGCGACAACGCCCCACCTGTTCCGCCCCGGCGACAGCCTGGACGATCTGGCCCTGTGGCCCAAGTACAACCTGCCCAAGATCCTGGACCGGCTGCTGACAGCCCACCCGGAGGTGCGGCTGGGCATGGTGACGCGCGGCTGCGAAGAGCGCGGCCTGATCGAGATGGCCAAACACAACCAGGTGGACCTGAACCGCATCGTGCCGATCTACCTGGCCTGTACCGCCGCCGAACGGGACGAGTGCCGCTGTGCCTGGCCCTATCCCAGCCGGGTGGATGTTGGGGAAAGGGTGGAGGGCATCGCCGACGCGCTGGTGGCCGAGCATGAACAGCTCTCCCTGGCCGGGCGGACCGAGTTCTGGAAACGGCAGTTCGCCCGCTGCATCAAGTGCTACGCCTGCCGCACCGTCTGTCCCCAGTGTTTTTGCGAGGTGTGCGTCCTGGAGGACAACAAGTGGGTCGAGAGCGGCGTGCTGGCGCCCCCCTTCCCCTCCTATCACCTCATCCGCGCCTATCACACCGTCGCCAAGTGCGTCGGCTGCATGGAGTGCGAGCGGGCCTGCCCGGCCGAGATCCCCCTGACCGTGCTCTATACCCTGCTGCGCCGCGACGCCGAGCAGATGTTCGGCTACGTGCCCGGCCGCAGCGTAGAGGACCTGCCGCCGCTGGTGGTGGACACGCTGTGGCCAACGGCGCATTGAGGCAGCAAACGCGTGAAGATCATCGGCTTCATCTGGCTGGAAAGCATCGTCGAAAAACTAGAGGCGAAGCACAACGTTTCCCCTGAAGAAGTTGAAGAGGTTTTCGCCAGAAAGCCCAAGATCAAACGAGTGGAGAAAGGTCACTTTCGTGGAGAGAATGTCTATCGGGCGTTGGGGCAGACGGAGGCAGGCCGTTATCTCGTGGTGTTTTTCATCTACAAACTGACCCAGGAAGCGCTGATCCTGAGCGCCCGTGATATGGACAGAAAAGAGCGGAGAGTCTATGCGGAATAAGACAAATTCAAGACGTGAGGATCCATTGCCTGAGAACTTTGACTCAATTGAGCAGTTCTGGGAATTTTGGGACACGCATAGCAGCGCCGACTACGAAGATCTGATGGAACCTGTGGATTTCGAGATTGACCTGCAATCCAGCAAGACATACTGTGCCATATCCAGGGATATGTTACAGGGAATACGCGCCACAGCCCGCCAGCAAGGCGTGTCCGCTGAGACCTTGATCAATCTCTGGCTGCAAGAAAAGCTATCGTCCAGCCGCTCGCCACAGCCGGCCTATTCCGTGCAGGAGTCATCGGAAAGATACACCGCCGACCGGAACAGGCGAGATACCTGACGCAGGCCGCAGAGTGAACAACCCACCGCTGGACACGCTGTGGCCAACGGCGCATTGAGGGAGCCAAAGGAGTTAGAAGAGTGGAATACAAGACTGTGTTGACGACCTGTATCTACTGCGGTACCGGCTGCGGCCTCTACCTGGAAGTGCTGGACGGCCGGGTGACCGGGGTATTGCCGGCCAAGGGCCATCCGCTGAGCGATGGCAAGCTGTGCGTCAAAGGGTGGAACGCCCATGCCTTTATCCATCACCCCGACCGGCTGACGACCCCCCTCATCCGCGAGCGGAAAGGGGGAGAGCTACGACCGGCAACCTGGGATGAGGCCCTGGACCTGGTTGCCCATCGGCTTCTGGAGATCGGCCAGGCTCATGGCCCGGATGCCATCGGCTTTCTGGCCTCGGCCAAGTGCACCAACGAGGAAAACTATTTGCTCCAAAAGCTGGCGCGGGCGGTCATCGGCACCAACAACGTTGACCACTGCGCCCGCCTCTGACACGCCCCCACTGTGGCCGGTCTGGCCGCAGCGTTTGGCAGTGGGGCAATGACCAACAGCATCCCCGAGTTCCAGGACAGCAACTGCCTGCTGATCACCGGCTCGAACACGACAGAAGGGCACCCGCTCATCGCCACCTGGATCATGCGCGCCCAGAAACGGGGGGCGAAGGTGATCGTGGTGGACCCCCGCAAAACGCAGATCGCCCGCCTGGCCGACCTGTACCTGTGCCAGCGGCCCGGCACCGATGTGGCCTGGCTCAACGGCATGATGCACGTCATCATCGCCGAGGAGCTGTACGACAAAGAGTTTGTCGAGAGCCGTACCGAGGGGTTCGAGGAGCTCAAGGCCGCCGTCGCCGACTATACGCCGGAACGGGTCGAAGCCATCACCGGCATCCCGGCCGGGGACCTGGCCGCTGCCGCCCGGCTCTATGCTCAGTCTGGCCGGTCGGCCATCCTCTATACGATGGGCATCACCCAGCACACCACCGGCGTGGACAACGTGCTCTCCTGCGCCAACCTGGCCATGCTGACCGGCAACATCGGCCGGCCGGGCACGGGGGTCAACCCCCTGCGGGGCCAGAACAATGTGCAGGGTGCCTGCGACATGGGGGGACTGCCCAACGTCTATTCCGGCTACCAGGCGGTGACGCTCGACGCCTCTTACGCCAAATTCCAGGAAGCGTGGGGCAGCGCCGCCCCGCAACGGGTGGGGCTGACCGTCGTCGAGATGGTCAACGCCGCCCACGACGGCCGCCTGAAGGCGCTGTATGTGATGGCCGAGAACCCCATGATCTCCGACCCCGACATCAACCATGTGCGGGCAGCCCTGGAGCATTGTGAATTCCTGGTCGTCCAGGACCTCTTTCTCACCGAGACGGCTGAGCTGGCCGATGTGGTGCTGCCCGGCGTCAGCTTTGCCGAAAAGGATGGCACCTTCACCAACACAGAACGCCGTATCCAGCGTGTGCGTCAGGCCATCTCGCCGCTGGGGCAGGCCCGCCAGGACTGGGAGATCGTCGCCGACCTGGGGCAAAGGATGCAAGAGGCAAGAGGGACGAGGCCCCAGGCACGATTCGGCGGCTGGCAATACGACTCCCCGGCCCAGATCATGGCCGAGATCGCTGCTCTGACCCCCTCCTATGGCGGTGTGACCTACGAGCGGCTGGAGCAGGTCGGCTCTCTGCAATGGCCGGTGCCCACCGCCGACCACCCCGGCACGCCCTACCTGCACAAGGACAAATTCAGCCGGGGATTGGGCAGGTTCACACCGGTGGCCTTCAAGGAGCCGGCCGAGCTGCCCGACGATGAATATCCCCTGACCCTGACCACCGGCCGGATCATGTTCCACTATCACACCGGCAGCATGACCCGCCGCTCCGAAAAGCTGGACGCGGAGGTGCCGGAGGGTTATGTCGAGATCAGCCCTGAGGATGCCACCCGGTTGGGGTTGGGCAAATCGGCCCGGGTGCGGGTGATCAGCCGCCGGGGTGAGATCGAAACCCGGGCCTGGATCACGCGCCGGGTACCGCCGGGCCTGGTGTTCATCCCCTTCCACTTTGCCGAGGCGGCAGCCAATGTGCTCACCAACCCGGCCCTCGACCCCATCGCCAAGATCCCCGAGTACAAGGTGGCCGCAGTGCGGATCGAGAAGGTAGCCTGAGCGATCCGGGTAAAGATAAGGCTCTGTCAAGGTCGCGGTCTGTCTTTTTTTCCGCTCGCCGCCAACGGGCCGGGGGTCACAGACCCCCGGCGAGCGGAGTTGGTGGTACGCTGTTCAGACCGGATCGGGCGTGTTGCTCCGGCGGGGCCTGCGACCTCGCCGCCAACGGGCCGGGGGTCCCAGACCCCCGGCGAGCGGAGGACACCAAGGACACCAAGGATGATCTTGGAACCTGCCCTTGCAGGCCCTTTGTATCCTTGGTGTCCCTGGTGGTAAGCTTTTCAGACCGGCTCTTAGGTGCGACTTAGCTTCGCTTGATGCGCATGGTCTGTGACCCCCGGCCAGGCCTCTCCGACAGACCGGCAAGGCCGATGACTTGGACGCAAAAGAGCACAGGGGGTTGTCCCCTGTGCTCTTTTGTGTTACAATTTGCCGGCAAGGTGCCTGACACCTGAACAGCCCAAAGGGTGGTTCATGAGCTGGCCGGTAACCCATTCATCTCTATCCAGCGCAGAATTCGGGACTGAGGTTCTGCCCCTGGAGGGAGCGGGAGAGGTTGCCATCCTGCTCCGGCAGGCACGCCAGGTCCTGGAGGCAGCCCGTGCTCAGGGCGAACCGTCAGCCATTGCCACGGCGCTGGTCCACATGGCCAGGGTGCGCTTTCGCCTGGGCCAGTATCAAGAAGCCCAATCGCTGGCCGCAGAAGCTCTGGCCCTGGCAGCCCCTGACGCCCCCCTCCGCGCCGACGCCTGGCAGGTCATGGGCAACTGTGCGGCCGAGACCGGCTCTATGGCCGAAGCGGAAAGCTGTTACCGGCAGGCCGCCGACCTGGCCCGCGAGATCGGCTATCACCGGGCGCAGGTGGCCGCTCTGCACGGCCTGGCCGCCGGCGTTTACCTGCCCCGCGGCCAGTTCGACCTGGCCCTGGCCGCCGACGAGCAGGCCCGGGACATCGCCTCCAAACAGGCGCAACCGGAGTGGCTCGTCTACCCCCTGACCACGATCGCTACAATCAGCCAGTTGATCGGCCGGCGCGACAGGGCCCAGGCTGCACGGGATGAACTGGGTCGCCTGGTAGCGGCCGGTTCCATTGTCCAGGGCTATCACCTGTGTATCAGCGCCGCCCTGGCCCTGGACGAAGGGCAATTGGAGGCCGGACGGACCTTTTACACGCAGGCCCGCCTCATCGCCGAGGCCAGCGGCGAGCCGTGGCTGAATATCGGTGTGCGGCTGGGCATGAGCCGCTTCCACCGCCTGTCGGGCGAGGGTCCTGCTGCCCATGCCTGGGCCGACGATGCCTTGGCCTGTGCGGTGCGGGTTGGTTACCGGCATGAACAGGGCAAGGCGCTGATCGAGCGCGCCCGCGCCGCCTGGCTGTGCGGCAATAAGGTCGCCGCCGAGGCCGACCTGCGGGCCGCTGCCGAGATCCTGGAGCAACTCGGAGCAGCCTTTGACCTGACCCGGGCCCGTTTCCTGCTGGCTGCCCTCCTCCACGAGCAGAGCCGGCCGGAAGCCGCCGCGGCATGGCTGGAAGCCGGCCAGGCCATCCTGGCGGGAGGATATGCCTTTCTCCTGGACCAGGAGCGGCAACTGGCCTATCCCCTGGTCGCCGCCTACCTCAACCACCCCGACGCAGCCCTGGCCGGGGTCAGTCAGCGACTGGTAGAACGATTGCAGCGCGTGCCCCCGCCCCCGCTGCAGATCATCACCCTGGGACGCTTCGAAGTCCGCCAGGGGCGGCGGCGCATCGAAAGGCGCGCCCTGCGCACCCGGCGGGCCGGGGAGTTGCTGGCCCTCCTGCTGTTCACCCCGGGCCGCTCCCTCTCCTTCGACCAGGTGGCCGAGGCGCTGTGGCCGGACAGGTCCCCCGACGCGGCGCTGACCGCCTTCCACCACGCCACCTCAGCCCTCCGCCGCGCCCTGGAGCCTGACCTGCCGGACAAGTTCCCCTCCCGCTATCTGGAAGTAGAAGAAGGCCATATCACGCTGCACCTGCCGGCCGGCTCATGGCTGGACTCTGAATCCTTTGAAACCCGCTGTTGTCAACAGGAGTGGGAACAGGCGTTGGCCCTGTACGGCGGCGATCTGCTGCCCGACTATCGCTACGCCGACTGGTCCCTGATACCTCGTGAGCGGCTGACTCTCCTCTACCAGCAGGCGTTGCTGGCCGCTGCCGAGGCCCGGCTGGCTGCGGGCCGTTATGCCGAAGCCCTCGACGCCTGCCGGCGACTCCTGGTGGTGGAGCCGTGGCAGGAGCAGGCGGTGCTGCTGGGGATGCGCGCCTGTGTGGCGCTGAATGATCTGCCCGGCGCCCGGCGGCTCTATCTCAAGCTGGAAAAAACCCTGCGCGACGACCTGGACACCG
>Ga0209162_1003386_pt1 | contig 12903 bp, 12 predicted proteins | sample YNPNPMetaG_FD_187121 | JGI IMG/M metagenome (GOLD analysis project Ga0209162, IMG submission 187121) | Anoxygenic and chlorotrophic microbial mat microbial communities from Yellowstone National Park, USA - YNP NP MetaG (SPAdes) (version 2) ...
ATTACCACCAAGGACACCAAGGACACAAAGGAACACGAAAAAAGATTACCACCAAGGACACCAAGGACACAAAGGAACACGAAAAAAGATTACCACCAAGGACACCAAGGACACAAAGGAACACGAAAAAAGATTACCACCAAGGACACCAAGGACACAAAGGAACACGAAGGAAACGAATGAAAGCCGCATGGTGTCCTTTGTGTCCTGGTGGTTTTCAGACAGGCTCTCAGGGGCCTGCGGCCGGGCATCCACCGGCGTGGATGCTTCCGTCCGCCCAGGCGGACGGCCAGGGGCAGAGCAGCGCTCTGCCCCTCCCGGTGCGATTTCCAATCGTCCGCGCCTTCACCGGATGCCAATGGTCACAGACCCCCGCCGAGCGATGAAGATGCCGAAAAGCGCAAGTAGGGCAACTGCGAGCAGTTGCCCTACACCTGGCGGGAGCAGCCCTGTCGAAAGCTCTTTGCCTCGGAACTTTTCAATCGAGGCTTACGTCTGCTACAATAGCAGTTCAACCCAAAATCAAAGGAGGAAGCTCATGCCTGGAAAACGGTGGTTGCTTTGGGGTGTGATGGCCCTGGTGGTGGGCGCAGTGGCGGTGGGGGCGGCGCCCCGGCCGGCACCGGCTGTAGCCCGGAGTGAAGGGGTGGAACTGGCGGTCTACAACCAGGACCTGGCCCTGGTCAAAGACCGCCGCAGCCTGGAGCTATCTCAGGGGGTCAACGAAGTGCGCTTTGCCGATGTGGCGGCGTTGATCGATCCCACCAGCGTCCACTTTCGCTCCCTGACCGATCCCACCGGCACCGTGGTCTTGGAGCAGAACTATGAGTATGACATCGTCGGTTCGGCCAGGCTGCTGCGCAAATATGTGGACCAGCCGATCAGCCTGGTGACTGAAGATGGGCAGGAATACACCGGGACGCTGCTCAGCGGCGACAATGATGTGATCCTGCAGGCCGCCGATGGGCAGGTGACGGTGGTCAAACTGGACCGGATCAAAGAGTTTACCTTCCCTGCCCTGCCGGAAGGGCTCATCACCCGGCCAACGCTGGTCTGGCAGGTGGAATCGGCCCGGAGTGGCAGCCAGGAGGTGGAGGTCACCTACCTGACCGGCGGGATCAACTGGGAGGCCAGCTACACCGTCGTCCTGGCCGATGACGAAAAGAGCCTGGACCTGAACGGCTGGGTGTCGCTGGACAACCGCAGTGGAACCAGCTACCGGGATGCCCGGCTCAAGCTGATCGCCGGCGACATCCACCGCGCGCCGACCGAGGGGGGGGTGAGGGCTGAAAAGTCCTACCAGGCGCCCACCGGAGTGCCGGCCCCCCAGGTGGAGGAGCGGCCCTTCTTCGAGTACCACCTCTACGAGGTGCAGCGCCCGGTCACAGTCAGGGACCAGCAGACCAAGCAGATCGAGTTTGTGACCGCAACCGGTGTGCCGGCCCAAAAGTTTTTCGTCTACGATGGGTCCCAGATAAAGTTCTGGGGCTACTCTCAGCCGATCCAGGACGCTGCCTATGGCACCATCTCCAACAAGAAGGTCATGGTCATGCTGGAGTTCAAAAACGGGGAGGAGGAGGGCCTGGGGATCCCCCTGCCCAGGGGCACGCTGCGGATATTCAAGAAAGATGTGGATGGCTCGACGCTGCTGATCGGCGAAGATGCCATTGACCACACCCCCAAAGAGGAGCGGGTGCGGCTGTATGTTGGCGACGCCTTTGACATCGTCGGCGAGCGGGTCCAGACCAACTTCAAGGTGGACTATGATGAGGACTGGATGGAAGAGTCGTACCAGATCACCCTGCGCAACCACAAGGCCGAGGAGGTAGAGGTGCGCGTCGTCGAGCACATGTTCCGCTGGAGCGAGTGGAAAATATTGGAAAACAGCCAGGACTATGAAAAGCTGGACGCGCAGACCATCGAGTTCCGGGTGCCGGTCAAGGCTGATGGCGAGGCGACTGTGACCTATACCGTGCGCTATGAATGGTAGGAATGCATCCTCCCGCAGGTTTCACCACCTGCGGGAGGATTTACGATCCCTGCACCTCGACCCCCTCCCCTTCGACCACCTCGCCCACGCGCCACACCGCCTGGCCTGCCGCCTGGCACAGTTCCTCCAGGCGGTCGGCCTCGGCCGGCGGCAGGGCGATGAGCAGGCCGCCGCTGGTCTCCGGCGTGAACAGCAACATCTGCATCTCTTCCGCCAGCCGGTGAAAGGTGACGTGTGGACCATAGGTGCGCTGGTTGTTGCACGCACCGCCCGGAAATAGCCATTGTTCGGCATATTCGGCTGCGCCGGGCAGGAAGGGCAGCCGGTCGAAAAAGAAGCGCAACCGCGCCCCACTCTGGCTGGCCATCTCGTAGCCGTGGCCCAGCAGGGCAAAGCCGGTGATGTCGGTCATGGCGTGAAACTCGACCTGCTGGGCCAGCCCGGCTGCCCGGCGGTTGAGTTGCACCATGCTGTGGATTGCCCCTTCCAGATGGTCTGGCCGGGCCACGCCCCCTTTGGCAGCCGTGGTGATGATCCCCACCCCCAGCGGTTTGGTCAGCAACAGATGGTCACCGGGATGGGCGCCGCCCTTTGTGCCCACCCGGCTGGGGTGGACAGTGCCCATCACCGCCAGTCCGAACTTGGGCTCGTCATCGTCAATCGTATGCCCGCCGGCGATGACCCCGCCGGCCTCGGCGACCTTTTCCGCCGCGCCGCGCAGAATCTCGCGGACGATCCTGACCGGCATCTTGGGCGGGAAGGCAGCGATGTTCAACGCCAGCACCACCTGCCCGCCCATCGCGTACACGTCGCTCATGGCATTGGCCGCGGCCACCGCCCCATAGAGGTAAGGGTCATCTACCACCGGCGTGAAAAAGTCGGTGGTAAAGATCAGGGCCAGGTCCTCGCTCACCTGATAGACGGCGGCGTCATCGGGTGAACTCAGGCCGACCAGCAGGCGGGGAAAGTTCTCCGGGCGAAAGGTCTCGCGCAAGGGGCGCAGCACCTGCGCCAGGTCGTCGGGCGACCGCTTGGACGCTCAACCGGCCGCCGAGGTCAGGGCCGTCAGCCGCACATTCTCCCAGTCAATAGCCATCGCACACCTCAGGTTTGGAGGGCCACTGCTCGCAGGGGCCCATTGGCATCAAGGTAAGGCGCGGGCGATTGGAAATCGCACCGGTAGGGGCAGAGCGCCGCTCTGCCCCTGACCGTCCGCCTGCGCGGACGGAGGCATCCACGCCGGTGGATGCCTGGCCGCAGGCCCCTGAGGTGCGACTTGAGTCGCTTAGCTTGATGCGTATGGGCCACTGCTCGCAGGGGCCCTCCAATCAAGTTACAGATGCACCACCTTGCCGGCGCTCAACAATGTCTCGGCGATGGTGTACAGGTTGGACACCTGCCCCACCGCCAGCCTGCCGGTCAAGCCAAAGTGGTTCAGGCAGGTGCCGCAGGCCAGAATCTCAACCCCGTCGGCCTCCAGGGCGCGCAGGTCGTCCAACAGCAGCGAACCCTCACAGGCCAGCCTGACGCCGGTGTTGAACAGGATGATGGTGTTCGGCTGGGGTTGGACCTCGCCCAGGGTGTGAAAAAAGCCGCGGATCAGAATGGTGCCCAGCTCAGCGTCGCCGCGCCCCATCCTGTCGGCGGGAACCACCAGAACCAGCGGCCCGCCTGTCACCCCGGCGGAGGGCGCAGCGCCCGGTCCCACCTGAGACAGGGTCGCCCCTCTGGTCAATTCGATCCGGAATTCATCCCCCTGTGGCACCACATGGACCTGCCAGCCGGCCTTTTCGGCCATCCGTGACACGTTGGTCACGGCCGTCTGGTTGTCCACCAGGGTCACAATCTGATCGTCGTTGAGCATGGCCTGCCGCGTGCGGATCACCGGTTGCGGGCAGGCCAGGCCGCGGGCATCTACTGTTGTCGTCATCTCCTCACCTCACCTGAGGTAAAAGGTGTGCACTGCTCTGGCATCATACGCCACTTCTCTAAGCAAGTCAACTCACGGCTATAACCTTTAGGAATCAAAAAGGTCCTCCCCGGCCGGGGAGGACCCGATAGATAGGGCGGGTGGGATTTGAACCCACACGGGGTATGCCCCCAGCGGATTTTAAGTCCGCAGCGTCTGCCTTTCCGCCACCGCCCCTTAGCAACAACCGGCTGATAGCTCGATGCTCATCAGCCGGTTTCCCAGAGGCGACGACGGGATTTGAACCCGTGATCGCGGTTTTGCAGACCGCTGCCTTGCCACTTGGCTACGTCGCCCGGCTATACTCCGCGCCCTTCGCGGGAATCAGCACGCTCTAAAATCGAGAGCGGGCGATGGGATTCGAACCCACGACCCTCTCCTTGGCAAGGAGATGCTCTACCGCTAAGCCACGCCCGCGTGCAGTGCCGCAGCCCAGACTTGAACTGGGGACCCTTTGATTTTCAGTCAAATGCTCTACCAACTGAGCTACCGCGGCAACTGCTCCTATTGTAGCCTGACTCCTGTTGTTTGTCAAATTGCGCCCTGGTCTGTGACAGCATGTTGGGCTCGCAGCCGGGCGAACTCAGCCTGGAACTCCTGCTCCACTGCCGCTTTCTGCCCGGCCGGCAGGAAGCTGGCCCGCAGAGCGTTGAGGCTGAGCTGCTCCAAGTCGGCGGCCGAAAAGCCCAGATGATCGGCCAGGGCCTGATATTCGCCCACCAGGTCGGTGTTGAACATGGGCGGATCGTCAGAGTTGACGGTGACATACACCCCCTGCTCCCACAGGCGGCGGATCGGATGCGCCGCATAGGAGGGATAGACGCCCAGGCAGAGGTTGCTGGTGGGGCAGATCTCCAGAGGAACCTGCTGCTCCCGCAGGAAATCAACCAGGGCCGGGTCCTCGACGCTGCGCACGCCATGGCCGATCCGCTCCGCCTCCAGCGCCCGGAGAGCGCCCCACACACTCTCCGGCCCGCAGAGTTCACCGGCATGGGGCACGCTGTGCAGCCCCGCCTCTCGCGCCAGGGCATAAGCATCGGCAAACCACTCCGGCGGATGGCCCCGTTCGGTGCCACCCAGCCCCAGGCCGACCACTCCCCGGTCTATGGCCCCGGCTGCCCAGCGGGCGACCTGAAGACGGGTTTTGGGATCGTCGCGGACAATGTCCAACACCCAGCGGAACTCGACGCCCAGCTCAGCCTGGGCGCGGCTGCGGCCCTCGTTCAGGCCGGCCAGGATGTCGTCAAAGGGCAGGCCGGTGTTGTGCACATGGGTATAGGGAGTGAAGGTCACCTCGGCGTAGCGGATCTGCTGACGGGCCATGCTCGCCCCAAATTCATAGGCGATCAGCTCAAAGTCGGCGACGGTCCGCAGGCAGTTGGAAATGGTCATGTAAACCCGGATGAAATGTTTGAAACTGGTAAAGTGATAGAAGCGGCGCAGGCCCTCCAGGTCGCGTGCAGGCAGGCGGGTGCCATTGCGCCTGGCCAGGGTGAGCAGGGTGGAGGGCTGGATGCTGCCTTCCAGATGGACGTGCAACTCGACTTTGGGCATGTCGCGGATGAAATCGTGCAGGCTCATGGCATCTTTTCCGCACCCAAATTGTAGCACAGGGTTCCTCCCATGTCAAACGGCGCCCGACGCGGGCTTTCGAAGCCGAAGAACAGGGCGGCCCCCGCCGGGGAGACCCTCGCCCCGACAGTGACCATCGCCGAAATCGAATTTGCGCGGATGGACAGGGTGTGGTACAATAGTTCTGGACCGGCGGGTGTGACGCAGCGGTAGCGTACCTGCTTCCCAAGCAGGCTGTCGTGGGTTCGAATCCCATCACCCGCTCCAGGGTGCATATCCCCTGCTCCGGCCTGGCCGGATGAGCCGTAGCCTGCCCAGGTGCCTGGCATGTGCAAAAGTGCCAGGCACCTTTTATTCGGACTTTTTTCCGGGGATGGTTCACAATTGGTTGACGCTTTGCGTTACACGCTGGATGCCGCCCGATGGAAATCGGCCTCTTGAGGCGTTTCACGCCGGGTGTCGGCCTGCGCCGACACCCCGTGGCGCGGTCAAGGAGAGGTCGGCGAAGGCCGACCCTTGGCCGCAGGCCATGAGAGGCTGACTTTCAGTCAGCGTTTTGCGGGCAGCCGATTTTTTGAGGCGGTCAAAAGTGTAAACCAATTTCCAGAAAAAATGAACCATCCCTTTTTCCGCAAGGATAGGCTCAAAGCCCGATATGGGCCAGATGCGGGAAACAGGTCCGAACGGCGGACACCCGCCGGGGGCATAGTTGACCATCGCTCCCATCTCTGCTATACTTGGCCTGTCCGGGCCTGCCGAGGGGTTGCCACTTTTCGGACAGGCAGCCAGGCGTAACCATTCATGCCGGTCGGTGTTCTATTGAATGAGACCGACGGGCGCCCATGAGGCGGTTTCGGTGGACGAGTCTGCAAACGAAGCAGCCCTGATCGAACGGGCAAAAACCGATCCAGAAGCGTTCGGTCTCCTGTACGAACGGTACGTTGACAAGATCTACAACTATGTCTATTACCGCATCGGCAACCACCACGACGCCGAAGACCTGACGGCCAGGGTCTTCTACCAGGCCCTGCACCATCTCCCCCGTTACACCCAGCGGGGAGCCCCCTTTTCTTCCTGGCTGTACCGCATTGCTCACAACGTGGTGGCCAACTGGCACCGCGACCGCAACCGGCGCAAGGTCATCTCGTTGGACCTGATGCCGGTGATCCGGCGGCCTGATGAAAGCCCATTCCAGCAGGTGGCTATGGGCGAGCGCCGGGAAGCCTTGCTGGCCGCTATCCGCCGCCTGGCCGCCGACCGGCAAGAACTGCTGATCCTCAAGTTCGTTGAGCGGCTGCCCAATGCCCAGATCGGGCAGATCATGGGCCGGAGCGAGGGAGCCATCAAGTCGCTTTACCATCGGACCCTGGCGGCGCTGCGGCAGGAGCTTGGCGAGGAGTTTTTCTGAGTGTGTTCGCCCTGTCACACAGGGCAGGGAAGAAACGAATGATCAAGATTGTAACCGATTCGACCTGTGATCTGCCGGCAGAGATGATCCGGCAATACGATATCAGTGTGGTGCCGATTAACATCCAGTTCGGGACCGAAACCTATCTGGATGGGGTGACCATTGACCGCGAGACCTTTTACCGCAAGATCGAGGAACTGGGGGTGTTGCCCAGGACCTCGCAGCCGTCTGCCGGTCAGTTCAAGGAACATTACCTCCGCCTGGCTGAGGCTGGGGCCGACGAGATCATCTCCATGCACGTCACCGCCAGGCTGAGCGGCACCTATCAGTCGGCTGAAATGGCGCGGGAGATGGTGGCCGACCGGGTTCGCGTCTATCCCTTCGACAGCGCCTGTGGGTCGGCCGGCCTGAGCTTTATGGCTGTGGAAGCGGCGCGGATGGTCGAGGCCGGGAAGGGGGTGGCTCACATCCTGGACCGTCTGGAAACGATCCGCTCCCGGATCAACATCATTCTGACGGTGAGGGACCTGCGCTTTGCCCAACTGAGCGGACGGGTGGGCAGGCTGCAAGGCAGCCTGGCCTCGTTGCTGAATATCAAACCGATCATCGTCCTGGAGAATGGGCTGATTGATGTGAGTGAGAAGGTGCGCACCCGGAGCAAGGCCATCAGCCGCATGGTCGAGATGATGGCCGAGCGGGTGGGCACCTCGGAAGCGGTGAACCTAGCGGCCATCCATGCCGAAGCGCCCGAAGAGGGCCAGACCCTGTTGGACAGGGCCAGGGCCCTGTTTCGCTGCCGGGAAACTTTTCTGGCCAATCTGACCACCTCGCTGGTCGTGCACTTTGGGCCGGGAACGTTGGGGTTGGTCGCCTATCGCATTTGAACCGGCTAGCCGACGGGAGGACAGGATGAACAAGAGCGGAGTGATCGAGATTCTGGCCCGGCTGGCCGACCGGCTGCCGGGCTCCAACAGCCCGCCGCAGCCCGGCTCTGGCCGGTATGAACGGGTGCAGGGGTTGCTGGACTTGGCCGGGGAACTGCAAGGCATCCTGGTGCCCGTCAGGCCGGACCCCGCCTTTCGCCGCCAGCTCCATGGCCAGTTGGTCCGGCAGGCGCAGGACCGGCAGGCTGCTCCGGGACCGGGCCTGTTCTATCAACACCGCCGGGGCATCCTCATCGGCGCGGCGGCGGTGGGTTCCATGGCCTCTGTGGCCGGGGTGGTGATCGCCTTTGTCCTGCGCTACCGACATAGCCGGGCCGGCCACGTGGCCACCGGGTAAGGAGGTCTTTTGCCAATTTTTGGGAATTTTGGGAACGACCGCTACCCTCCCGCAGGTTAGCAAGTGGCCGGCAACAGGGCAGGCAGCCCATTGCGGCGCACTTGAATCTGGAGATTGCGCCCAAACCTGCGGGAGGGTAGGCAGTGACGAATGGTTCCATTGTGACGAGGAGGGAGAGAAGGCGATGAGCAAATATGCACGGATCACAGGCTGGGGCAAATATGTCCCGGAACGGGTCCTCACCAATTTTGACCTGGAAAAGATGGTGGACACCAGCGACGAGTGGATCCGTACCCGCACCGGGATCCGCGAACGGCGCATTGCCGCGCCGGGCGAGACCTGTTGCAGTATGTCTGTGGCCTCGGCCAGGAAAGCGCTGGCGGTGGCCGGGTTGCTGCCGGCCGACGTGGAGCTGATCATCGTCGCCACATCAACGCCCGACTATCTGGTGCCGGCGGTGGCCAGCATGGTCCAGGACCAACTGGGGGCCAGCCGGGCGGCAGCCTTCAGCCTGCTGGCCGGTTGCACCGGCTGGGTGTATGCCCTGGTCACAGCCAGCCAGTTCATCCAGACCGGGGCCTATCGCAACGCGCTGGTCATCGGCACCGAGCACCTGTCGGTCGGGGTGGACTGGACCGACCGCAGCACCTGTGTCCTGTTCGGCGATGGATCGGGAGCGGCGGTCCTGGAGGCCAGCGACCAGCCCACCGGCCTGATGGCCTTTGAACTGGGGTCGGACGGTTCGGAGTATGACGCCCTCATCTTCCCCGGCTGCGGCGGCGTCAATCCGCCCAGCCATGAGGTGATCAACCAGCGGCTCCATTACCTGCGCATGGATGGTCAGCGGGTCTTCAAGTTCGCCACGCGGGTGCTGGCCGACTCGGTGAGCCGGGTCGTCGCCAGGAGCGGCCTGACGCCCGACGACGTGGAGTTGATCATCCCCCATCAGGCCAACGATCGGATCATCGAACTGGCCCGCCGCAAGCTGAAGGTGCCGCCGGAGAAGATGATGATCAACATTGACCGTTATGGCAACACCTCGGCCGCTTCCATCCCGCTGGCCCTGGTCGAGGCCGTGGAGGAGGGACGGGTCAGGCCGGGCGATCACCTGGTCCTGGTCGGCTTTGGCGCCGGTCTGACCTGGGCCTCGGCGGTGATCCACTGGGAACCGCAAGAACCGGTGGCCATCCCGGTGCTGAACTGGCCGATGCGCGAGCGGCTGGCCCAACCGGTGGCCCGGGTCCGCACCGCGCTGTGGAGCGCGCGGGTCAACCTGGCAACCAGGGCCGAGGCATTGCTGCTGCCTCTCTATAGCTTTGCCAACGGCTACAAGAAACGGCGGCGGAAGAGATAGCCGGGGGTGGCTCGCCCGCCAGGCCACAGGCCCTCTCCCCACGCGGAGGAGAGGGCCTGTTTTCATCCCCCTGGCCGACCATGCCGTTTATTCGACATAGATTTCGACCCGCTCGCCCCCTTCGGCATCCTCTACCTCAATGATCTTGCCCTGGGCGCCGCTCTTGATCTGTTCGATGAGGTCCTGGAACTTGACCCCCTCCAGTTCCGGGGCAAAACGGGCTCCCATCCGCGCCCCCACGTCCACCAGGCTCATCGGCAGGTTGACGCTGACCTTGTTCTTGCCCGAGGCCATATCGGTGACGCGAACCCGGAACCAGCGGGGGGCACTGCCTCCCCCTGGCGGTGGAGGGGGCTCCCTCCTTCTTTCCGGCTCCAAGGCGGCCAGCAACCTGGCCCCTTCTTCAGCCGAGATCTTGCCCTCGGCCACCAGCTTGAGAATCTGCATCCTCTCTTCCGTTGTCGCCATGTTCGACCCCCTTTCATAGAAGGCAGGCAACTGCCTGCCCACACCGACTGAAGTCGCCCGCTTGGGGCCTTCGGCCGGCGGTCGGCACAGGCCGACCGCGTTTCGGCGTCGGCGCGGGCCGACCGCGTTTCCGCGTCGGCGCAGGCCGACGCCCGGCGCCACAGGCGCCTAGAAAGGCCGATTTCCAATCGGCACTTCCGGCTCCTGGAGCACGGCCAGCGCCACCGGCCCGGCCCCGGCGGTGATCAGCCCGGCGATGACATAGATGATCCGCAGCGCCACCACCTCACCCAGGGCAGCGGCAGCGGCCATCGAAATCAGGCCGGCAGCCATGCTCAGGGCGTTCAGGGCACTGCCCACCCGCCCCCGCTTCAGGTCAGGCACAGCCAGTTGCATCATGGTCATCAGCGCCGATTGGGCCGGGACCAGGGCAATTCCCAACAGCAGGCTGTAGAGCAGCAACAGCAAGGGCATGTAGAGCAGCCGCTGACCGACGCCCATTTCGGCCAGGGATCCCTCTGCCCTCCAGGCCGGCACCAGGCTGGCCGCCGAGAAGGTCGGGGCCAGGCCCATCAGGGCGATCAACAGGCCGATGATCAGGATGGTCCAACCGGCCAGGGTCTTTTTGCTGAAGCGGGCGGTGACAAATCCCAGGAGCAGCCCGCCCACGACCATCCCTGCCCCCTGCGCCCCGTCCACGGCTCCTAACCCTTCAGGGCCCAGGCCGAAGGTACGCTGCATGAACGGTACCCAGGTCACATTGATAGCACCGATGCCCAGTTGTACAACCGACATGCACAGCAGGATGCCGACCATCGTCCGGTTGGCGAAGAGATAGGCCACCCCTTCGCGCAGTTCGGCCCACACCGCAGCCACCTGACTGCCGGTTGGCCGGCGGCCGGCCGTGGTGTGGGGCACCTTCATGGTCAGGATCGCCCCCGCCGAGATGAAGAAACTGGCCGAATCCACCACAAAGGCCACCGGCGCACCCCACAGGGCGATGGAAAACCCGGCCAGCGCCGGCCCGGCCAGCAGCCCCACCGTCTGCACGATCTGCATCAGGCCGTTGGCCGCCAGCAGGTCCTCCTTTTTCGGGACGATCAGGGGCAGGGCTGCGTTCTGCGCCGGGAAGAAGAAGCGGCTGATGCACGATTCCAAAAAGCCGATCAGGTAGTAGATCCACACCTGCTCCGGCCGGTGCACCACCAGGCAGGGCAGCACCAGCAACCCCCGCAACAGGTCGGCGGCGATCATCGTCCGCCAGCGGTCCCAGCGGTCCACAAAGACGCCGGCTACCGGCCCCAAAAGCAGCATCGGCAGCGCGGTGGAGATGACCGATAGCCCGACCATCAGCGACGAGCCGGTCAGGCGCTCGACCATAATGGGCACGGCCAGCCAGTAAAAGTAGTCGCCGACGAAGGAGACCGTCTGTCCCAGCCACAAGGCTACAAAGCTTCGGTTGCGAAACAGCCGCCCATATGCTGTGTTGTTGCTCATCTTCTGGAGGGCAGGTGTTCCAGCCTGCCCGGACGGCCTGAGAGCTTGTCTGAAAACCACCAGGACACAAATTTTCAGACTGGCTCTGAAAAGCTGTCCTGCTCCGTAAAGTCCCGGCGCAGGGTCAGCAGCGTGCGCTGCTCCCGGAAGCCGTAGTCCCGCAGCACCCGGATGGTGGCGGTATGCTCTTTGTCCACCACCGCCCGCACCGGCCGGGGTGGGAGGGCAGCCAGCAGGTGAAGCGCCCGGCTGACGAGGGCGGCCTCCACCTGGCCGGTGTGGTCAGGATGGACCAGCAAGGCCAGTTGATGCTCGCCCTGCCGAAAGGCAACGGCCAGGGTCATCATCGCCACCAGGCGGTCCTCCTTCAGCACGCTCAGGCGGTAGACCCGCTGCCCGGCCATCAGGTCCGCCAGGGCCTCGAACAGGCGTGCCCACCAGCCGGGACGGTACTCCCCGGCCCGCAGCGGCCTGAACCATTGCAGGGGCGTGGGGATGACCAGCCGGGCCAGGTCATAGGCAGCCTGTCCATCGGCCGGACGCCAGGCCCGCAGTTGGTAGCCGGGGGCTTCCAGGAAGGCCACCGGGTTCACGGCCTCCAGCCAGAACTCGGTTTCCCCTGCGGCCTCCTGGAAGCCCAGAGCGGTATACAGCCGCAAGGCGGGGAGGTTGTCCTGATAGGCCTGGAGGAGGACCCCCTCGGCTCCCAGTGCCTGGGCCTCGGCAATGGCCGCTTCCGTCAGCCGCCGGCCGATGCCCCGGCGCCGATAGTCGTCACGCACCACCACGTTGCACACGATCCAGCGCCGACGGTTCCCCGGCGCCTGGTTCAGGCTGACGTTGCCCACAACCTGCCGCCGCCGACCCCTGGGCGAAGGTTCCTCCCAGACAAAGCCGTTGAACGAGTCGCGGAACGAGGGGTCAATGGAGGCCCACCACCACACCAGGGGCGACAGGCGCGCCATCCAGCGCAACTCCTGGAGCGCCCTGCGGCTGCGCGCATCCATCTCCTGGGCAAAAGCGGCGGCAATGAGATCGGCAATGGCTCCCAGATCGCGGCCAGGGTTCAGGGGGCGGAGCCCCCCTTGCACCTGCCCTGCTTCTCGTGCGACGGCTGTTACTCCCATGCTGATCATGACCTCTGTGCATAACTCCCCAGATGCCTGGCACTCTTGGCTATTATAACACAGGTGGGTCAAAATCAACATAGCGGACATGGGTTGTTGGTCAGAGCAGTTCGACCCTGTTCGCTTCGACCTCACCCCTACCCCCTGGCCGGGCATGGGCGTCAACTTGAGGCGCGGGCGATTGGAAATCGCGCCGGTAGATGCCCGGCCGCATACACCACCAAGGACACCAAGGAC
>Ga0209162_1003395_pt1 | contig 12881 bp, 10 predicted proteins | sample YNPNPMetaG_FD_187121 | JGI IMG/M metagenome (GOLD analysis project Ga0209162, IMG submission 187121) | Anoxygenic and chlorotrophic microbial mat microbial communities from Yellowstone National Park, USA - YNP NP MetaG (SPAdes) (version 2) ...
GCGAGACCTTCGAGGAGACCGGCATCCTCCTGGCCCATCCCGCCGACGGTAGTCCAGCGTCCCTGCCGAAAGGACCTGGCGGTATGTCTTCTTTGAGGCGGGAGCTGGGGAAAGGAGGGACCGCCTTCGTGGGCCTGCTGAAAAGGGAAGGGCTACTCCCGGCAGTTGAGCTGCTGGTGCCCTTCGCCCGCTGGATCACCCCGGAGGCCATGCCCGTCCGCTTCGACGCCCGCTTCTTCCTGGCGGAAGCCCCCGCGGGACAGGAGCCCCTCGTCGACGGAGCGGAGATAAGCGGATGCGCCTGGGTAAAGCCGGCGGAGGCGCTGCGTAGGTGCCGAGAGGGGGACTTCCCTATGCTCCCCCCCACCGTGGCCAACCTGCGGGAGCTGGCTTTATCCGATACGGTGGACGGGGCCATGGACGCCGCCCGGCGCAGAGAGGTGGTCACGGTCATGCCCCGGGTGGTGAGCGAGGGGGGCAGGATCAAGCTTATCCTGCCAGGAGACCCTGGATATGACGGTTAACCTCAGTGGCTTAGAGGTAGCGAACGAGGCCGGCTAAACGCCCTTGCGGGCAAGCAGAACGATGAGCGGATGCCGCCCGAAAGCCGCGGATCGAATCACTCAGAGGGAACATGGGGTCCGGCTTCTACGCGGCAGGGCAGGGTGAACTTGAAGACCGCCCCTCCTCCCGGGTTATCCTCGCACCAGATGCGCCCGCCGTGCGCCTCCACTATCCTGCGGGCGATGTAAAGGCCCAGGCCCACGCCGGGCTTGGAATGGTAGATGGCCTTCCCCACCTGGTAGAGGCGCCCGAAGACCTTATCCCGTTCCTCCGGGGGCACCCCGGGCCCCCGGTCCGCCACTGCCAGCTCCACCCCCTCGTCCCGCTCCCGGGCCCGTACCGCCACCTCCGCTCCCGGCGGGGAATATTTCGCCGCGTTATCCAGCAGGATCACCAGCACCTGGGCCAGCTTCTCCGGGTCAGCCCAGCAGGACGTGAGTCCCCCCTCCGCTTCCCAGCGGAAGGGATGGGAGAAACCGCGCGAGCACATCTCCCCGATGACCCCCTCGACCAGCTGTCCCAGGTCCACCTCTCTCCGGTAGATGGAGAAGGCACCGCGCTCGATGCGGGAGGTGTCCAGCAGCTCGTTGACCAGGCGGTCCAGGCGCTCCACCGCCCTCTTTAGGGCCGCCAGCGACCGCTCCCGCTCCTCCGCGGACATCCCTTCTCCGAAGCTGCGCAGCATCTCCGTGTAGCCCTTCATCAGGCCGATGGGGTGCCGCAGTTCGTGCGAGGTTATGTTGATGAAGTCGCGCAGGGCTTCCTCGTGGTCCCGCCTCTCCTCCTGTACCGCCAGGGAACGTGCCAGCATCCCCATGAGCTCCTCCTCCTCCCGGGAGAAGGGCTCGTCCCAGCGGTCCACGGCGCAGAGCAACCCCACCCTCTCCCCGCGGAGGAGCACCGGACAGGCCAGCAGCCTGCCCACACCGTTTCCGGCACCGCCCGAGCTCATCCTCAGCCCCCCGTTTCTCGCATACCTGGCCACCGCGTCCTCTTGGGCCTCCCGAGAGGCCAGCTCGAGAAGGGGCTCCAAAGCCTCGGGCTGCCGTATATGAGATCCCTCGGCGACGGAAGAATAATCCTCCCGTTTCCCTTCCCGGCGCTCCCTGCGGTAGACCATAAGGTCGCAGCCGATCACCTCCCTGCCCGTGCTCACCAGCATCTCCAGATTGTCGCGGAAATCGGCCCCCAGCTTTAGAAAACATACGTTCAGCTTCTCCAGCCGTTCCTCGGTCCGCTTGCGATCGGTTATGTCACGCGTCCCCAGGACCGCCCCCGCCAGCCTCCCCTCCTCGTCGAAGATGGGGTTGGCCACCGACTCCAGCCATAGGTAGTGGCCATCGGCGTGGCGGTAACGGTACTGGACCTTGATGGGCCCCGGCCTCTCCAGCCCCTTGGCGTACTCCGCCGTAAGGCGCTCAAGGTCGTCTGGGTGCAGGAACTCGAAGATGGAATGGCCCAGCATGTCCTCGGGCCCGTAACCGAGGATGGTCCGGTGGGAAGGGCCGATGTATTCGAAGAGCCCCTCCGCGCTGACCTGGCTGACCATGTCCATCATGTTGTCGGTGATGCGTCGGAGCCGCTCCTCGCTGGCGCGCAGGGCCTCCTCGAAGCGCTTGCGCTCGCTGATGTCCCGCCCCACCCCCAGCAGGCCGACCACCCTCTCCCCCTCGTACTGGGGGGTCACCACGAACTCCCCGGTGACGTACTCGCCGCGCTGGTTGCGGAAACGCAGCTCATAAAGGGGCGGCTGCTCTCCCCCCATCACCCGCCGGAACATGAGCAGGGCCTCTTCTCGGTCCTCGGGATGGATGAGCTCGAGGAAGGAGCGGCCCAGCCATTCCTCCACCTCCCAGCCGGATACGCGGCGGAAGGCTGGGCTGATGGAGGTGGCCCGACCCTGCCGGTCCATGGTGAAGATGATGTCCCCGACGTTTTCCACCAGGCTGCGGTACCGTTCTTCCGCCGCGCGCAGCACCTCCTGGGCCCGCCTTTCCTCGGTGACGTCCCGAGAGTTGATCACCACCCCCCGCACCGCGGGGTCCTCCAACAGGTTGCGGCCCACCGCTTCCACCAGGCGCCATCCACCGTCCCGGTGCCTGACGCGGTATTCCGTCCTCACCTCCTGGCCGGGGTTCTCGATGCCCTCGGCGAAGACCCTGCCTATCCTCTCCAGGTCATCGGGGTGGAGGAAATCGAAGGCGGAGCGGCCCAGCATCTCCTCCTTGCTGTAACCGAAGACCCGCCGGTAAGAAGGGCTCAGGTAGAGGATCCTGCCCCAGCGGTCCAGCACCAGGATGACCTCCTGCACCTCTTCGATGAGGCGCCGGTAATAGGCGCCGGTCGGATCAGCCACCCCGGCCTCATCGACCAAGCGGCAGAGCACCCCCACAGGTTCTCCTTCGGGCCCTATGACTGTGGATGCCTCCAGAAGCAGCTCGCGGGACGGTCCGCATCCGGGGACGGAGCGCATCCTAGCGCTCCACCCCTCGCCGCGCCCGGATGCCCCCAGCAGTTCCTCCGCCCTCGCCGGGGGCGCCAGCACCCCGGCGAGCCAACCGGCTCCGCCGGGGCTCTCCAGGGCTCCGCCTGCCAGCTCCCGGGCGGGGGGATTGGCGAAGAGGAGCCGGCCATCCAGGCTCAGCAGAAAAAAGGGTATCCCCAAGCGCTCCAGCGATCCCTGCAGCGCCTCCAGGTAAACGGCGGACAGATCCGCGGAGGGCTCTTCGGGCAAACCATCCCTCCGTTCAGGAAGATGCTCTCAGACCGCCATCACCTGCGAGGACCTGCGGGGCGTGAGGGTGTAGTGGATGGTGGCCTCGTCCAGGAACTGCCAGTCCACGTTGGCCCTTCTCCCCTCACCCAGTTCGTACATGGCCGCCAAGTGCCCCGCCAGCAGGTGAGGGTTGTAGGGGTTCTCCACGGTCACGGTCATCCGTTCGCTGTCCGAGGAGAAGGAAACGGGGTTGCCCTGCCCCCGCAGCGCCAGGTTCTCCAGCACCTCCGCGTAGAGCTTCTCCCGGTTGGCGAAGAGCTCCATGTCCCTGTCGAGGTACTCGGCCTTCAGCCACTTGAGGGAGAAGTTCTTCATGGCGTCCACCACGGTGGGATAGACCAGTTCACCGAATTCCCGAGTCAGCTCCTGGAAGACCACCTGCGGCACATAGGAGTCGAGGAAGACCATGCGCACTCCGCGCCGCATCTCCATGATGATGCCCTTATCCTCCTGCCAGTCCAGGCCGGAAAGGCCGATGGGGACACCGCATTCCGGGCAGCGTTCGAAACTGCGGTTGCCCGGCTTGGGCTTGACTATATCGATCTTGATGCGATCAGCGAGGGGGGGACGGGCGGTGTCCGGCCTCACCAGGATGAGCTCCTCTCCCCGCTTGTTCACCCAGCTGTGCTTGAAGGGCATCTTCTCCAGGCTCTCGAAGGCGCCCACGATCACCGCCGCCATGATGTCGCGGTTGAAGGGGTTGCGCAGGATGGCCTCCCCGTATTTCTTCGGCTTGTACACCACGGTCTCCGCGTAGGCCTGTCCGGTCCAGATGGCCACCTGGCAGAACATGTTGACGGTGATGTTCTTGGCCGCCCCCAGCCGAGCCCCCGCCAGGATGCCCTTGATATTGGAATCGATGACCGCCTTGGAGGCGGCCCGCTGCGCCTCGAAGACGATATGCTGGACGGAGACCCCCAGGTCGTTCTCGATGCGCCGGAAGACCTCGGTGATGAAGTCAGCCTCGATGAGGACCGCACGGAAATCGGGCATGAGCCGCTCAGTGATGGTCCCATTGTCGTTGAAGCGAAGGAAGCGAGCTAGCGGGATGCAGAAACCGCAGACCTTGCATTTCTTGACCTTCATTGCCATTCCCCCTCCAGAAACCTGCTCACCGCGCTCCGCCGAGAGGCGGCGCTGTAGCCAAAAATTGACAGCGATTACATTTTACCATATCTACCTCATTTTTTACATACAATCACTTCCACCGGGCCGACTCGGACCCGGCGTGGCTACGGTACCCTACATCTATCTCCCCATCTCCCCCGCACGGGTCAACTGCTATCCTTTACCGCATGCCCTCGGCTCGCCCCGCACGGGTCAACGGGTGCCCACCTCCCCGCATCACCGGCTGCTGCGACCATCACGGTCTGCCACCCCAGCAGCGCCTGTAGCCATGGTATATTCCTTGGCGGAGGAGCAGGTTCACGCGGCATCACGGCGGCCGCCAACGGCCAAGAAAGAAAAATGTGGTTGTGATGGTCTCATCTCGCTGGGACGCTGTGGTCATCGGGGCGGGGCTGGGGGGCCTGGTGGCGGGCGCCCACCTGGCCCGGGAAGGCTGCAAGGTCCTGGTCCTGGAGGGTGGGGGGCACCCTGGCGGCACTGCTTATACGTTCAGGGTCGGCGACTTCCGCTTCCCCATGGGACCCCTGGGCTTCAGCTCCTCCGCTACGGTGAGGGAGATCTGGGAAGGGCTGTGCGGAGAGAAGCTTGAGGTGCAGAGGGTTGCCTACCGGCTGCGCGCCTTCGGCCTGGACTTAGAGGTCTCCGCCCCCTTGGACCTCTTGGGGGAGCGCCTGAAAGCGGCCTTCCCAGGAGAGTCGAAGGGGATCGAGGGTTTCTTCGCCGGCGTACGGGAGTTGGCCGCGGCCCTGCGGAAAACCGGGGACGGCAGTTCCCTGGATTTGGCCCGCCGAGGGTCATCCACCTCGGCCCGGGAGTTTTTGGGGGAACTGGTGAAAGACGGGCGTCTCAGGAGAATCCTGGGCAGCCAGGGCTGCCGGGAGCCCTTTTCCAGCATGGCCCTGCTCGCGGCCATGTGGGACCTCCTCTGCGAGCAGGGCATCCACTACCCGGCGGGCGGGTTCGACCGGATGAGCGACAGCCTGGCTGCCTCCCTGGGATCTTCCTCTCCCGGCGGAGAGATCCTTCTGGGAAAGAGGGTAGCCGGGATCGCCGTGGAAGGCGGCAAGGCGGTGGGGGTTGAGCTGGAGGACGGGGGGAACATGCAGGCGGGTACGGTCATCTGCAACGCCGATTTCCGCCGCACCTTCCTGGAGTTGCTGCCGGCTCCCGAAGTGCCGGCTCCCTGGCGAGAGGCGGTGGCCTCCGCCCCTCTCTCCTCTTCGGCCTTCCAGGTGGCCGTGGGGCTTAACGCCTCCCGGGCGGACCTCTCCGTCTTCAAGGATGCCGGGCGTGTCCTCTTCTGCCCGCAGGAACAAGAGAAGGTGGGGAAGGGGCTGAACGGCAGCTGCAGGGCTTCTCGCTTGTCTGCCAGTGAGATGGAGCTCTGCCTGCTCAGCCGGGATGACCCCGGACTCGCGCCATACGGCGGTGCCGTGCTGATCATAAGGACCTCCGCCGCCTGGGAGGACTTCCGCAGCTACCGGCTCGGTCGCTTCCGCAGGTCACCGGACTACCGGGGGCACAAGATGGAGATGGCCCAGGCCCTCCTCTCCACTGCCGCTCAGCTCATCCCAGGGCTGGAGGAGGCGGTGGTCTGCCTGGACGCGGCCACCCCCCTCACCTTCGCCGACCGGGCCAACCGGAGCGAAGGAGCCGTCGCCGGATGGTCCTGGGAGTTCAGGGAGGGCTTGGAGGGCTGGCGGGAGCTGGTGCGCACGCCCGTGGCGGGCCTGTACATGTGCGGCCACCAGGCCTATTCCTCGATGCTGCGCGGCGGGGTCCCTTCGGCCATGCTCAGCGGGAGGGAAGCGGCGTTGGCAGCCCTGCGAGGCGACCCGCCCCTGGCGGAGCCGCCTTTCCCGGCCGGCGGGCGGGATGCGGCCGCTACGCCGCCTCCCTGACCCGGCACGGTTCACCCGAAGAGCTCGCCCTGGCGTTCCCCTTGAGAGGAACCGGACGGAGTAGCGGCTCCGCGAGAATCCGGTCCGCCCCCCTTAAGCGCGGCGTCCAGCGCCCGGTTGGCCAGAGCGTCCGCCTCCCGGTTCATCTCCCGTGGGACCTCCTCCACGCTCCATTCGCGGAAACGGCGCAGCATGGAAAGGGCCTGGGCGTGCAGGGTTCGCAGGTGGGCTTCCCTGACCTTGTATTCCCCCCGCAGCTGGCGGGCCAGCAGCTCGCTGTCCACCCGCAGTCTCAAGCGCTCCACCTGGAACGCGGAGAGCAGGCGTAGGGCGTGGACCAAGGCGGTGTACTCGGCCAGGTTGTTGGTGGCGTTGCCGATATATTCCCCAAAGGAGGCTACGGTGCGGCCTCTCTCGTCCTTGACGACCACCCCGATGGAGGCCGGTCCGGGGTTGCCCCGCGCCGCCCCATCGGTGAAGACGGTCAGCTCTTCGAAGGGCCCGATGCCGCGTATCCCCGGTCCTAAGACCGCGTCATGGCCCTCCCGCGACCCCCATCCTGCCTCCAATGCCTCCCCCTCTCAGGCGACCAGGATGCGGCGGCAGTTGGAGCAGCGGAAGATGCCGTCGGACTTGAGGAAACGGTCGTATTCCTGGGCCGGCAGGGCCATGTGGCAGCCTTGGCAGGTGCCCTCCAGCACCTTCGCCACCGCCAGCCCGTGCTTGCTGGTCATCAGCTCGTCGTAGAGGCTCAGGGCATCGGGGGGGATTTCCCCGCGCAGCTTCTCCACTTCGCCGCGCAGCTCGTCCCGCCTCACTCCGATGCGCTCGATCTCGCCCCGGAGCACGCCCCGGGCTTTTTCCAATCTCCCCTGTAGGGAGGATTTCCGCGACTCGAGTTCCCCCAAGCGGGCCTCCAGCTCCTCGGCCCTCTCCATCATCTCCAGAAGTCCCGTCTCCTCCTGGTCCCTCTTGCGCTTTAGCGCCTGCACCTCCGCCTGGATCGAGCGCAGTTCCTTGGGGTTGGAGACCTTGCCCCCGTAGAGCCGGTCCTCCTCCGCGGCGATGCGCTTGGAGAGTCCCTCCACCGACCTCTCCCCTTTCCGGATCCGCTCCCTCAGCCCCTCCAACTCACCACCCGACTTCTCCAGCTCTGCGAGCAGGTCGGAGAGCTCGTCCTCCATGCCCTCCACCTCGCGCCGCAGGGGCAGATCCCTCTCCTCCTCGTCCAGATCCTGCAGGGAGGTGTCCAGCTCCTGCAGACGCCACAGCAGCTCCACCAGGCTCATCCCCTCACCCCTCGGTCCTCCAGGGGTGGACCTCCTCGCGGGACACCCATACTTCCACCCCCCGGCCCTTGAGCCTATCCCGCAGGAAGGAGGCCAGCCGGGGCAGTACCACCTTCTCGGTCGCCGCGTGCCCGGCATCGATGACGTGCAGCCCCATGTCCAGGGCGCGCAGCGCCGCGTGGTACTTGATGTCCCCGGTGACCAGAGCATCGGCTTGACCGGCAGCGGCCTCGATGACCTCTTCCCCGCTCCCCCCGCAGACCGCCACCCGGCTGAGTGTCTTTCCAGCATCCCCCACGAAGCGCAGCCCCCGCGCCTCCAGCCTCTCCCGGCACAGGTCGCCCAGCTCCTTGAGGGTGAGGGGCCGGGGCAGCCGCCCCACCCTGCCCAGGCCCGCCTGGACGTCCTCCAGAGGATAGATGTCCACCGCCGGTTCCTCATAGGGATGGGCCCGGCGCAACTCCTCGATGGCCGCCGGGAGATCCTCCCGGTCAAGGACCACCTCCAGGCGGACCTCCTGCTCCCGGTTGAGGGCGCCCACCTCCCCCACCGCCGGGGAGGCGCCTTCCAGGGGCCGGAAGGTTCCCTGCCCTTCCGTGAGGAAGGAGCAGCACTCGTAGCGGCCTATGCGCCCCGCCCCCCCGCGGCAGAGCGCCTCGCGCACCTCCTCCGCTGAACCGGGGGGGACGAAGGTTACCAACTTCACCCTCTTGGCCAAAGTCATCCGGGTGAGTGGCCGCAGCTCCTGCAACCCCAAGGCCTCGGCCAGGGCCGCGCTCACCCCTCCTTCCACCACATCCAGGTTGGTGTGGGCCACATAGAGGTTGATATCGCAGCAGAGGAGCATCTTGAGGACGCGCGCCGCCGCCATATTCAGGTCCACCCGGCGGAGCGGCTGGAAGATGAGGGGGTGGTGGCTTACGATGAGGCCCGCCCCCAGCGATGCCGCCTCCTCCACCACCCGGGCATCCACGTTGAGGGCAACCAGAATCCCCTTGATCTCCGCTCCCTCGTCGCCCACCTGCAGTCCCACGTTGTCCCAGGACGCGGCGTATTCCTCCGGGGCCAGCTCCCGCAGGTGCTCGACAGCCTCGATAACCAGCAACTCGGTCCCTCCCTCCATTCCGGCCTTTGCGGCTATTCTACCTGAAAGGAGGGGGGCTTTCACGCCCGCATCGCTCCTTTCCGGGACCAACCTTTCTCGGGGAAGGGGAAAGGTCCACGGCGCACCCCGCGGGGATCCCCTACCCGCACCGTTCGCTTAACGCCGGCGGTGAGCTGTTGTATAATGGTCGCGATTTTTGCCGTCCGCCGGTGTGAAGTATCACCTGAAAGGGAGAAGGAGCGGTTGATGAGCAGCGTGATCAAGAAACGCCGTAAGAAGATGAGGAAGAAAAAGCACAAGAAGCTGCTCAAGCGAACACGTTGGCAGAGAAGGAACAGGTAGGCGGCCCGCGGGGCGCGGGCCCCCTGGCCAGGTTTGTGTTCGGTGTCCGAAAGGGCGTTTGACCAGTAAGACCACCACGGGGACGGCTGCTTGCAGGGGCCGCCCCTTCCCCTTTCCGCAAGACGAGGGAAGCCCAGTGCGGGCCTCTCTCCGCTAATAGCGGTCTCTGAGCGCGAGGGGGAACGAGGGAGTTGACGGGGTGCCCCGCCGCGCCTCAGGGCTCCTCCAGGACGAGCTCTATGCGGTCCTCGGGGCTGCTCCGTCCAGGAGGACCGTCCACCACCAGGGTGAGGAAGCCAGTCTCGTAGGGGACATCGAACATGGCCATGGAAAGTGACTCCCCGGGCTGATCCCAGCGGAGCGACCCCGGGAGCTGCCTACCCTGACGCTCAGCCAACGCCCGGGCGGGCCCTGTGCAGATGCCCTCATCCATGTAGAAGAGCCGCCCCTCGGAGTCCCGCAGCTTGAAAAGGTTAGGGTTTAGCGGCTCCGGCAGGCCGCCTTCGCTCCCCTTAAAGGTGAAGGACACCGTCACGTACCTACCCTTGATTGGTCGATAGACCTCCTCACCGTCACTGATCTCGCTGAACCACTCCCAGCCGGTGAAGGTGAACCTGCCGCCCGCCAGGTCCACCGGCCGGTCAAAGCAGCACAGCCTCTTCTCGATGAGGTCGGCCAGCTCCTCTTTCTCCGCCCCACCCGTGCCCCCGCCGCACCCGGCAATGCCGAGGGACAAGACCAGGAGGACCACCACGAAGATGTGAGCCCTCCAGGGACCGGGTGCCGCCTGGATCTCCTTTCCGATCACGCTCTCCTGCCCTCCCCGGCCTCAATCGGGTCAAAGGCTTCACAGCCTAAAGTCCATTCCTTCACCCCGCAGTGCCTATCATTATGCCTATCATATTTGATGGCATGCCGTGCCTTCAATATAATGGCAAAACGGTGCCGGGTATGGCGAATCGCGGAGGTCGCTTTTTTGGCAAAGGTCTGCGTTATCGCAAGGGTGATCCCTTGAAGAGGGCAGGGGTATTAGTGCTTGTCCTGCTGGCCACGGGAGCGGCGACTCTCCTCTCCCAGAAGCCGCTTCCTCCACTCGCAGCCGCCGAAGAGAGTAACCTCGTCGAGTACGCTGTGTCCTATGACCCGTCCAGCGGCACCGCCGGGGTTTCCGTCCGTTTTCGCTGCGAGGCGGGCTCCCTGAACCTGCACAGCGCCCTCTCCGAGGTGGCCGGACCCCAGGCCGCCCTCCCTACGGGTTATCTCCGGGACCTCCGGGCCTTCGATGAGAGCGGATCGCCTCTGGAGGTGAAAGAGGAAGGCGGCGGCTGGACGGTACAGGGCAGCAGAGGGACTCTCCTCTACACGCTGGACCCGGCGGCCTTCACGCGGGCATCCGCGGGGATCCCCGGAGGAGCGGCCTTCCCCGGTCCATATCTTTTTCCCGCCGCCCTTTCCGGCTATGTCCTCCTTCCCGCTCCCTCCCTCCTCCTTCTCCCCGGCCCGCTCGGTGAAAGGGGAACAGCGGAGGAATTCCGCCTAATACTGCGGTTCGACCCACCAGCGGGCTGGGAAACCTACGCGCCGCGGGGAGAGTTCGAAACGGATGCTCGGGGTGCCGCGAGGGCGCTTTTCCTGGCAGCCGAAGCAGCTCGGGTGGAGCCAAGGAACGGAGTCCCCTCGGTGGTGGCCATACCCGCAGGGGCCGACCCCGCCAACCTGGCCTCTTTGGAGGAGTTCTCCGAAAAGATGTCCTCACTCTTAAGGGAGGCAGCGGGAGCCTGGAGCATCGGCGATACGCAGCAAGCGGGGCTGACCATGTTCATAGGACCGCAAGCGGAGGCGGATCTCGGCGGGCCGCTGACTCTCGCGCCGGCCCCTCCCGGCCAGCTCCCCCTCTGCGCCTTCGTCCCGTCGGGCCCGAGCGAGAACATCCTGGGGCAGGATTTCATACTGCGCTCGCTCAGCATCTCCCTGCGGACCCTCCTGGGGGGACTGGACTTCGCCCCGGAGGCCATGTGGTTCCGGGAGGGAGCATCCCTCTACTGCGGGCTGCGGGCGGCACGCTCGCAGGGCCTGCTGGGCGGGGAGGAGGCCTGGGACCGCCTGGCCGGATTCTACGCCCGCTATCTCGCTGCGTCGGCAAAGAGCAAGGAGGGGCTCTCCGCCGCCGGGGCGGCATGGGCGGAGGAAAACGCGGCGGACCTGCTCGCGGCGGGGGGGGCGGTGGCGGCAGCCACCTTGGATGCGCGCTTGGCCGAGCGGGGACTCTCGCTTGACGGCTTCATCGCCCAACTCCTCGAAGCGGGCCGGGAGGGCCACGTGGACGGAGAGAGCCTGCTGGAGGGACTGCGCGCCTACGCCCGAGAGGACTTCTCCGCCTTCTTTCGCGACCATGTCGAAGGAACCGCGAAGATACCCGCCTCCGACTTCTCCAGGATGCGGGTGGAGGGCGAAGTTGACTCCAATCCCGCCCCCGCCCTCCCCTCCTTCAAAGAGGGCCACAAATGGGTTTACATTGTTATAACCGCCGCCGTGGTCTTCGCCGTCCCCTTCCTGCTGGAGCCCTACACCTTGCGCCCCCGCCGTGGTTCGGTGGAGGTGAGAGAGGAGGGTGAGGACGAAGAAGGCGAGGGGGAGGAATAGGACTTAAGGGAAAGCCCCCATCGCTATGCTCGATCGAATGTCCGTCCCTCTCACATGCGGCAAAGGTCCAGAAGGGCAACCCCTTTCAGCCGTCGCGCTCCCCATTCTTGTGGGGCAGCCAGCAGTAAACGGTCACGGCCCCCAGTGATGCGGACCAGACCAGGAAGGTGCACAGCTGGATGCCGAAGAAGTTGAGGTTATCCGAAAGGCCCTGAAGCTCCCTGGGCAGGAAGAAGAAGTAGTCGGCTCCCAACACCAGCAAGGCCAGGGAGATGAGCCCCGTTCCCACCCCGAAGAGCCGCAGGATCAGCCGCTCCCGGACGAACCTCCCTTTGCGCCTCAGGGTCATGCTGTATCCCACAAGGAAAAGTGCGGAACCCAGCACCAGCAGCATGGCGTTGTTGGCCAACCAGGGAGCCATGTCCCTCACCCAGGAGGAGGGGCCCTCATAGCGATCCAGAACCCCTTTGACCGCGATGACATTGAAGATGACCAGGGCGATGTAGAAGTAGAGCACCACCATCAGCCCCACTAGCATGACGAACCAGGCGGCTCCGTACCTGCCTTCTCGCAGGGGGACCAGCTCCTCCTCCGGCTCCCCCTGGAGAACCATCGGAGCTGGGGCTTCCCCGGCAGACTTCTTCCCTTCCTTCCCGGGACGCATCTCAGCCAACTCGTTCCTCCTCGGCGCTCGAGGACCCCGCAGCGGGCCAGGTGAGGCGCGCTTCCCTGCGCGCCGAAGCCGTCTCGACATAATCGATTATAGTCGCACCCGGCGACGCGAGAGCATCAGGGGCGCTCCCGCGGTCAGGGCCCCAGCGAGAACCCGGCGCGAACGTTGGGCCACCAAGCGGTGGGGCGGCTCCTCCCCCACGCTCCGCATCAGCAATTCCATTAAGTGGAAAAGAGGCATGCGCCTGGGCCGCAACGTCCTGCCCACGTGCAGGAGGAGGAGGCAGGTGGCGCAGTAGGCCACCAGCGCCACCGCGCCGGAGCGGCGGGCCTCCTCCCACTGAGCCAGGGCCTGCCGCCCCATGTCCAGGGGGTTGCAGTTCCGCGCGCCGCAAGCGGCCCCGCAGCAGACCGAGTACTCGCGGCTGTGGGGCATCTCCGCCAACTCCAGGCCCATCGCC
>Ga0209162_1003403_pt1 | contig 12858 bp, 9 predicted proteins | sample YNPNPMetaG_FD_187121 | JGI IMG/M metagenome (GOLD analysis project Ga0209162, IMG submission 187121) | Anoxygenic and chlorotrophic microbial mat microbial communities from Yellowstone National Park, USA - YNP NP MetaG (SPAdes) (version 2) ...
GGTTGTGAAGCGGACCGGCGGTTCTGACGGAGCAGCCAGCGTGAGTTATGCCACTGCGGATGGGAGCGCGAAAGCGGGGCAGGATTACACCACTGCCAGTGGGACATTGAACTGGTCTGACGGCGACGCGCAGGACAAGGTCATCGAGATCAGCATTACGAACGATTCAGTTTACGAGGGCGACGAGGGATTCAGCGTCGAGTTGAGCAATGTCAGCGGCGCGAGTCTCGGGAGTCCGGCAACAGCGCAGGTGACGATTGTGGATGACGATTTGAGCTCCGTTCCGGTGATCACCGTTGAGACTTCAACGGTTTTCGCAGGTGAACCAAACAGCGGTTACGGCAGGGGAATGTTCACGATCAGGCGCTCGGGTTTATTGACGGGTGACGTATTCGTTCGGTTCAAATTTAGCGGTACGGCGCGATATGGAACAGCAGCGAGCGGTGGCGACTGGTACCTTTATCCGTCATCTCTCACGAACGGTATGAAGCTTAACAGTGGAACAACCAGCGCAAGCCTCATTGTTTACATATCGAACGACAGTATTCCTGAACCTGACGAGACCGTCGAAATGACGATCGAGCCGAGCAATGATTACGTCGTTGGGGAACCGTCCCGTGCGACGATTACAATCAAGGACGACGAGACGCCTGTGGTGTCCGTGGCGGCTACCGACCCTGTGGCCGGAGAATCGGGGACAGGCGAAGGCACTGGTGAGTTCACGTTTACACGCGTCGGTTCGACCAAGAGCGAGATTACTGTTGCATTTGTCCTGAGCGGCACCGCCGTTGAAGGGCAGGACTTCGCGCCGCTTGGTGGGACGGTTGTTCTGCCTGCTGGTGCATCGTCGGCAACATTGCTGGTCAGCCCGATCGATGATTCTGTGTGGGAGGAAGACAAGACCCTGGTTCTGACACTCCAAACGGGAGCAGGCTACACAGTGGGCAGCCCGGATACCGCGACGGTCGTGATCAAGAACGACGACCCGCTGATTCTTCCGGTTGTGACGGTGGCTGCAGCCGATTCGACCGCGGATGAAAACGGGGGCAAAGGAGTGTTCGTGTTCAGGCGAACAGAGTCCATTGACTCCGATTTGACTGTGCACATTGAAGTGAGTGGCACAGCCACACCCGAAACTGACTATGTTGCGCTCGGGAACACAGTTAATTTCCCCGCGGGCGTGGGCGAAATCATCAAAGTTGTCGAGCCGATCAACAATGAAACCGTGGACGGCGACAGAACTGTTGTGGTTACGCTCGAACCCGACCCGGGCTATCACGTCGCTTCGCCAGATAGTGCCACGGTCAGCATTATGGATGACGATGTACCGATTGTTACCGTCTGGGCAGTGGACGACACGGCCTCAGAATATGGTCCTGGCGCGGCTGTATTCCGATTCGGACGCGCCGGGTCATTGGTTGATCCGCTTACCGTGCAATTCAGTGTCTCCGGCACTGCGACAGCGGGCGTCGATTACGCGGACATCGGTCAGTCCGTCACATTCCCTGCAGGCGCAAGCACGGTCTCAGTTGTTGTTACTCCAATCGACGATGACGAAGTCGAAGAGGAAGAGACAGTGACCCTGACAATCATGGAAGGCGACAATTACGACGCGCGGTTCGCGAGCCCGGCCACGGCAAGAATTCTCGACAATGATGTCGCGGTTGGGTTCGGCGATGGCGGGCTCCATTCGGCTGCGGCCACTGCCGGGCGGGCGGGCCTTGCGGGAACGTCGCAGGTTGATAGCGGCAACCTCGTGGATGGCAACGCGCTTCCCGGTAGCGCATCAGGGCAAAATGGTGCGGACTTGTTAAGTCTGGGATTGTTGAGTGCGCCGGTTGTTCAGGTGCAGGCCGGGTATCTTGTGTTAACTTACGAAAGAGTGACGCCGAATCCCGGCTTCGAGTATCTGATCGAAGTGAGTCATGATTTGATAAACTGGGAGTCTGCCGGGTCGAAGATTCGCGAGATCGTCACCCAACCGGCTGAAGGGCGGGAGCTGGTTCAAGCTTATTACCTCGAACCACTTGCCGGGGGAGACGCTCGTTTTCTGAGGTTGCGGGTTGTTTGCATGGAGCAACGGGCAAGCTGGTAACCAGAGGCTGCGCCGCGCCTGATTCATGGCGGCCAAGCGCGGCGCAGCGTAGCCGCAACCAAATTAGCTCAGCGCGGCGCAGCCGCAACCAAACGATCGCGGCGAGCTAAATGCGTTTGTTCCAGGCTTGGCACTGCGTCGCGCCGCGCTGAAAGGGGCGACTCCGTCGCCCACAGAGGGTAGAGAATCGAGTGGGATCAGTGGCCGAACAGTTCGAAGCGAAAAGTCTCGAACGACCGGCTAATCAGCGATTTCCGCGCAGATTATCCAATATTATACTACAAAGGCCGCACTCTGGTGACAAGTTGAGCAAACTCGCAGCCTGAAAATCTTCGCAAATATGATCGATTTCTCAAAATAGTAATACAGCAAGATACAGGCGATCGTTGCAGGTTCGGCGAAATAGATTTGGGACTGAGTGGACCGGTTACTCCGGCTTGGCCGAATCGGCATTTGGAGGTGGAGAATTCGTTTCTGTTGCGGGCGCGGGTGCTGTGTCAAGCACTGGCGCAGTGAATGGCTTTGCTGTTGGCGCCGCGTCCAACCCCACAAGCTCTTCGGAGAGCACGACTATCGCAATTCGGCGGTTTTGGGCGCGTCCTTCAGGTGTGCTGTTGTCTGCGATGGGACGAAACTCGCCATAGCCGACGGCGCCGATGCGACGCGGGTCCACGCCGCCCTGTTCTGTCAGGAACCGGACTGCGGCGGTGGCGCGTGCGGTTGAAAGCTCCCAATTGCTCGGGTAGCGATGGCGTGCCGAGGCACGTATTGGGACATTGTCGGTGTGGCCAATAACATGCACCTGTCGATTCGGAAACCTGGCCAGCACGGCGGCGATTTTGCGGAGCATCTCCTCGCCTTCGGGTTTCAGTGTGGCCTCACCGGAATCAAACAGTATTCGGTCCAGGATGTTGACGGTGAGTTTTCCTTGCAGCTCCGAGATTGTGACGTCTTTGGACTCTATTGCGCGGCGCATTTCGCTTTCGAGGAGTTTTTGGCTGCGTGTGGCTTCTTCTGTCTGGCGTTCGAGATCAGCGATGCGCGCCCGTGCTTTGTCGAGTTGATCCTGGAGAATCCGCGCCTGGGCCAGATTTGTTTCTGTGGTTGACCGGGTGGTATTGAGGTCGGCGATTGCGGTCTCGAGTTGGGCGTTGGCCTGTTTCAATTCGAGGCCGCGATGCCACAGGAGGAGTCCGAGGGCAGCATAAAGCAGCAACCCGGTGATTATTGCCGCCGCGATAAAGGCCTGTCTTGGCATGGTTGCGATCGAAACAAAAGCATGATGCCGGGCCAACGCCCGATCACTTCACACACCTCCAAAGGCTCCAACTCTTCCTGGGCGGCACTCTCCCGTTCGGATTGGGCGACCGCCAGTTCTGTCACGCGGCCAACCCGGGACAACAATGGCCAACACTGCCGTCCCGGTGTCGCGACGAATCGGCAGAACCGAAGTTGGCGCCGGTCCGGAACTACCGCTTGCTGTACTGGAAGCGTTTTCGTGCTCCCGGCTGACCGTACTTTTTGCGTTCGCGCATGCGGGGGTCACGGGTAAGGAAACCGCCAGCGCGCAAAGTTGCTTTGAGCGTGGGATCGGCCTGCAAGAGTGCTCTCGCGATGCCGTGCCGCATTGCGCCGGCCTGGCCTGATTGTCCACCGCCATGGACGTTGACAACCACGTCGTACTTCGAGACGGTGTCAGTGGCAACCAGTGGCTGGAGAGCGTGAGTTCTTTGCGACTCGACCGGAAAGTATGATTCAAACGGGCGGTTGTTGACCGTAACTTTACCAGAACCGGGGATGAGTCTGACTCTGGCGCTTGATGTTTTGCGGCGCCCGGTAGCTGCGAATTCAGTGACTTGGTTCATTGCTCAATCAAATCTTCAGGCACTGACCTCCAAAGGTTTCGGCTGCTGAGCCGTGTGTGGATGTGCGCTGCCACGATAGACCTTCAGTTTCGTTAGCAACCGGTCACCGAGGCGGTTTTTGGGCAGCATCCCTTTGACGGCATGATAGATGAGCCATTCAGGGTGCTTTTCGCGCACCTGTGCAACAGAAACATACTTCTCGCCCCCCTTCCAGCCGGAATAGGACATGTACTTTTTGTCCGTTTCCTTTTTGCCTGTCAGGAGGACTTTTTCAGCGTTGACCACGACGACAAAATCGCCGGCGTCGAGGAATGGCGTGAAAATGGGTTTGTTTTTGCCGCGCAGGATATTGGCTATTTCAGCCGCCAAGCGGCCCAATACCTTGCCTTCGGCATCTACCACATGCCATTTGCGTTCGTCCAAATCAACTTTAGGAACATGCGTCTTCATTCGCGTCCGAGAAAAGAGCGGCAAATTTACCACGGAGACCGCCGAAGTCAACAGTCATTTTGGCCTTGCAACAACCCGTCCATTGTTCAGGTCATCATTTGGCAGTTGCAAAGCCATGCGCGATTTCTCTGTTATGATACGGCTTGCTGGAGAATCGTCAAAGTGACATATTGCCGCTGCCCGGTACAAGTCAAAGCTGTTTCCATTATGAAACCGAACATCGACAGGCAGAGCAGGCGCCAGTTTCTCAAGGTTTCGGCGACAGCGGCTGTGGTTGCGCCCACGGTCGCGCTTGGTCAAGGAGCAAATAACGACAAGTCGGCGCCCGCAGACCTTGGGCCGTTGCCACCGCAGAAAGAAACCTTGCCTCAGGGGAAGATCTGCGGCGTTGAGTTCAGCCGGCTGATTCTTGGAGGGAATCTCATGGGCGGCTATGCTCATTCGCGTGATTTGGCGTATGTGTCGGCCCTTATGCAGCGGTACAACACCGATGCAAAGATACTGGAAACACTCGAGCTGGCCGAGACTCACGGTATCAACGCCATGAACAGTTGGGTCAGAGACGGCATCGCGCAGCTTCAGAAACACTGGAAGCGTGGCGGTAAAATGAAGTGGATCGCCCAGGCACGGCTGACGGCGGAAGGTGGGCTGGACCAGTTCAAGCAGGCGATCGATCTTGGCGCGACGGCGGTACACGTGACAGGCGATGTTGCAGACGCGCTCGTCAAGCAGGGCAAAATCGACACAATCGCAAAGATTATTTCATTCGTTCGTGACCAGAAATGCATTGCCGGTGTTGGCGCGCACGGTCTTGGGACAATTGTTGCTGTGGAAAAGGCAGGGCTGAATCCGGACTTCTACGTCAAGACCTACCATTCCCACGATTATTACACCGCTCCGAGAGAAGATGAAACGGACGATCTGGGAAAACACGATAACTCGTGGTGCAAAGACCCGGAGGAAGTGGCTGATTTCATGTTCAATGTGAAGCAGCCGTGGATTGCCTTCAAAGTCCTTGCAGCGGGTGCAATCCCGCCCCAGCGTGGTTTCCGATTCGCGTTCGAGGGCGGAGCAGATTTTATTCTTGTCGGCATGTTTGATTGGCAGATTGCAGAGGACGTAAAGATCGTCAAGGAAGTGCTGGCGGACGTCAAACGCACGCGCCCGTGGCGGTCATGAACGGGCTGACATTCTCTGTTTTGTTGCTTCTTTGTGCGCCGCCCGATAAGCGTTTGTGAACCGTTTGTGAACCGCGAGTTCGATTCTCGGGTGGGATAACGGTTTTTTAGAATCATTCACGGTCGAGAACCATCCAGAGCATGGCCACATGAGAACTACACGGCTCATTTTGCGGGCTTTCAGGATCCTCCTTGCTATCGCTTTGCTGGTTGAAGCGGGTGCAACTCGCGGAAACGAGTCAACCGATCGCAGCTCCGAGGACTCCGCCGGCACGTTCAACGTGCGAACTTACGGCGCCCGCGGTGACGGAGTCAGTTTGGACACCGACGCCATCAATCGGGCGATTGCCGCCTGTTCCGAGGCCGGTGGTGGCAAGGTGTTGTTTCCCCCGGGAAGATATTTGACCGGCACAATCCGTTTGGCGAGTCGCGTGGCGGTCTTCTTGGACGCGGGGGCGACCTTGATAGGCACGACAAACTTGGCGATGTACAGCCGTCCGCAGCCCCCGGATTACATGCCCGAGGCGAGGTGGGGCAAATGGCACAACGGCCTGATCGTGGGTGAAAACCTCGAAGACGTCACAATCGCCGGTCCCGGGGTGATAGACGGCAACAAGGTGTTTGATCCGACCGGAGAGGAACGAATGCGGGGGCCGCACACGATTGTGTTTGTGAATTGCAAGCGGTTCAAGCTGCGGGACATTACGATTGTCGATTCGGCCAATTACGCCGTGTTCTTTCAGGTGAGCGATCAGGTCGAGGTGCAGAACGTCAAGTTTGTCGGCGGTTGGGATGGCATTCATTTCCGGGGAGCGCCACACAGGCCATGCCGCGGGGTGATGATAACCGGGTGTCTGTTTCAGACCGGGGACGATTCGATCGCGGGGCGATACTGGGACAACGTAATCATTTCAGGCTGCATTGTGAACTCATCGTGCAACGGACTGCGACTGATCGGGCCAGCCACACGATTGATCGTGCATAATTGTTTGTTCTACGGTCCGGGTGAACAACCACACAGGACATCCGGCGCCACTCGCAGAACGAACATGTTGTCCGGCATAATCCTTCAGCCAGGCGCATGGGATACAACCATCGGCCAGTTGGACGACGTCTTGATTTCCGATGTCACGATGCAGTCTGTGGCGTCGCCGGTCACGCTTTGGCTCAAGCGAGGGAACACTGCGGGCCGGGTTACTGTGGAGCGACTGACTGCAGGCGGCGTTTACCGGGCGCCCATCTCGGTTGAGAGTTGGTGGGAATCCCCCGTTACAAATGTCGTGTTTCGCGACGTGTCCGTTCAGTACGACGGCGGAGTTGCATTGGCCACTGCTGTCAAGCAGGTTACGGCTCCCGGTGTTGACGCGCGCTCGTTGCCTGTGTGGGGGTTTTATGCGCGGAATGTGGAGACAGTGACTTTGGAAAACGTGAGGTTGACGCTCGCGCGCAGTGACGCCCGACCAGTCATCGCAGTTGAAAAGGCCGGTTGTCTGAATCTGGACGGAGTGAAGTTTACGCGCCTGCCGGGTGTCTCCACTCCGATCATTCTCACCAATGTGACCGAAGCCAACATTCGAGAAACCGACGCTGATGGGCATATGTACAAGCCGCGTTTTCCAGCAGAGCCCGGTCAGAAACCCCTTCGGTGACCCGATAATACACCTGTAAACATTGCTGATGGCTGACGTGGTGGGACCTCGCTGGGCGTGTGCCGTCGTACATATTGCAAAATCTACGCAGAAATCGCAGCGGAGGATCCGGGCTTTTGGGCGCACTATGAGGCTGCCGTTCGCCTGACCGACCGGCTTGTATGGCGTTACTTGGACGGCCCACAGCGGCTTGCGCGTGATTGGGCATATGAAAATCCGGGTTTCTTTCAGGCAGGTGCCGCGCAAGCGGTTCACAATGCTGCGCGTGCCGGTAATCGGTATCCGGCGATATTCGGGACTTATGTTGTCTTTGAATGGGAATCGCCCGTTGCTGTCGTCGGCGTATAAGATTTGGCTGAGGTGTTGCTGTCGGATGATGTTGACCTGGAGCCAATGGGCTGGTTGCAAGTCAGAAACAACAAACATGGCGGAAGGGGTGGGATTCGAACCCACGGTAGGCTTGCGCCTACGCCTGATTTCGAGTCAGGTGCCTTCAACCACTCAGCCACCCTTCCACTCGATTGCAAGAGGCAACTCGCGCGTCGCCAGGCAAGCCAGGGCCGATCCGTTGGCTGCGCTGAAATCTGCGGTGCGGTAAAGTCTCGTGCGCGCGTTCAGTATGCCACAAATCAACCCGTCATCAAGTTGATTAGAAGCAGGTCGGGCCCCTGGCGCGGCGCAGTCTGGCTAAACGAACTTGGTACGGCCCGGCATTGCCATGGGCGTAATTGGCAGTTTCATGTCCCATGTCAATTCGTCGGGCACGAGTTTCTCCTGGGAGTTCATGGCCTGGTCCCATGTGATTTCCTGACCGGTGTAAGCGGCCATGCGGCCCATAATGGCCATGAGAGTGCTGTGGGCCATCCAAATACCGTCGTTTATCGGTTTACCCGAGCGGATGGATGCGAACAGTTCGTCGTGCTCGGTCTGGTACATGTTGTTTTTCTGGCCGGAGTAACGCCATGTTGTGACGCCTTTGATGACCGGCTCGTTCCAGCCTTTGATGGTGCCAGTGCCAGAGGAGCCGAGCAGGTAGTCGGAATTGTCACTGTAACAGCCGGCGATCTGTCTTTGAGCCATGAAAGCGCGTACGCCGTCTTCGTATTCGTAGAAGACGTCGATGTGATCGTAGATATTGCCCTCGTTGTTGGGGATTTGTCTGCCGCCGTTTGCGACTGCGCGGAGTGGCAGTTTGCCGTTCATTGCCCATGCGATTTTGTCGATGCTGTGGCAAGCCTGTTCGACGAGGCCGTCCCCGGAAAGCCACGTGAAATTGTACCAGTTGCGGAGTTGCCATTCGACATCGCTCATGCCGGTCGGGCGTTTGTCGGCCGGGGGCATTGGTTTTACAGGGCCGGTCAGGTACGTGGCATATACGGCTCTGATCTCGCCGATGGCACCGTCATGGACGCGTTTGAAGAATTCACGACGTCCGAACTCGTAGCGCCAGCAGAAACCCGCCACCAACGAGAGGTTCTTTGTGCGGGCGATTTCGACCGACTCGAGCACTGAGCGGACACCAGGGGCGTCGGTTGCCATGGGTTTTTCGCAGAAGATGTGTTTGCCGGCGAGAACGGCGGCGCGGAGATGCTGCGGTCGGAACCCTGGTGGCGCGGCGAGCAGGACAACGTCAACGCCACTGTCGATGAGGCGTTTGTAACCGTCGAGGCCGACGAACACCGTGTCCTGGGTGACTTTGACACGGTCTTGGAGCGCTGCATTGCCTTTGAGCGAGTTGATGGCGGCTTCGCATTTTTCCTTGAAAACGTCTGCAACTGCAGTGAGGACGGCGTTCTTGTCGGCTGTCATGGCTTCCGATGCTGCGCCGGTGCCACGTCCGCCGCAGCCGATGAGGCCGATTTTGAGAGTATCTGTGCCTGCTGCAAAAACGCCTCTTGGGACTGCGAGAGTGGAGGCAATCACTCCACCGATCGCCAATGAACCTGAGGTTTTCAGGAACTGCCGACGGGAACTATTCTGGTCATTTGACATGTGTTTCATAGGAGTTGTAATCAGAACTGTGATTATGGTTGGGTTAAAGTCTGGTCCGAGGAAGGCTTGTCGGTTTCATGAGCTTCTTCGGTGGAGGTTGTCGAGGTGAGGGCGGCATCTTGCGGCATGGCGGGTGCGCCCAATTCGTTCTCGGCGATCTCGTTTTCCGCGGTTACAGGAGAGGTTCCGAGATTGTCGCTGGCGGACAATGTCTCTTGTGACCGGTCGATGGCTGTGGATTCCTTTGGGGAAGTCTGGGGCATTTCGCCGGGGCTGCCAGCAGGGGCAGCCGCGGTCTGGGGAGTGGCTGAAGTGGTTTCAGCAGCGGCCGGTACCGGCAGTTTCCATGGTTCGATCGATTCCACCCGATAACGTTTGGTCTGGCCTTCCAGTTCGAATTGCGCTTCCGCACCCACTTTTTTGTTCAGCATGGCTTGGGCGATCGGGCTCAGATACGAGATTATGTGTTTGTCGGCATCAAAGTCCCATGCACCGAGTATTATGAAGGACTCGCGGTGGCCGGTGCCGATCTCGGTGACAGTGACTTTCGTGCCGACGCTGACGACGTCGGTGCGTGGGTTGGAGAAATCGGTGCCTCTGGCGCGGACGAGTTGGTTTTCGAGCTCCTGCTTGCGGAGCATAAGGAGCCTGTGCATTTCCTTTGCAGCCTTGTACTCGTGGTTTTCAGAAAGGTCACCGTAACTTCTGGCGACGGCGATGTCGCGGGAATTTGCCGGGATGCGTTTGTGGACCAACTCGTCGTACTCGGCTTTTTTGCGTTCCAGGCTTTCCCAGGATACAAGCAACGATGTGTCCTGGCGCGAGTGATCGCCCGTTATGAGGGTTTGGACGGCGGGGCACTTTTTGACGATGCGGGCAAGGAGTGAACGCTTGTCCATGTCGTCAAAACAGGGCGAAAACTGCAGTGCCCGGGTCAAATCCTTTATTACCTCGATATCGGCGGATTCAATCAATTCAACCAGCAGATCCTGGTCGTCGAGTATGTAGTCGCGGAGCCGGTTGGTTTTCTTTTCGTTAAACTCATCACGTTCCATTGCCGCGAGCATTGCGCGGAACACCTCGGGGCCGAGAACATCGGCGTAAGTGTCGGACCTTTCCCGTGCAAGCCAGAGGAGGAGTTCACTGCTGGCCTCGTGTTGGTTGATGAGCTTGGCGAGGGTTTGCTTGAGTTCGGCCAGATGGCCTTGTTCGATGAGCAGGTCGACGCACTCGGTGCAAAGCTTGGCGGAGATCGTGTTGAGGAAATCCAACAGTATCTTGTGCCAATCGTCTGGTCGCGAGGATTGGAACGACTGCAACGCGCGTTTTTGTTTTGAGGCGGGGATTTGTTCGAGAACCAAACCCGGGTTTTCGATCTGACGCCAGATTGCTGCTTCGTCCAGTTCGCCTTCCATTCTGGGGACAGCGGCGGCGGCCCGGAGGTCTTCTCTGGTGAAAATGGCCTCGAGGGCGAGGGCGGGCAGAGTTCGCTGGTGCGAACAAATCTCCTGGTTGAGGAGCTGGATAGCTTCTGTGAAAGCGCGCAATCGATCTGGCAGATCATCCTTGTTTCTCAACAATTCGCCCGCCACGACCAATCTGGCTTTAAGTCCTTTGGCTGCCTTGAATTCCTGAAGCAATCGCTCGGTCAAAGTGATCTCCTGAGACTGGTAAATGATAGGGTCGGTTTTCTTGATTGGTATGATGAAGTGGCCGTCTTTTTTGAGCTCACGCCTTGCTGCATCCCACCACTTCTTCCAGTCATCAGCAATCACATCCGGCACCAGAACGTCCCTGATCTGGTCCACAGTTGCACTACCGCCGAAGCTTTCCAGAACCAACTTGATAAGGTCGAGGTGGTGTAGTGCGGCCATTTGGCGGAGCGATTCAATGTCCTCGGCTTTTCTGGCGAGTATATGGGTGCGGGGGATGGGCTTGAGCGATTCTGCTGCAAACGCGAGGTCCATCGAATGGCCCGGTTTGTTCGGGAAATCAATTATGAAACGGGCAAAAACTGGGTCAACCTGGCGGATACGTCCGAAGCCCCAGCCTTTGTGCACGCAATAACCCGCCTCCGCCAGTGCGACAAGGGCGTCAACGTGCCGGTGCTGAATTTTTCCAACAGCTTCAAGCTTTTCAAATTCTTCTCTCATATCGGCTTGACATAGGCTAATAACAGCCGCGGATGATTATTGCCTAATGCAGGTCCAAAAACCAAGACAAATTGCCTACCGGGTGCTGGCTCGGCACAAGCAGAGCGGCGCGTTTGTGGATTCGCTGCTTGATGCCGAGCTCGAGAACTGCGTTCTGAGCCCGGCTGATCGTCATCTTGTGCAGGAGTTGGTTTATGGCTGTGTCAGGTGGCGCGCAACGCTCGATTGGTTAATACGAAAGAAAGCCCCGGGAAGGCAACAGTCCGAGGTCGGTATCTTGCTGCAACTTGGGTTGTACCAGATGTTCTGGCTCAGCAGGATACCCGATCACGCTGCTGTGAACGAGACGGTGCAGCTCGCGCGTGAGTGCGGGCTGGGGGCGCACGCAGGCTTTATCAATGCCGTGCTTCGAGCATACGCCCGTGAAAGAAAAAGCACGATCGATTCAATCGAGAAACTCAAAACGCAGGATCCGGCTTTGGGATGGTCACACCCGTCATGGCTGGTGGACCGCTGGGTTCAGCGGTTTGGCAGGCAAAATGCAATCGCTCTTCTCGAATGGAACAACAAACCGCCACGAACGTTCGCGCGCGTCAACACGCTGAAGACCGACGCTGCCACATTGGCTGAGTTGTGGAAAAAGGAGGGAGTTGAAGCTTCGCTGTGCAGATTCGATTGGGTCCCGGATGGCACGGTTTTCGAGCTGCTGTCCCACCCGCCATTGGCAGGTTTGGATTCGTTTGCAAAAGGTTTTTTTTACATCCAAGACCCGAGCACGCTACTGGCTGTGCACGTGTTGAAGCCGCAACCGGGCGAGAGTGTTGCCGACGTTTGTGCAGCGCCCGGCGGCAAAACAACCTACATCGGACAATTGATGAACAACACAGGACAGCTTGCAGCTTTTGATCCAGCGCATGATCGGCTGGCCCGACTCAGGGTGAATTGCGGGCGGCTGGGGGTCAAATGCTCGATTGCTGAGGTGCCGAAGCCGGGTCAACAGTTCGACCGCGTGTTAGCCGACGTCCCGTGCTCGAACACGGGCGTGTTGCGACGACGGGTCGAGCTCAGGTGGAGAATTCAGCCCGGCGATTTCACCAAGTTTCAGGAAGTTCAACTCAAGCTACTGCTTGAGGCATCAGAGCTTGTGCGGAAGGGCGGCACTCTGGTTTACAGCACCTGCAGCCTTGAACCCGAAGAAAACCGTTCTGTGGTTGATTCGTTCATCGCTCGAGCACGCCGTTTTACCCTCGTCGAGGACCGGCAGTTGACACCATTCGCAGACGGTGTGGACGGCGCGTATGTAGCGAGGTTTGTGTGCGATTCTACCCCGGGAATCTCACCAGGATGAAGCTTTTGGTGTTTTGGCTGGTGAGCCGACAGCTGAGGTGGTCCGGTCAAGGTTTTTTTTGAAAATTTCATTCTTGATCGTAGACTGCGTTTGGGCTTTTCCTGCGGTGCAATTGGCGGAGGTACTTT
>Ga0209162_1003404_pt1 | contig 12857 bp, 9 predicted proteins | sample YNPNPMetaG_FD_187121 | JGI IMG/M metagenome (GOLD analysis project Ga0209162, IMG submission 187121) | Anoxygenic and chlorotrophic microbial mat microbial communities from Yellowstone National Park, USA - YNP NP MetaG (SPAdes) (version 2) ...
CGGCTCGACCGGAGGACGGTGAGATTCGAAAGGCCCTGGCAAGCGCGTTCTATCTCATGGGAGACCTGGAAAACGCCCTCTTGCACGCCCTCAAGGCGAAGGAGTTGAAGGCCGATGTAGCAGCGCTCATATCGGGGATCGAGCAAGAGAAGAAGAGAAGGGCTCCGATCCAACCCACGAAGTAGCGGCAGCGTCCCTCGGAGCAAACTGAGCTGCCGGCGGGTTTTCACACCCCCATGCGCGCCCAAAGAGCCACCGACCTCCCCTGTTCGGGCTTGCCGCGGGCGCCCCAGCGCCTTTACAAGCGGCTCGGGGGCCACCCCGAGAGAGGGCTTGGGCTCTCGTTGGGGGCAGCCAGATTCCTCTAGGATTCATGCCCTCGCCCTCGTCCTGTAGGACGAGTGCCTGCTTACCGCCCATGAGTCCTTCGTGGATGGGTGGCTTGAAAACCGCAGCACTGAGTGGTGCCTCCCTGCCGTGAGCGGGTGCAACAGAACCGGGCCTGGCCCTCACCCCGGCGAGGATTGGGGCGAGGCTCTCAAGAAGCTGAGCGTAACTGGTCACGGGGGGTGGCGGCATTTCTCTCCGCTTCAAGTCTTCGGCGCTCGATTTTCCGAAGGATTTGGCCTCCGGGGGATGCTCGCCCCCTCCCTCGGTCGGCCTCAGCTTGGCTTCGGCCGAGAGGGCTTCCCCCAGGTCCAAATCCTGGAAGATCGAAGCGCCTGCGCCAAGCCGCTCCGAGAAACGCCGCCACCCTGTGATCACTTACAGCTGAGCGGTTGCCCACCGGAAAGAGCAGCAGGTGTCAGAATCAGGCTTGACAAGAGAGAACGTTTTTGATACAAGCTGAACCCGCTTCATTTCCGTTGAGGCTGCGGCTGGATACTTTGTCGCTGAACAGCCAGTTTCCAGTTCCTGCTCGAGACACAAGTTCGGGGCCCAGAAAGCCTCACTGCGGATCCTGACCGGTAGCTGAGCTCCTCCTGCGTATGTGGCGCTTAAGAGGGCTGCATCCCGTCCTTTGCGGAAGGCGGCGGAACGGGTGTGAACCCGGGTGTTGCCCAGGAAAGGGGCAGGATCTCTGCCGTCCTCGCGCATCGGACAAGCCATGCGGTGGGCAAGGTGGAGAGATCTGCATCGGATACCATCCCGAAGTTGCTCTTGAGGCGGGCCCGTGAGCAGGGCGAGAGCATCGCCATCCGGGAGAAGGATTACGGGATCTGGCTCTCGTACAGCTGGAAGGCCTATCTGGAAAACGTCAAGAAGTTCGCCTTGGGGCTTGCGGCCCTCGGTCTGAAACGAGGCGACAAGCTCAGCGTCATCGGCGACAACCGTCCCCAGGGCTATTGGGCCCAGGTGGCCGCCCTTTGCCTGGGGGCCATCCCTGTGCCTCTTTACCAGGATGCCATTGAGAAGGAACTCGAGTATATCATCGAGCACTCAGGAGCCAGGTTCGTCGTGGCAGAGGACCAGGAGCAAGTGGACAAGATGCTGGCCCTCAAAGAGAAGGTCCCATCCATGGAGTGGATCATCTACGACGATCCGAGAGGACTCAGGAATTACCGGCAACCCTTTATCAAGAGCTTCACGGCCGTTCAGGAACTCGGGCTCGAGTTCGAAAGAGACCATCCGGGTTTCTTCGAGCAAGAGGTGGAAAAAGGAACTCCAGACGACGTGGCGCTGATCCCCTACACCTCGGGCACCACCGGGAATCCAAAGGGTGTGGTACTGACCCACGCCAATCTGCTGACCAACGTGAGGCTCCTCCTTCGGGGCGAGCAATATCTCCCCTCTGATCAGCTCATGGCCTACCTGCCCATGGCCTGGATAGGGGACAGCATATTCTCCATGATCATGCTCTTCGAAGTGGGATTCACGGTGAACTGTCCCGAGGCCGCCTCCACTGTCATGCGCGACATGCGGGAGATAGGCCCCACGGTCATGTTCTGCCCCCCGAGGATCTGGGAAAACATCCTCACCTCCATACAGGTCAAGATGGAAGACGCCTCTTGGATAAAAAGGAAGATGTTCCTCTACTTCGTGGATGTGGCCAAGCGTGTGGCCGATTGCCGGCTGGCCCGGCGGAAGGTCCCCCTGTGGCTGCGCCTCCTTCACGCCTTGGGGGAGTTGCTGGTCTACGCCCCCCTCAGGGACAACCTGGGGATGGGGAAGATCCGATACGCTTACACGGCCGGAGCCGCCTTGGGTCCGGAGGTGTTCCAGTTCTACAGGTCCATCGGGGTCAATCTCAAACAGGTCTATGGCCTGACCGAATCGAGCGCCATGTGCACCTTCCAGCCCGACGATGACGTCAAGTTGGACACGGTAGGGATACCCGCAGCCGAGGTGGACATAAGGGTGAGCGAAGGGGGGGAGGTCCTGATCAGGAGCCCCGGGATATTTCAGGGCTATTACAGGAACCCCGAGGCCACCTCGGAGGCCTTGGTCGGAGGGTGGCTGCATACGGGCGATGCGGGCATCGTCGACAGAGACGGACACCTCAAGATCATAGACAGGGCCAAGGACGTAAGCACCCTCGCCGACGGCACCATTTTCGCGCCGCAGTACATAGAGAACAAGCTGAAGTTCAGTCCCTACATCAAGGAGGCTGTCACCGTAGGACAGGGCAGGGAGTGGGTCGCCGCCATGATCAACATCGACATGGAGGCCGTGGGCAATTGGGCCGAACGCAGGAGCATCGGCTACACCTCTTACACTGATCTGTCGCAAAAGCCCCAGGTCTACGAACTCATCCACAACGAGGTCAGAAAGGTCAATGCGAGTCTGTGGGCTGAGGAGCAGCTTCGGAAGGCCCAGATAAGGAGGTTCTTGATCCTTCACAAGGAGCTGGATCCGGATGACGCCGAGATAACGCGCACGCGCAAGCTCAGAAGGCGGTTCATCGCCCAGAAATACGCGGATCTGATCGAGGCCCTCTATTCCGACAGGGAGGGTGTGGACGTGGAGGCTAAGGTCACCTACGAGGATGGAAGGACTGCGGTCATCAGGGCCCATCTGAAGATCCGCGACGTGGAGGTCCTGCAATAGGGGTCATGAAAGTGGCAGAGCAAGAGACCGGGAGACGGTCAGACGGGCCTCCCCTGCTCGAGGCCCACAACGTCCATATGATGTTCGGGGGGTTGATGGCCCTCCACGGCGTCAGTTTGCACATAAACAAAGGGGAGATCCTCGCCATCATAGGGCCCAACGGGGCCGGCAAGACCACCCTCATCAACATCTTCAGCGGCGTTTATCACCCCAACCCGGGCCGGATTTTGTTCGAGGGTGTGGACCGGACCACCATGCCGCCTCACCACGTGGCCGCCCTCGGCATCGCCAGGACGTTTCAGAACGTTGCCCTCTTCAAGGGGATGAGCGTATTGGACAACATCATGGTGGGGAGGCATCTCCACATGAAGAGCGGCTTCTTCTCCCAGGGCCTTTACTGGGGTCTGGGTCAAAAGGAGGAGATCAAGCACCGGGAGTACGTCGAGTGGATCATCGACTGGTTGGAAATAGAGCACATTCGCAAGACCCCCGCTGGGATGTTGCCTTACGGGCTTCAGAAGAGGGTGGAGCTGGGCAGGGCCTTGGCTGCTGAGCCGAAGCTCTTGCTGTTGGACGAGCCCATGGCCGGGATGAACTTGGAGGAAAAAGAGGACATAGCCCGCTTCGTTCTGGACGCCAACGAGGAGCTCGGAACGACCATCTGTCTGGTGGAACACGACATGGGGGTCGTGATGGACATATCGGACCGGGTGGTGGTCCTGGACTACGGCCAGAAGATCGGCGACGGGACCCCTGAGGAGATCCGAAACGACGACAGGGTGATAAAGGCCTACCTGGGGAGCGTGGGACGATGAGGGGGAAAGACGTTTCCTTTTCAGTGCGCACACGGAGCGCACAGATGAAAGACTGAGGCTCGGGGAGATCGGTCCATGGCCTTTTTCATGGAGGTCTTGATCAGCGGCCTTTTGGCTGGAGTGATGTACTCGCTGGTGGCCTTGGGGTTCGTCATGATCTACAAGGCATCGGGGGTCTTCAACTTCGCGCAAGGGGCCATGGTTTTGTTCGCGGCACTGACATGCGTGTGCCTCTCCGAGAGGTTCATGCCCTTTTGGGCCGCGTGTCTGGTGACCCTCGCGGCCATGGTCCTGGTAGCGACCGGCATCGAAGGGATCGTCCTTCGGCCCTTGGTGGCAAGACCGCCCATCATCCTCTTCATGGCCACCATCGGACTGGCCTTTTTCCTGGAGGGATTGGGACAGGCTATATGGGGGACCGAGGTCCACGGCATAAATATCGGTATCCCGGACAACCCCTTGCCGTGGCTCATCCAACGGGGTCTCATGGTAAGCCAGTTCGACCTGGTCGCCGCCCTCATCGCCGGCGTCCTTGTGGCGGTCCTGGTGTTCTTTTTTCAGAAGACCCGGACTGGCAGGGCCCTCAGGGCGGTCTCGGACGACCACGAGGCGGCCCTGTCCGTGGGCATCCCCCTCAGGTGGATATGGGGCGTCACATGGGGGATCGCCGGGCTGATCGCCCTCGTGGCCGGCATCATGTGGGGGACCAGGCTCGGGGTGCAGTACAGCCTCTCCCTCATCGTCCTGAAGGCCCTCCCGGTCTTGATACTTGGGGGGCTCGACAGCATCACAGGGGCCATCATAGGAGGCCTGATCATCGGGGCCAGCGAGAAACTCGCCGAGGTCTACCTGGGCTCTCTGGTGGGAGGCGGTATAGAGAACTTCTTCCCTTACCTCTTGGGGGTGCTGTTTCTGTGGTTTCGGCCATACGGTCTCTTTGGGCGGGAGATCATCGAGAGGGTCTGAGCGATGGTTGGCGCCGGGCTACAGAGGACGGACCAGTTCCGCTGGGGCACAAGCCCCCTCCAAAAGCCCACCTGGATCCTCATGGAAGGGCGGAGTGTGATCCCATGATCTACAGGGAGTGCGGGGTCTTCAAGGCTACGTACAAAGAGGACATGGCCATCTTCCCCATCCCCTTGGACAGATGGGGGGTAGGTGCGATAGTGGCGGCGGCCGTGGTGCTGGTCCCTTTGGTCGCCAACGACTACTGGCTGGGGAGCATCCTGATCCCTTTTCTCATTTACTCTCTGGCAACGCTGGGGCTCAACTTGCTCACTGGTTACGCCGGGCAGTTGTCCTTGGGGCACGCCGCCTTCATGGCCGTGGGGGCATATACCGCCTTCAACCTGTCATCCAGGCTGGCCCTCCCTGTGCTGCTTTGCTTCCTGGGGGCCGGGACAGTGTCGGCCGCGGTGGGCCTCGTCTTCGGGATCCCTTCGGTCAGGATCAAAGGGTTCTATCTGGCCGTGGCCACCCTCGCCGCCCAGTTCACCATCGAATGGGTGATCGCCCATGTCCCCTGGATCAGCGGCGGGAGCGTGCTCGGGACCATAGACACCCCCCCCATGAAGATCCTGGGAATGGCCATCAATACCCCCCTGAAGAAGTACCTCCTCACCCTGTTCGTTGTATTGGTCCTCACGCTCTTCGCCAAGAACCTGGTGAGGAGCAAGGTGGGCAGGGCGTGGATGTCCATCAGGGACATGGACGTGGCCTCCGAGATCATAGGCGTGTCCCAGTTCAGGTACAAGCTTCTGGCCTTTGCAGTGAGTTCCTTCTACGCGGGTGTGGCCGGTGCGCTGATCTCCTTCTGCTACCTGGGGGCGGTGCAGGTGACCGAGTTCGAGCTCTTCCTTTCGTTCCAGATCCTGGGGATGGTCATCATCGGTGGGATGGGGAGTATCCTGGGCTCCTTCCTGGGTGCGGGGTTCATCGTGCTTCTGCCCATCTTCATCAACCAGGCGGTGCGGCTCACCACGGGGGTCCTGCCCACGGACCTCTTGTCCAACATCGAGCTGATGATCTTCGGAGGGCTGATAATCTTCTTCCTGGTGGTGGAGCCCTTCGGTCTGGCCAGGCTCTGGCACACCATCAAGGACAAGCTGAGGTTGTGGCCATTCCCTTACTAGAGAAGGAGGTGATGTGAAAGGGCTATAGAAGACGTTGGGCGGGAGGCCGGGAGCTGATGGCCCCCGGTCTCGCTGGTCGTATCCGAAGTGGAAAGTTCGTCGTTGTCAGGAAAGGAGGGGAATCATGATCCGTCTCGGGAGACTATTGCTCTGCGTGGTCCTGGTCCTGGCGTTCTTGTTCCCGGCCCTGTCCGTGATGGGGCAAGACAAACCCAAACAGTACATGCCCTTGCTGATCTACAGGACAGGTCCTTATCAGGCCGGAGGGAGCGGCACCGGCGGTGGTTGGGAGGATTACTATGAACTGGTCAACATGAAGGGCGGCCTCAACGGGATCATGATCGACTGGGAGGAGTGCGAGACCGCCTACAACACGGCCCGCGGGGTGGAGTGCTACGAACGGGTCAAGCCCAAGGGACCGCCCGTGATCCATCCCTTCAGCACCGGGATCACCTATGCCCTCATCGAGCGGGCCACAGCCGACAAGATCCCTCTCATCAGCATCGGGTACGGCCGGGCCGACGCCTCGGACGGGACCGTGTTCCCTTACGTCTTTCCGCTCTTCACCAATTACTGGTCCCAGAACTCGGCCAAGATAAGGTACATAGCCCAGGTCGAAGGAGGGCTCGAGAAGCTCAAGGGGCTCAGGATCGCCAACCTTTACTTGGACGTGCCTTACGGTCAAGAGACGAAACCCATCTTGGACGCCTTGGCCAAGAAGTTCGGCTTCACCGTGGAGCACTTCCCAGTCCCGGCCCCGGGGATCGATCAGAAGTCCATATGGCTCAACATCCGGAAGTTCAACCCCAACTGGGTCATAAACCGCAACTGGGGTGTGTCCTGCACTGTCCCCCTCAAGGAGGCGGCCAGGGTGGGATTCCCGGCCAACAGGATCCTGGGTGTGTGGTGGTGCGGCTCCGAGGAAGACGTGATGCCTGCCGGCCCCGCCGGCAAGGGCTACCTGGCGACCAACTTCCACGGCGTCGGCAGGGATTTCCCTGTGATCCAGGAGATCATCGAGAAGGTCTACGGCGCGGGCAAGGGGAACCTCTCCTTCACCCGGGTGGGCACGGTCTACTATAACCGCGGCATCGTGCACGGGATAATCAACTGCGAGGCCGTCCTCACGGCGCAAAAGAAGTTCGGCGTCCGCCCCATCACCGGTGAGGAGATGCAGTGGGCCCTGGAGCACCTCGATATCACCCCACAGAGGATCAAGGAGCTGGGGGCCGAGGGGCTCATGATGCCGATCAAGACATCCTGTAACGACCATGAGGGCGGCGGCAAGGTCAAGATCCAGCAGTGGGACGGCGAGAAGTGGATCTCCGTGAGCGACTGGATCGAGCCCTTCAAGGATGTGGTTCAGCCCTTGATAAAGGAATCCGCGGCCAAATACGCCCAGGAGAAGGGTATAACCCCGAGGAAGTGCGAATAGGATCTCCTGGAGGAAAAAGAAAGAGACCACCTTGGAGGGCGTGTCTCCCAAGGGTCGGTCCGGCGGGAGTCTTGGCTCGATGAGGAGCTCTGGCGGATGAGCGAGGCGCCCTTTCTGAAGGTCAACAACATCGAGGTCATCTACGAGCACGTCATCCTCGTCCTGAAAGGCGTCTCCGTGGAGGTGCCCCGGGGGGGGATCGTCTCCCTCCTCGGGGCCAACGGGGCCGGAAAGAGCACGACCTTGAAGGCCATCTCCAACCTCCTCAGGGCGGAGCGCGGCGAGATCACCAAGGGGACCATAGAGCTCGATGGCCTGAGGATCGACCGCATGCACCCCGCCGATGTGGTGAAACGCGGGGTCATCCAGGTGATGGAGGGCCGGCGCCTGTTCGAGCATCTCACCGTCGAGGACGACCTCCTCACCGGCGCCTACACCCGCGGCAGGGAGAGCAGGGGGGTCAGACAGGACCTGGAGATGGTCTACGATTATTTCCCTAGGCTCAGGGAGCGGCGGAGCACCAAGACCGGATACATCTCGGGCGGGGAGAAACAGATGGTGGCCATCGGCAGGGCCTTGATGGCGAGGCCCAAGCTGATGCTTCTGGATGAACCATCCATGGGCCTGGCTCCCCTTCTGGTCCAGGAGATCTTCGACATAGTCACGCGCCTCAACCGGGAGCAGGGTGTGGCCATCCTCCTGGCGGAGCAGAACGCGGCCATGGCCCTGCAGTTCGCCAGTTACGGATACGTCATGGAGAACGGGCGCGTGGTCCTGGACGGGACATCGCAGACCCTCCGGGACAACGAGGACGTCAGGGAGTTCTATCTGGGCCTCACCGAAATCGGAAAGAAGAGCTATCGGGATGTCAAACACTACAAGCGGAGAAAGCGCTGGCTCGCCTGACGGTGCCCTCCTTTCTTTTCCTTGTCTCACAGCGATCTCCGGCGGTCGGTGCCCTTGGCGATGGCAATGACGCTGCAGTGCGCAGCGATACACTTGTGCGGCTTGTTGCGAGGCTATACCATTACGGGAAATCATCCGCGCCCAGCGGAATCGGATAAGGAGGAGACATGGATTTCGCGTTTTCCGAAAGGGAAGAGATGCTCCGCAAGGCCGTGAGGGAGTTCGCCGAGAGCGAGCTCCCCCCGAAGATGGACGCCATGGAAGAGACAGGCGAGTTTCCATTGGACCTTCTCAAACCCATGGCCAAAGTGGGGATGACAGGGATCATCACGCCCCAACGGTACGGGGGGGTGGGACTCGGGATGCTCGCCCGCACCATAGCCCTGGAAGAGACCGGGCGGGTCTGCGCCGCCATCCCCATGGCCATGCAGGTGCACCACATGGCCTGTGCCGTGATCAACGACTTCGGCACGGAGGAGCAGAAGGAGAAATACCTCCCCCCCCTGGCAAAGGGGGAGACCATGGGGGTGGTGGCCGTGACGGACCCATCAGGGGGATCGGACGTGGTGGGGATTCAGACCGCGGCGGAACGCAAGGGCGACAAGTGGTTCATCAAGGGGAGGAAGTGCTTCATAACCAATGCCCACACCTCGGACTTCTGGGTGGTCATCGCCAGGACGGCCCCTGGGGCCAAGGGGCTCACGGCCTTCATCGTGGAGAAGACATCACCTGGCGCCAAGACGGGCCGGAAGGAGAACAAGTTGGGCCTCAGGGGAGCCAATACCGGCGAGCTGGTCTTCGACAACTGTGAGGTCCCTCACGCCAACATCCTGGGTCAGGAAGGAGGGGGGCTGGCCGTGGCCATGAAGACGGTGAGCGAGGTCGGAAGACCCGGCATGGCCGCCACGGCCTTGGGAATCCTCCGGGCGTGCCTGGAGGAGGCGGCCAAGTTCGCCTCCGAAAGGGTCCTCTACGGCAAGCCCATCAGCGAGCTTCAGGGTATCCGTTTCCATCTGGCGGAGATGTACACCGAGCTGGAGATCTGCAAACTCCTCTGTTACCGGGCCTCCTGGATGAAGGACCAGGGGATGCGCTGCGACACGGAGATGGCCCTGGCCAAGTATTACACATGCGATGCGGCGGCGCGCTGCGCCAAGAAGGCCATCGAGATCCACGGGTCCTACGGGATCATGAAGGAATACAAGGTCCAAAGGCTCCTCAGGGACGCCATGGTGACCATCCCCGCGGGGGGGACGGCCGAGATCGCCAAGGTGGTCCTCTCCAGGGCGGCCTTGGCCGGTTACGAGAGAAGATAGCCGCCGGGCGCGGCGCCCCGCATCCAGCGGAGGGAAAGAGGAGCAAACGGGGTGCACCTCGTCGTCTGCATGAAGCCCGTCCCGGACCCGAAGGAGTGGGGCCGGCTCCGGATGGACCCGGACACCAAGACCCTGATCCGTGAAGGTATCCCGACCGTCATGAACCCCCTGGACCGGCACGCCTTGGAGGCGGCCTTGACCATCAGGGAACAAGTAGGGGGGGATGTGAGGGTGGTGAGCATGGCCCCTCCCACGGGGAAGACCGTCCTCAAAGAGGCCCTCGCCATGGGCGCGGACTCCGCCCTGCTCGTCTCGGACCGGGTCTACGCTGGCTCCGATACCTTGGCCACCTCCAGGATCCTGTCGGCCGCCATAAGGAAGATGGGTGCCCTGGACCTCGTCCTTTGCGGAAATTCCTCGCTGGACGGCTCCACCGCCCAGGTGCCATCCCAGCTAGCGGAGATGTTGGGGATCCCTAGCGTCATGCACGTGCGCCGCCTCATCCTCGATGATCCCCGACATCTGAGGATCTTCCAGCGCGTGGAGATGGGGATGGTGGAGATGGAGGCCGAGCCGCCCCTGCTGCTGTCCTTCACGAAGGATGTCAACAGGCCGAGGTACACGACCTTCCTCGGGATCCTGGAGGCCGAGGCGAAGGATATGACCGTCTGGGGGAACCAGGAGCTCCAACTGGCTCCGGCATCGGTGGGCCTCGAGGGCTCCCCCACCAAGATGGCCGATCTCCTCCTGCGAAAGAAGGCGAGACAAGCAGAAAGGCTGGAAGGAGATCCCGAGGAGGCCGCCCGGAGGGTGAGCGACAGGATCTACCAGCTGGGGATCATCTGAGACGGCCTTGGGGGAAGTGATCACGGGGTGGCGGCTTTTCTCGGAGCGGCTTGGCGGAGGCGCTTCGATTTTCCAGGATTTGGACCCGGGGGAAGCCCTTGCGTCCGAGTCCTTTTGCGAGGCGGACAAGGGAGGGGGCGAGCACCTGCCTGTGCGTCGCACGCAGACAGGTCTCCCGGTGGCCAGATCCCTCGGAAATCGGGCATAGACGAAACAAACGAGACACACCGAACAGACGGAACAGATGAAATAGACCAGATAGACCAGATGGACGGAACAGACGGAATAGACCAGATAGTCGGGACAGACCGAACAGACGGAACAGACCAGTGCCGCCACCCCCGTGACCGATTGCTCTGGGGGGGGGGTGTCGGAGGCTTTAGGGCCTGAGGCATGGGCGGGGACATGGATATATGGGTCTTTGCCGAGCAACGTTTCGGTGAACTCCACGGGGTGGGGTTGGAGCTTCTGGGCAAGGCCCAGGAATTGGCCCCTCCGGGGAAGGGCACCGTGAGCGCGGTCCTTCTGGGCGACCGGGTGGAGGGCCTGGTCGATACCCTCCATGCCCACGGGGCGGACCAGGTCCTCTTGGCACAGGATAGCCGGCTGGAGCCCTACCGGCTTCTGCCCTGGGTCTCGGTCCTGGAGAGGGCGTGCAGTGATCTTGATCCCGACATCTTTCTCTTCGGGGCCACGGCCATGGGAGTGGAGCTCGCCCCCAGGCTCGCGGCCAGGCTAGGCACGGGCCTGTCGGCCCATTGCGTGGACCTGAAGATGGGAGAGGATGGCCGCCTCTTGCAGTTCGTGCCGGGCTGGGGCGGGGGGGTACTCGCTACCATCAGGTGCCCGGATCGTCGCCCCCAGATGGCCACGGTCATGCCCGGCGTGATGAAGAGGAGGCGGATCACGCGGGGCCCAAAGGGGGTCGTCCTCCTCGGGGTCCCCCACGATCTGGATACCTCGGGACCCAGGGTCGTCAGGCTGCTCAGGGAGGAGCCGAGGAGGGCCCCTCTGGAAGGGGCCGAGGTGGTGGTGGCAGGGGGCTGGGGCATCGGAGGCAAGGAAGGGTGGCGTTTGGTGGAGGAGCTGGCTGCTGCCCTCGGGGGCGCCGTCGGGGCCACCCGCCCGCCTGTGGACGAGGGCTGGGCCACCGAAGAGCAGATGATAGGCCAAAGCGGCAAGACCGTCAGGCCTCGGCTCTATATAGGGATCGGCATATCAGGCATGATGCACCATCTTGTGGGGATGGACGAGTCCGACTATGTCATCGCCATCAACAAGGACCCCAAGGCGGCTATCTTCGAATACGCTGACCTGGGCATTGTAGGTGACTTCCGCGAGGTCGTTCCGGCGCTGCTGGCCGAGATCAAGGGAAGATCGAGGAGCGTTCCCAGATGACATGGCGGATCGAGTTCCTACTGTGAAAGGAGTCCAGACATGGCCCTGAAGACGAGAGATCAGTACCTGGCTTCCTTGAGGAGGATGAGGCCGAACGTCTTCAAGTTCGGACAGAGGATCGAAGACGTCACGACTCATCCCGCCACGCGGCGCGTGGTGGAGAGTCACGCCAGGGCATACGACAGTGCCTGGAAAGAGGAGACGGCCTCCCTGTTCACGACCACCTCCTCCCTGACCAACGAGAGGATCCATAGACACAACTCCCTCATGCTGGGCGTCGAAGACGTCATCGCCAACTCCAAGATGAAGAGGGAGATGTACCACCTCACAGGGACGTGCACAGGCGCCCTTTGCGCCGGCTGGAATGCCATGAACACCATGTGGGCGGTGACATACGAAGTGGACCAGGCCAAGGGAACGGACTATCACCAGAGGCTCAGGGAGTGGGTCCTCGAGGCGGAAAAAGAGGCCTGGACCGTTGCGGGTGCACTGACCGATGCCAAGGGGGATAGAAGTCTCAAGGCATCCCAGCAGCCGAATCCCGACGCGAACCTCAGGGTGGTGGAGGTGCGGGACGATGGGATCGTCTTGCGGGGGGCCAAACTCATGATCTGCGGGACTGCCGCGGCCAACGAGATCTTCCTTCTTCCCGGCACCGGGTACGGGGAGAAGGAGCGGGACTTCGCTGTCGCTTGCGCTGTGCCGCGCGACATCAAGGGCTTGACGGTGGTGGAGACGCGTCGTCCGAGCGACTCAAGGGAGCAGGAAGAGGGCTTCGACATCCCGACAGATACCGGGATCACCCAAGCCTACCTGCTGTTCGAGGACGTCTTCGTCCCCAAGGAGCGCGTCTTCCTTTGCAAGGAGTTCGAATACACGGGGAAGGTGATCCAGTTCTTCACTTCCATCTATCGGGCCTGCATCGGCGCCTGCGTGGCCGGACAGGGCGACGTGATGATCG
>Ga0209162_1003409_pt1 | contig 12845 bp, 12 predicted proteins | sample YNPNPMetaG_FD_187121 | JGI IMG/M metagenome (GOLD analysis project Ga0209162, IMG submission 187121) | Anoxygenic and chlorotrophic microbial mat microbial communities from Yellowstone National Park, USA - YNP NP MetaG (SPAdes) (version 2) ...
GCAAGGCACCGGTTTGGGTCTCTACTTTTGCCGGCTGGCTGTGGAGGCCCATGGTGGCAGTATCTCACTGGAGAGCGAAGTTGGACGAGGCAGTACCTTCATTGTCCAACTGCCTGTGCGTGTGTAGCTAAAGCGTCGCGCAATGGAACGCTCACGCCGCAGGAAAAGGAGGAAAACCGGCGTATCTCATCTGTTCGCGTCCGTATCGAACATGTTATCGGCGATATCAAGCAGTGTCGGATTATTCACAACAGTATACGTTTCAGTTGTTCCGAATTTCGGGATATGGTCATGGAAACATGCGGTTCTTAATATTTTGTCCACTCGCAAACAAAAGTTACCCTTTTGAATTGGAAATGGATGGTGCAATGTCAGGTGGTCTAACGGTATGCGGCTTCCAGCCGCTCGCTTCGCTTACTACACGGTCGGCTGGAAACGCTTGTTAGGCGGGTTCTTCGTCACAAAACCTCAAGATCCAAAACTTCCATCTGACTGACATAAGCACACAGAGCCAACTCCACCGCCAGCCCCTTTGTTGTTGAGTAGCGTCTATCGACTTCTGCCTACCAAACATCACTAGCTGATACTCCCTGCCATCTTTCGTCGAAATAGCTATAGAGTTTGGGAATACCGGCACCAGGTTTAGAAACTTTGTCCAGCACTTTCGAACATCTGTAATGCTATTCAAAGGTATCTCTGTAACTCCAGTTTGAATATTGAATGAGTGCGACTCAAATACCAGTCGGCGGTTAGTCAAATAGAGCCAACCGCCGACTGCCTCAATACCGCGTTGCAAGTGGCCGGTCCGTCCACAATTTGTAATTCGTCGGGTAAAAGGGGTGTTTTCATCTTCTTCACGTTTTAGTCCTCATCTTGTCAGTTTGGAGCTCAGGAAACCCTGTTCCGCCCAACGCCCCGCGCTTCAGCCGCCGCAAGCACAGCGAGCGGAACGGTCGGCCGGAAGCGCTTGTTAGGCGGGCTTTTAGGTAGTCTCCCTCTTGAGAGCAGGCGTGAAAAGGGGTAAACTTGGGATAACCTGAACGCGAGGAAGAGCGACGGAACAATTTGCCAAACCTGGAGAAATCTGTCCAAATCCGGATTGTCCGCTGCATGGAAAATTGCAAGCACCACAGGCTAAGGCACCCATTATCAAAGCCGGTAAAACACGTAAAGGGATACAACGCTTCCGGTGTCTGGTCTGCGGTAAGTACTTTGTGGCCACCAGTGGAACGATTTTTTATCGCAAACGCACTTCAGAACAAGAGATTTTGGAAACGCTGGCCTTGCTGGCAGAAGGAAATCGGATGAGTAGTCTAACACGTGTCAAAGGGCATCATAAAGAGGACACCATTCTAAAAGTGGTTACGGGAGGCGGCTCGACATGTAGGCGAAGTAGAAGAAGTGTTGATGAAGGATTTTCGGGTCAACCTTGACCAGTTCGATGCACGCTGGCTGTATGTTGGCAACAGAGGAGACAAAAAACTATCCAGAAACGGCTGAAAGTGGTCAATTCATGCGTGCGACCATGTTGGATATGGACAGTCGGCTGCGGGTGGCACGTGTCATCGAGAAAGATGAAACGCAAGCCAGGATAGGCGTGTTTCACACGCTCAAGCGACGTGGACTGGACATTCGGACGGTCTGCCCCCGCCGATTTCGGACGGGTGGGGTGGGGGAGCGACCAGGCGATGATTGAAGTCTATGGCATGGTCCCAGAATACGGTAGGCGTGGACATCCACCCACACGTAAGAAAGCCGGTACAGGCTGGTTGTACCTGCAAATGGTCAAGCAACGCGATGAGAGTGGTCATTTTGTCGGAACGAAACTCAAGGCGATTTTTGGAAGGCTGGAATCCCTGATCCAATGGCTTGGCACTGTGACCGCTTACAGTGAACGAAGCCATTTGACCAGCCGCTTATTCAATAGCCGTCAGACACGCAAAACTTTGGCATTTTCCAAAGACCTGGGTTGTTGTCGCGCCGCCGCCACCTGGGAAGACATGTACTACGATCTCGTCAAACCTCGCAAGAGCCTGCACCTGCCAGTCAGGAATGTTCCAGGACGCAAATGGACGTCACACACACAGTCTATGGCTGCTCATTTTAGAGGGCGATCAGAAAACCGGATGTGTGGTATAATGATAGTGACCATGCCGTTCTGATGAGGAGCAATCTGGTATGCCACAACGTGCATTTCGATCCCATCCAACCAAGGATGCGACCGATCTGACCGATGAGCAATGGGCCGCCATCACGCCGCTCGTCACCGCGCCGTCGCCCAACGGCGGCCGCCCGACCGAAATTGATCGCCGTGCGATCGTCAACGCGCTGCGCTCCAAAAATCGCACCGGTTGCCAATGGCGCATGCTTCCGAACGATGTTCCGCCAATGCGTTCCGTTCGCTCCTATTTCGACAAATGGAATCGTGATGGAACCTTTATAAACATCAATGATACGCTGCGGAAACTGGCGCGACAAGCGCTTGATCGCGATCCGGAGCCGTCCATCAGCGTCCTGGACTCCCAATCCGTCAAAACGACCGAAGCAGGCGGAGAACGCGGCGACGATGGGAAAAAAGGTCAATGGGCGCAAACGGCAATGCTGGGTTGATACAAATACCTTGATTGCTAGTTTATGTTCGTAAGGTACCATGTTTCCACTACCCGTCTACCAAGTGTGGACGGCATTGCAGTTGAAATAGGTGGAACAACTCACCCGGAATATGCACATAGGAGGTATTCGATGCCACAGGTTAATGTTGATCCCGAAGAAGTGAAGCGCTTTGCAGCCGAACTGAAAGTGTTTAATGAACGGCTCCGCGAACTTACCTCTCGTCTCCAAGCAAGTTCTAAGCGATTAGCTGAAAAATGGCGTGATCAGGAACATGAAAAGTTTGCAAAAGAGTTCGATACAACGAAAAAATCGCTGGACCAATTTATCCGTAACGCTGACCAGCACGTTTCTTACCTTCAAAAGCAAGCCAAGACACTTGATGAATATTTTTCTCGATAAGATGCTCTTTTTTCGTCAGAGTATCGCGAACATACGTTAAACACTAGATGCTATCGAGGAACTAACTATGCTCATTGTGTGGAGCGTAGCATTTTTTGTGCAAAAGTTTTTCGGGCAGGCTCCAAAGTATTTCAGACGAAAGGGTAGCTTGAATGCCTCCTGCACGTGTGAAATCAATCGATAAACTGGAAGAGTTCAGGGTACACCTGATCCGCTTCAAAGCCCAGACGCTCCAGACGCTTGACGTTGTTGAACTTGAAATCCGCTGCACCCTGGATTTGCTCCAGGAGCAGATGGATTACTGGCGCAGAGAGGTGCTCCGAGAGAGAGAAATGCTCAATCGGGGATCAGAAGAGTCGCGCTCGACTGCCCGACTTTACCTGGCCAGAGCGGACGCGAATTTAAGTGAAGTAATGAAGTGGATACGTCTGGTATTGAAGCAAGCCGAGGAGTATCGCCGTCAGGCGCGTCCGCTCAAAGCGTGGCTGGAAGATGAACTTCCGAAGGCGGACGCATTCCTGGAACGCAAGATTAACACATTGCAACGCTATGTGTCAATAGATGCGCCTTCCAGCGGCTATGCCACGGTATCGCCGACAGTCGCAAGCAGGGCTTTTGCTGCTCCTGTTGGTCAGGCAGGGGTGAATGAAGCCCTGCCTGCTGCTGTCGAATTTGCTCGCCGATTGGTCAACGATATTTGCGGTAAGCCAGACACAACCAGGACAGACCTTGCAGGGTACCTGATAAGCGGTGCATACCCCAACTTTCAGGAGCGACCGGTTGACGCATCTAAATATGGCTTTCATCGCGTCTTCACGACGCCTGAGTTACCGATCATTGTGTTGGAGGAATCCAACCTGACCGTAACCGAATCTTCTTCAACCTGGCGCGGCGAGCGGGAATCTCCAGTACGGATCGAAACTCGGTTGGAGAAAAAGGAATTTCCGGACTCGACTCAACGGTCTTCAACTGACAAGCGTATCGCTTCGTTGGTGAACGATGTGGGTTTTGACCATTCTCCTGCGGTTGCTGTCGTCATTGATCGTGAGCGTTCGCAAGTCAATCTGTATGTGCATTCTGCCGATGGCGATACCTGGCAGCTTCTGCCGCAAGCGGTTGTATCGACGGAATCACCGCAGACACCATCCCTGCTGGCGTCAACTCAAAGTGTGACACCTATACTCCAGAGCGTACCAACGAGCGTTCTTCTCCAGGATATTCCGCTTGATCAGATTGATTGGGATGACGTTGGCAAGCTGACGCCTGCGGATTATCGAAAGGTTTCTTACGAGGAGATGCAGGAAGGTTTGCGCAAATTCATCCATGTTGTGCGACCGGCGGTTGAGAGAGGGGCAAACGCAGATTATTTCGACCAGATGGATCAGGCGCAGGGATTGGATTACCCCTACGGCTATCGCCGTATCTATGATGCCTTTTACGGATCTACAAGTTGCATAATTGTGGAAGAAGTGGATGGCAAGTATCGAGTCACTAATGGTCGGCACCGTCTGACATTGGCTCGTGAACTCGGGTTGACCAGCCTGCCGATGCGCGTTGTAGCGAAGGAGAAACAAGATGTCCAGGCTGAATGATGCTATTTCACAACTGGAGACTGATTGGAACGCGCTGGTTCGGCACTGGGAAGAGGTTAAACAGGTGTGGGATGACGAGATGCGCCGTGAGTTTGAGCAGAAATACTGGGAAGAACTGAAGTCGCACATGACAAAAGTTCGGCGCGAACTAGAACGCCTGCAAGGGGCTATTAATGATGCGAAGAGAAGAATAAACGAGATGATAAACGAGATGAGATGAGGGCAATTCAAGGTACGTCAGCACCAGGAATAAATGTACCTGAAAACCTTCCGAGGTTTATCTCGCAGGCGAGCGGAGTTCTTCACCTGGCCTGTTTGTCTTGAGTTGCTCAAACAAGCGCCTGTGCTAACTTCATGTCACAGATTATTGTTGAACCAGAAGAGATACGGCGCTTTGCAGCCGAACTGAAAGCGTTTACCGAACAAGTTCGTGAGCGCATGTCGTGTCTGCGTGCTCTGCGTGCAAGTTTTCGTCATTTGGTGGACGGCACCTTTCGCGACCCGCAGGACCAAGAGTTTGCCAGGTATTTTGAAGGGACAATGCGCCTGCTGGCAAACTTTGTCTGCATCGCTGAAGAGTATACACCTCTCCTCATCCACAAGGCGCAGCTTCTATATTTGCGACAAAGTGCTGGCGGCATTGAAGATATGTTGAATACGCGCAAAGCGCACATCTATGAAGAAGCCAGTACTTTCCGAGGGGTGCTAAATGGAGAGGTCGTCACGCTTACGAATGTTTGCGTTCGAAGAATCAGATATGTTAAAAGGTCTCGTGAAGAATTGCAAAGATTACGCTCCGAGTTCAACAACACTGTTCGAAAAGAGTTTCTCATCTATTTGACCAATAATCCCAAAAATGTAGCAGAGTTGAAAAAAGCAGGACTGAACGATGTTGACATTACTCGAATGCGCCAGGGCAAGGTGCCTGATGGCTGGGAAGTTCATCACAAGCTTCCACTGGATGATAATGGCGAGAATGCCTTCGAAAATTTAGTTTTGATCAAGGCAGACCCACATCACAGGGTCATTACAAATGCGCAACTCGTATGTTCTAGGGGCATGGAAGAAGGAGAATCGAGAGAGGTTGACTGGCCCTACATCGAAGGCTCTATCTATCCGAAAAAGATAAGGTCGGAAGAGGATCGCGATGAAATATCAACGCCTGCTCCTGGAGATTGAGCACGACATCAGAACGACAGGCCGAACCCTGCAACCTGGATGCACGCGCAATCAGATCGATCAACTTGTGCGAAGCGTGCACGAAACGTTAGGCGTGATGCTTCCTGAAGGCTATATCCAGTTCCTTTCGTATACCGATGGGCTGATGTACAACGGCCTGATGATCTATGCATCACAGGAGACGGTGCTTCAGGGAAGGCAGGATGTTTGCATCTGGGGTATTGTCGAAGCGAATATGTTGCATCGAAGCGACCCGTCCTTTCATGACTTTCTGGTTTTTGGACAGGGAAATATGGATTATTATGTCCTCTACCTTCCTGATACTTCGTATCGTGTGATTGATCGCGTTCCTGGGAATGTCATTGATATTCTCCCATCTTTCGAGGACCTTATCGTACGCGCTATTGAAGACCATCTGTAGAATGGTTTTGCACTGCTTGCGAAGGTAACTCTATTCGGATGTAGCTGCACATACGTAATTTTGTGAATAGACAAGTAGCAGGAGGTTGCGATGAACATTTCCGAACTTCTTCAGCAGCAACACTATCTTCTGTACACGCTTTATGATGCCCAAATGCAGCTTTATCAGCAGGTCGATCAGGCGAAACAGCGTTTGGAGAGGGGGCTGAAAGAGATCGAGAAAGAACGGTCAGACTCCAAGAGGGAAGCGACTGATGTTTATCATGAAGTAAAGAAGGCATATTTTGAGAAATTCGAAGACAAACACCACTACCTGGATGAGGCAAAGAAATACATCGAAAAAGTAAAAGATGAATATATTGCCATGCAAAGGAAGCCAGATTTGACAGTGAACGAGAATTCGATCAGAAGTCAGATGCAAGACCTTGGAAAGGTTTCAGCTTTATCTATTAACGGAAGTAAAAAGTTTTCCTTATTATTAAGAATTCTGCTAGTAGGATATGTTCCTTTTTTCTATGTGTTTATTATATGGGCAGGTATAGCCATGCCGCACAACCGCACAGTCGTACCAGTATTGTGTACAATACCTATTGCTATGATGGCGATAGGGGTTGGTGTTAGGGGACTTATGAAAAATACAGAACGTAACATGATAAGCGATCATCTCAGACAGCTAGCCGATCTTTACTGCCAATGGTTGGAACTCGCCGACCATCGAGCTGAGATGCGCCGCGCCAACGTGCAGCAGGCGTATCAGCAAATGGTTGATGCCGCCCAACGACAGTATAATGAAGTTATGCAGCGCGTGCAACCCATTCTGCCTGGCCACCTCAGCTCGGCCGACCGTTTTGCCCCTCCCTGGCAGAGCGATGTCTGGCAACACTGGCAGCCTGGAACGCTGAAACCCGGTGTGCTGCGCGTGGGTACGTTTGCGCTCGCCTCCATACCCGCATCCATACCCGCACTCTTTTCCTTCCCAACGGGCAGATCGCTTGTCTTTGCAGGTTTCGGGAACGGGGATGGTTACGCTATCGCTGGCATTCAATCTCTCCTGCTGCGCCTGCTCGCTTCTGTACCACCTGGCAAGCTCCGCTTTACCTTCATCGATCCCGTCGGGATAGGGAATCATGTCACTCCCTTTCTGCATCTGAAAGATTATGATGAGCAATTGATTACCGGCCGGGCCTGGTCGGAACCGAGTCACATTGAACAGCGCCTGGCTGACTTGACCGAACATATAGGGAACGTCATCCAACAGTATCTGCGTAATCAGTACGCTACTATCGAGGATTATAACGCCCATGCTGGCGAAATCGCCGAACCGTACCACGTGCTGGTTGTCTTCGGTTTCCCGGTCAACTTTAGCGAAACGGCGGCGCGACGGCTGGTCAGCATTGTCCAGCACGGGCCCCGCTGCGGCGTTTATACTGTTATCCAGATAGCCCCCAATAAATCCCTGCCCTACGGATTCGAGCTCGAAGACCTGACGCAGCACACGGAGGTCATCCGGTTCTTGAATAACGAACGTTGGTGGGGTTGGTCGGACGGGACGAAGGAATACTGGCTGACATTAGACGCGCTGCCGGATGACGCGCTCGTTAACCGTATCGTAGCCGGGGTCGGCAAAGCAGCCAAAGCCGCCAGCAAAGTAGAGGTGCCCTTTGACCGTATTGCGCCGAAGGAATACTGGAAGGGCAATAGCAGTGACGGCATCTGCGTATTCCTGGGTCCGTCCGGCGCCCGCACGTTCCAGGAACTGGCGTTGGGCGATGGTACAAAGCAGCATGTCCTGGTGGCTGGCCGAACCGGCTCCGGTAAATCGACCCTGCTCCATACCCTGATCATCAACCTGGCGCTCACCTACAGCCCCGACGAAGTGGAAGTCTATCTGGTTGACTTCAAAGAAGGTGTGGAGTTCAAGATCTACGCCAACTATCAACTACCCCACGCTCGCGTGGTGGCGATTGAGAGCGAGCGCGAGTTTGGTCTGAGTGTGCTCGAAGGGCTGGAAGCCGAACTCGGTGATCGTGGCAAGCGCTTCCGCGAGGCAGGCGCAGCGAACATCGCTCAATACCGCGCAAAAACCAATCAGAAGCTGCCCCGTATCCTGCTGCTGGTGGACGAATTCCAGATCTTCTTCACTGAAGACGACTCCATTGCCTCTAAGGCCGGGCGCATTCTGGATCTGTTAGTACGGCAGGGGCGCAGTTTTGGCATCCACGTGTTGCTCGGCTCGCAGACCCTCGCTGGGGCGTACACGCTGGCGCGTAGCACGATGGATCAGATGGCTGTGCGCATCGCCTTGCAGTGCTCGGAAGCCGACTCGCGCCTGATCCTGGCGGACGATAACCCTGCTGCCCGCTTGCTCTCCCGTGCCGGTGAAGCCATCTACAACGACGCCAACGGGCGAGTAGAAGGCAACAGCCGCTTCCAGACGGCATGGCTGCCCGAAGACCAGCGCAATGTCTATCTGGCGCAGATTGCAGAACTGGCAAAACAGAACGGGTATCGGACTCCGCGGCCACAGATCGTCTTTGAAGGCAATGCTCCGGCTGAGGTTGAGAAGAATGACAGACTGCGCAATCTGCTCACGGCTCCGGCCTGGTCAGCATCGACACCTCGCGAGCAGTTTGCCTGGCTGGGTGATCCAACTGCGATCCGCGACCCGATTGCCGCTGTCTTCTGCCGTCAGAGCGGGAGTAACTTGCTCATAGTCGGTCAAGACGAAGAGGCAGCGCTAGGTATGATGGCGATAGCGCTCATCAGTCTGGCGGCGCAACTCCCTGTCGGGGGCAAGGCTGAGGGTGAGGATGGCGCGACCTTTTACGTGCTGGACTTCAGCAAAGTGAATACTTCCTATGCTGGGCTGTGGCATACTCTGGCTGACATCCTGCCCCACAAGGTCAAAGTAGGACGGCGCATTCAGTTGCCTGGATTAATCGCCGAACTCGCTGCCGACGTCCAGGCACGGCTGAACAATGAACGACCGGATGGGTTGCCGCGTTATCTCTTTCTCTTCGGGCTGCAACAGGCGCGTGACCTGGATCAGGAGGAACTAGGCTATAGCAGCTACGGTGAGGACTCGGCGCAACCCAACCCGACCCGCCAATTTGCCACCATCGTGCGCGAAGGACCAGACCTAGGCATCCATACCCTGGTCTGGTGTGATACAAAAGCCAATTTAGAGCGTCGCCTGGATCGTCGTACTCTGCGGGAGTTTACGATGCGGGTTGCGCTACAGATGAGTGAAGAGGATTCATCTAGCCTGCTAAACTCACCGCTGGCAAGTAGACTCGGTCCATACCGCGCATTGTTCTACAGTGAGATTGAAAATCGGATGGAGAAATTCCGACCGTATCGGTTGCCATCGGCAATGTGGCTGGAACAGGTGCGGCAGTGGTTTAAAGCTAGAAGCTGATACTGTCTGATATTTTCATCGTAGCCGGCGCTGCATAAAAGCGTGATTCGGAAACTACAGACTGCATCACGAAATTCGATCTATGACACGACGCAATCGAACTGCGATCTGGATCGGCATGCTTCTGATATGTCACCTTCTGGCAGGTTGCGGTGATGAGTCGAAAGTCTCTTTCGGATACCGACCGCCTCTCCTTCCGGTGCAAATAAGCATTGACTCACAAGGAAACCTTGAGGTTTCCTTTAAAGGTAGCGTCCAAACTCCTATTGGCACCTTTTCGGCAGGTCTGGTGGCTGACCGTCACAGTTTTTTCCCCGATGCTAAAGGGACACTGACCGTTCGCATCGATGGTCAAGACACCGTTATGATTTACAGGGACAAGAGAACATCCGTAGTAACCTGGAATCAGGTTACTACAAACAAATAGACTTGCGAAAGAATGGTAACAACTGGTATCTGGAAGTGGCGAAAATAGCAAGCTCTCCTTCGACACATCCAGTCGCTGCGACACCGTCGCATATCTTCGTATCAGGCTGCGATAGTACGGCAAAAGATCACACAGAGCCTCGTTTATGGCGGCGGGAACCGAATCGGATGAACGGTCCGAAAGTGAAGTTTCTGCAAACACGTCTGTTGGAATTGGGGTATGAGTTGCCAACCGCAGGAGCGGATGGTTGGTTCGGTCCCGAAACGGAGGCAGCCGTGCGTGAGTTCCAGCGAAGGAATGGTCTGGAAGTCGATGGAATAGTGGAACCTATAACCTGGGCTTGCCTGAAGAACCCTCATGCAGCCAGAGCGTCAGATTAGTGTTCCATCACGATCCACTTGTCAAAAGAGGAGCGAACGGAACTTATCAGCGGAACACCAGTCGGAAGCCGTCGCTCTTGGCAGCCGGTGCGATAGTTGTAAAGTAGCGTATTGACATCGTCTGCAGAGATCGGGTGCCTGCCATTTGGTAGAGAGTCGGCGCTCACTTTTTCGGCATGACCGATTGCTCCTTATCAGAACCGCATGTTCGAGAGAACTGGTCTCAAGTAGGATCGGGATACTATGGTTTACAGATAAGCGATCAGCTATAATAAAGGGCGTCTTAACAGTGGTTGTACCGTAGGAGAGTAACGCCATGTTACTACGTTGTCCAAATTGCAATGCATCGTACACTACTCAGGACACTTTCTGTAGGCTGTGCGGTTATAAGTTTTTACATCCTGGGCAACTACTGGCTGGACGTTATCGGATTGACAAGCAATTAGGAGCAGGAGGTTTTGGGGTGACTTTCCGTGCATTTGACACGGGTCTTAATAACCGTCCCTGCGTCATTAAGCAACTCGTCATCGGTAGTAATCAAAGCCCTCAAGAGATTCAGGATGCTAAAGCGATTTTCGAGCGCGAAGCGCAAATGCTGATCGAACTTAATCAGCCAGGTCATCCTAATATTCCTGAAATTTATGCCTATCTTGAAAGTGATGCCTGTCTGGTCATGAAATATATTGAAGGTCAGTCACTTGAAGATATACGTACCCAACAAGGGGGGCGCTTACCAATATCGGACGCTCTTAAATACATACGTGATGTTTGTTCAGCACTCGTCTACATGCATACTCACCCTTCTGGTCCGGTGTTACATCGTGACATCAAGCCAGATAATATTATGCTTGATAGTAGTAATCGTATCTGGTTGATTGATTTTGGACTTTCTAAAACAATCCCTCCCCGATCTGCACGTGCTCACACTAAAGGAACTATGCTAGCGGGAACCATTGGTTACACACCTGCTGAACAATGGCAGCAAAAGGCTGAGCCACGCTCAGATGTGTATGCACTAGCAGCAACACTCCATTCTCTGATCACCGGTTTTCGCCCTCCTTGGTCACAGACTGATATTCTTGACATCGTGCGAGGACATAAGGGTGAATTTCCTCCGGCAAGGAAACTAAATCCTGCGGTGAGCGCAGAAATTGAAGAACTTATACAGCGTGCAATGTCCTCCGAGGTATCAAGACGGCCAACGGCGCAGGAATTTCTTGCTCAGCTTGATTCTATTCTTCAGCCCACCCCTATTCTCGAAGCGCCTGATGGTACAAAGATTAAGAATGAGCAGGAGTTAGCCCGTTGGAGTGAACAACACTGGCAACAGGCAGTGCAGTGGTTATATGACCGTGACAAACTGCCATCCCAAATCGAGCGGCTTTGGGGTAAGAATAAATTGGCCAAAGATCTCCGAGGTATCGTACAACAATATACCGATAACCAGGATGCTGGATTAGATGCGGCGTTAGCATTGCTTGATCCGGTGGGATTTGGTGTTGCACGTCCGACTTTTCGAGTTGACAAACAAGTGGTTGACTTTGGCTCCTTAGCGGTTGGTGTGACCAGCGATACGATGATGACATTTTACAATAGCGGACGACGATATACAAAGATACACGTGACTACGCTTCCTGTCTGGTTGTCAGTAGATACTCCCGTACTATCATTACCCCCCGGACAAAGTCGCACTGTAAAGCTGACCGTAAACACAGGAAATTCACGGATTGGAGGAGCACTGCATACGGTCTTGACATTCAACAATGGAAATACGAACACTTCTGTTAAGGTACAGGCTGCTGTTTCACGTTGGCGTACACTTTTGTTGAGTAACTGTAAGGAATTAGCATCAATAATTACTGCAATCATCGTTCTTTCGTTGATTATAATGGGTTATATGCTCGCATACAATACGGGAATCACTATTGCTGAGTATTATCGTCAATATAGAGAAGTTGCTCCTATTGCAAAGAAAATAGGAGCGTGCGTAGCTGGGTTTTTCTTTGCTGGTTTTTGTTCATTTGTTTTTGTCGATCTTATTTCCGAATCTAAAGACAAATTCACGTTAGCTTTTGCTGGCTCTTTTTCGATATGTTTTTTTATTGGAACTGTTCTCAGTTATGAATTTGTTTTTGGTTGGCTTGTGGGCATTTTTGTAACAGCTGCAGCGGAGGCTGGTCATTTCCCTTTTATTGGCATAATCCTGGGGGCAATAGTAGGAATTGTTATTGCTTCGAAAACGCACAAGTTTATTCTTCAAGGTCTTATGTGGCTGGCACGTATATAGGATGTGAGAGCGTGATCAAAAACGAACACCTCGGATAGAGCCAATTCAGGAGCATTGCGATCGAACCGAGATAGAGGAAGGCTTCGCTTGATTCTGGGTTGCGGTTGGATTCTTTCCTTGCCAACCGATG
>Ga0209162_1003413_pt1 | contig 12838 bp, 8 predicted proteins | sample YNPNPMetaG_FD_187121 | JGI IMG/M metagenome (GOLD analysis project Ga0209162, IMG submission 187121) | Anoxygenic and chlorotrophic microbial mat microbial communities from Yellowstone National Park, USA - YNP NP MetaG (SPAdes) (version 2) ...
AAGATGCACGGACAACGGCCTTCTTTTTGTCGGGCCGCCTCCGGAAGTCATTGCGGATATGGGAAGCAAGGTGGTCGCCCGACGGATCATGAGCGAGGCCGGCATTCCCGTGATTCCCGGCACGCCTGTGCTTTCGCCGGGAGAGGCTGGAGAGCGCCAGGCCGTTCGGTTTGCGGAGGAGCATGGGTTCCCGGTGATGATTAAGGCGGTGGCGGGAGGCGGCGGCCGAGGCATCCGCACCGCCAAGACCATGGAGGAACTGGTTTCCGGCCTCAGGCTGGCCCGTTCCGAAGCCCGCATGGCCTTCGGCGACGAGAGTATCTATCTGGAAAAAGGTCTTATCCATCCCCGCCACGTGGAAGTGCAGATTCTCGCGGACAATTACGGTGCGGTCATTCATCTGGGAACACGCAACTGTTCCATTCAACGCCGTCATCAGAAGCTGGTGGAAATTGCTCCGGCGAACCTGCCGCCGCTCGTTTTGGAAAGGATCTGCGCCGACGCCGTGCGGGCGGCCAAGGCCGCCCGTTACGTCAACGCGGGGACGGTGGAATTTCTCATCGACGACCAGGACCAGTATTATTTTCTGGAAGTGAACACTCGAATCCAGGTGGAACACACGGTCACGGAAATGGTGACGGGTGTGGACATCGTTCGCGAGCAGTTGCGCATTGCCGCCGGGGAACCCCTGTCGTTGAAGCAGCAGGACATTCAGATTCGAGGCTGGTCCATCGAACTGCGCATTAATGCGGAAGACCCGAAAGACAACTTCATGCCCAGTCCCGGCACGATTCGCGTGTACCAGTCCCCCGGAGGCCACGGCGTGCGCCTGGACGGCGCCATTTATCAAGGCTATGAAATCCCAAGGTTTTACGATTCCATGCTGGTGAAACTGACCGTCTACGGGTTTACCTGGCGTGAAGCCGTGGACCGCTTGCGACGTGCTCTGGACGGATTCAACATCGTGGGGGTTCCGACGACCATCCCCTTTTACAAGCAAATCGTCCAGGATCGGGACTTCGTGGAGCAGCGCTTTGATACGTCCTACATCGACACCCACCCCCATTTGTTGGAATACCGGGAAGAAGCCCGCCCATTGGATCGGCTGGCGCGGCTCATCGCCGAAATCAACGCCCACGGGTTCAATCCCTACGCTCAGGATCGCCCTTGAGCAACGGAGTGTTTCATGGCGGATCGAGAACGCATCACCCCTTCCATGAGTCCCTCGGAGATCATTGCCTTTGTTCGCGAAACTCCGGGCTATTTTCTGACCAACAACGAAAGGGACGTGTCCCAATCGGATTTCAAATGCCGCATCCTGCCGTGGACCACGCTGCGCGTGGCCCCCTACCGGGACGACACCGGCTATTTCGCCTTTGAAATCACGGGTGGAGCCTCCATTCACGTGGACCTCATGGCTAAGCAGATCAACCCTTTCGAAAAACTGCGCCTTGTGCGGCAGCGCATGCCCAACACCTTGATCCAGACTGTCTGTCGCGGTCGGAACCTTTTCGGCTACCGCCCTTATCCGGACAACGTCCTGGAACTGACCGTCGCCCAGTTTGCCCGCTATGTGGATGTGTGGCGCGTTTACGATTTTCTGAACCATGTGCCCAACATGGAAGTTGTCGGCCGGGCGGTGCAAAAGGCCGGCAAGCTTCTTATGCCGTGCCTCTGTTTCAGCACGGGCATCGGCCATACCGACGAGTACTATGTGGCCAAGGTCGGAGAAATTCTGGAAACTTTCGGAGAAGAGATAATTGTTGGCATCAAGAACCATTCGGCTTTGGGCTCACCCCGCCGAATCGCCTCCTTGATGCACGCCCTGCGTACGCACTATCCCCATCTGGTGCTGGCCTACCACGGCCATAATACGGACGGCAATGACCTGGGCCGAATGGTGGCGGCCGCCGAAAGCGGCGTGAAGATTTTGGAAGTGGCCGATCATGGCTTCGGGGGCATGTTTTCCCAGGCACCGGCCCTGAGCCTCATCCAGACGCTCCATGACTACGGGTTCAAGGCTCCGGGACTCAAAGTTCAGCCCATTGTGGATGCCTCGGATCTCCTGCGGCAGGAACGCCGCTATTATGAGCGCTTTGAGACACCTTTTCGGGGGTTCGATCCCACGGTCAAACGACATCGCCTCACTGGAGGCGCCGCCTCCATGGCTTTTGAGCAAGCGGAAAAGCTGGGCCTCCTGGAACGCATCCATGAAGTCTTCAGTGAACTCGTGGACGTCAACCGGGAAATGGGCAACATTTGGTCGGTCACTCCGGGAAGCCAGATTCTCTGGACCACGGCGGTGAGCAACGTCCTTCACGGCCGCTACGAGCAGCCCAGTGACGACCTGAAAAATCTGCTCCTGGGCCGTTACGGTCCCTTCCCGTTTTACGATCCTCAGGAGTGGATCTACGAAAAAGTGCTGGAACACAAGCGGCGAGACGGCAAGAAATGGTACCAGATTCTTGCCGACGAGGCCGGAATTCAGAAACTGCCCGATGTGGATCTGGAAGCCAAGCGGCGGGAACTGGAAGAGCGCATCAAACGGCCGGCGGACGACGAGAGCCTGTGCCTTTATCTCCAGTTTCCCAAAGACGCCCTGGAATATTTCCGATTCGAGGAAACCTTTGGAAAGACGTGGGTCTTGCCGCCCCAAGTGTGGTACCGCCGCGGCGGATTCCACGACGGTGAAACCATCCTCATTCCCGACGAAGAAGGCAAAACGCACCAGATCGATATCGTTTCCACGTCGCGGAAAGAAGGTGTGGTGGAAACGTCCCTCCTGGTGGACTTCCATTTCCAAACCTACTCCGTCCCTGTGTGAGGGCGGTGGGACGTCTTTCTGATCATTCCCGCGGCTGAATGGGGGCAACGGGGGGAGGACATCGTGCGCGGCGAAATGGACCTTTTTCTGGAATACCTGGTGGCGGAAAGGCGCCTGAGCCGCCACACGGTTTCGGCCTACGCCGGAGATCTTCGAAACCTTGCCGATTTCTTGACGCGACAAAAAGGGCGTTTCTCGTGGTCGGATGTGGACCGACGGGATTTGGACGATTATCTGGCGGCCTGTGCTTCCCAGACGGCACCCAAGACCCGGGCGCGGCGCCTCGCGTGCATGCGCTCCTTTTTTCGATTTTTGGAAGAACGCGCCCTTGTGCCGTCCAGCCCGGCCACGTCGGTGGCCTTTCCCAAGTTGCCCCGGTCCTTGCCCAAAACGCTTTCCGCTCTTCATGTGGACGCTTTGCTCAAAGCCCCGGAGCTTTCCACGCCCCTGGGGCTCAGAGATAAAGCCATCCTGGAACTGCTCTACGCCACGGGCATTCGTGTGGCCGAACTGACGGAACTCACCTTTCACCACGTGAACCTCAAAGCGGGATTCCTCATTGTGCGGGGCAAGGGGGACAAGGAACGCCTGGTGCCCATGGGGCAATGGGCCGTGGAGGCCCTTCAGGCCTATGTGGAAAGGGGACGCCCCACCTTGATCAAAGGGAAAGACCCCGGCCGAATCTTTCTCAATCACCGCGGTCGGCCGCTGTCCCGGCAGGGGGTGTGGAAAATGATCAAAACCTACGCGCGGCGCATCGGCATTCCCGAGACCGTAAGCCCTCACGTGCTGCGGCATTCCTTTGCCACCCACTTGCTCCAAAACGGCGCCGATCTCCGTTCCCTTCAGATGATGCTCGGCCACGCCGACATCAGCACCACCCAAATTTATACCCATGTGGCCCGAGAACGCCTCAAGAAGATCCATCAGCAGCATCATCCTCGTGCCTAACCCCGACTGCTGAACCGTCAAGGCGCAGCGGGGACTCGGTGTGCCCAACGCCTTCGCGGCGCGCACAGCTCAAGGCAGAGAATATTCTTGGCCTTTGGCGTGTGCGTCGTTAACATCCGCACACGGTGTGGCGGCACGTTTTCATCAAGGGCGGCAGTGGAGTCCATGAATGGAAGTGATCACGACCCATCTCAATGCGGATTTCGATGCCATGGCATCCATGGTGGCGGCGAAAAAGCTCTATCCCGACGCCGTCCTGGTTTTTCCCGGATCCCAGGAAAAAAACCTTCGCGATTTTTTCGTCAGCACAGCGGGTTACCTTTTCGATTTCGCCAAACTCAAGGGATTGGACCTGGAGCGCATCGAGCGGCTCATTTTGGTGGACACGCGTCAAGCGTCGCGAATCGGCAAGTTTCAAGAGGTGGCCGCACGTCCCGGCGTGGATATTCACATTTACGACCATCATCCCCAAGCCGACGACGACGTGCACGGATCTTTGGAAGTTATCCGCCCGGTGGGCGCCACCGTCACCCTGCTGACCCACATCCTTCGCGAACGCGGCGTTTCCATCACTCCGGAAGAAGCCACCATTTTGATTCTCGGCATCTTTGAAGATACGGGCTCCTTCACCTTTTCGTCCACGACCCCGGAAGATTTCCGCGCGGCGGCTTTTCTGCTGGAACAGGGGGCGGACCTGAACGTGGTGGCCGATTTGGTCACCCGCGAACTCACCTCCGAACAGGTGGCACTCCTCCACGAACTGCTCCATTCCGCGCGAACCTACAACATTCAGGGCGTGGACGTGTGTATCGCCACGGTGTCCGTGGACCGCTATGTGGGCGACTTCGCGGTCTTGGTCCACAAGCTTAAAGATATGGAAAACCTGGATGTGGTTTTCGCTCTGGCCCGCATGGAAGACCGAATCTATCTCGTGGCCCGAAGCCGTATTCCGGATGTCAATGTGGGGGAAATCGCCGCTTATTTCGGCGGCGGCGGCCATGCCACCGCGGCATCGGCCACCATCAAGGACCTCACTCTGATCCAGGCCGAAGACCGGCTGTTCGAACTGCTTCAAAGCACCATCAAGCCGGCCGTGACGGCGCAAACCCTCATGAGTTCCCCGGTGATCACCATCTCGGCGAACGCCACCCTCGCCCAAGCGGAAGAGCTCATGGTGCGCTACAACATCAACGCCATGCCCGTGCTGGAAGGCGACCGCATTGTGGGCCTCATTAACCGTCAGGTTTTGGAAAAAGCCATGTATCACGGCCTCCACGAGGAAAAGGTGAGCGACTACATGAACCGCGATTTCGCCGTGATCGGTATCGACGGGACGCTTGTGGAGATTCAAAAGCACTTGGTGGAGCACCAGCAGCGCATTCTGCCCGTGTTGGACGGTCACGCCTTGGTGGGTGTCATCACGCGCCGGGATCTGCTCAACCACCTCATCACGGACAGATCCCGGGAACCCACGGCCCTCAAGGAGGATGGGGGTTTCGGGCTCTGGGGCCGGAAGAAAAACATCACCAACGTCCTTGCGGAACAATTGCCTCGAAACATAATCGAGCTGCTTCGGTCTTTGGGGGAGCACGCCGAGTCCGTGGGGTACAAGGTCTATGCCGTGGGCGGCTTCATTCGGGATCTCCTTCTGCGGCGCTCCAATTTGGATATCGACGTGGTGGTGGAAGGGGACGGGATTCAGTTTGCTCGAAGCTTTGCGGAAAAGGCGGGAATTCGAGCCCGGTGTCATAAGAAGTTCAACACGGCTGTGCTCGTTTTTCCCGACGAACTCAAGGTGGATGTCGCCACGGCGCGGCTCGAATACTACCAATACCCGGCGGCTCTGCCCATCGTTCAGTTCGGTTCCTTGAAAATGGATCTCTACCGTCGGGATTTCACCATCAACACCCTGGCCGTGGCCTTGAATCCCAAGGAATTCGGCATCCTCATCGACTTTTTCGGAGGCCAGAAGGACCTGAAGGAAAAGGCCATTCGCGTGCTGCATAATTTGAGTTTCGTCGAAGACCCGACGCGGATCCTACGGGCCATTCGGTTTGAGCAGCGGTTTGGGTTTCGTGTGGGAAAGCAGACGGCGGCCCTCATGCGCAATGCCGTCAAGATGGGCCTGATCGACCGCTTGGGGGGGCAGAGGCTCTTCCACGAGTTGCAGCACATCTTTATGGAAGAAGACCCCCTGCCGGCCATTCGTCGCATGGGGGAATTCGGCGTCATGGACGCCTTGTGCCCCGGGTCGTGTTTCGATGCCAAAGCCGAACGCCTCTTCGTCAAGATCAAGGAAGTCATTTTGTGGTACAAGCTCAGCTTTCTTGATGAACCGCTGGAATCCTGGCGGGTGTATTTTCTGGGTTTTCTGTGCCGCCTGAAACCGGAGGAGCTTCGCAAGGTGCTCAGCCGGCTCGATTTGCCCCAGACCGCGAGGGAACGAATTCTATGGACCTTTCAAAGGGTTAACGATGTGCTCAACGACTTTTTGCGATTGCCTCCCCCGCGGCCCAGTGATATCTATCGAGCGCTCCAGCCCTTCGGGCCTGAAGAGCTCTTGTTCATGATGGCCAAGACAAACCGGGAGGAGGTCCAGAGAGCCATCAGCTACTATTTCCATCGGTATCGTTACGTGAAGCCGGAAATCGGCGGCAAGGACCTCAAGGCCCTGGGGATTCCCCCGGGGCCCTTGTACACGAAAATCCTTACAGCCGTGCGGGATGCCAAGGTGAACGGCGACGTGAAGAGCCGGGAAGACGAAATCCGCATGGCTCAGGCCATGGCTGCGGCGGCGCAGGCAGAAGAGGCGGGGCAAAGTGCAGAACATTCTTAAGGACATATGCGTCTATGCGGTGCCGTTGCTTTTGGCCGTGATCGGCCATGAGGTGGCTCACGGATGGGTGGCGGAAAAACTGGGAGATCCCACGGCCCGGCTTCTGGGTCGCATCTCTTTCAATCCTTTGGTGCATATCGACCTGGTGGGGACGGTGATCATTCCCGTGGTGTTGCTCCTGACCAACGCGCCTTTTCTATTCGGCTGGGCGAAACCGGTGCCGGTCCAATTCCACCGGCTCCATGGAGGCCGCAAGGCCATGGCGTGGGTGGCCTTGGCCGGCCCGCTGACCAACCTGATGCTGGCGGCCGTGAGCGCTCTGGTTTTCCGCATGGTTGTCTTTTTGTTCAGCGTAGGGGCCGCCTCCGGCTTTCTGGGCCTTCTCTTGCACCCTTTGTATTATATGGCCCGTTTTTCCGTGGTCTTCAATCTCGTGCTCATGGCCGTGAACCTCTTTCCCGTGCCGCCTTTGGACGGCGGCCGGGTGCTCATGGGGTTTCTGCCCCGAACGCTGGCCCTCCATGTGGCGCGTTTGGAACGCTATGGCATGGTCATCGTCTTGGTCTTCATGGTCACGGGCTGGTGGGGATACGTGCTTCGGCCTGTGGTGAATCTGTTTGCGAGAATTTTGCTTTAGGCCGAAGGCCCTGCGGTGTCTTCGGCGGATGCGAACCGGGTGGATGGATTGGCGAAGAGCTGAGGAGGAGAAAGACCTGATGGACAAGGACAAGAGGATCTTGAGCGGAATGCGTCCCACGGGGCGACTTCACTTGGGCAACCTGCACGGGGCGCTCAAGAACTGGATCCAGCTTCAAGATCAATACGACTGTTTCTTTTTCGTTGCGGACTGGCACGCGCTCACCACGGACTATGCGGATCCCGGAGCGATCCGCCAAAACACATGGGACATGATCCTGGATTGGTTCGCCGCTGGACTGGACCCCGAAAAGGCCGTGGTCTTCATCCAATCCCATGTCAAAGAACACGCCGAATTGTATCTGCTTCTGGGAATGATCACCCCGCTCGCCTGGTTGGAACGCAATCCCACGTACAAGGAGCAGCAGCAGCAACTGGACACCAAGGATCTGTCCACCTACGGTTTCTTGGGCTACCCGGTGCTTCAAGCGGCCGACATCATCATTTACCGAGCCCACGGTGTCCCCGTGGGCAAGGACCAGCTGCCCCATGTGGAATTGACCCGAGAAATTGCTCGGCGGTTCAACTTCATCTACAACCGGGAAGTTTTCCCCATTCCGGACGCCCTGCTGACGGAAGTTCCCGTCCTGCCGGGAACGGACGGGCGAAAGATGAGCAAGAGTTACGGCAATTGCATCTACATGACGGAGCCGGAAGAATCGGTTCGCCGAAAGATCCTGCAGATGGTGACCGATCCGGCGCGGGCGAGGCGTTCCGATCCGGGGGATCCGGAAAAGTGTCCGGTATTTGAGTACCACAAGCTCTATTCCACGGCGGACGAAATCGCTCACGTGGTCCAGGGGTGCCGCACGGCCGGCATCGGGTGTGTGGACTGCAAGAAGATTCTGCTGCCCCACCTGCTGGAGCATCTTGCGCCCATCTGGGAAAAGCGGGCGGCCCTGGAAAGGGACATGGACGGGGTCAAGGCGGCGGTTCAGGCGGGTATCGAAAAGGCGTCCCGGGAAGCTCGAAAGACCATGGAGCTTGTGGTGGAAACGGTCGGTTTGGGAAATCATGGGTGAAAGGCCAAGCGGCTCCCGCACATCCGTGCGGCTCCATAAAGTCATCGCCCAAGCGGGCCTGGCGTCTCGGCGCACGGCGGAACGATGGATTGTGGAGGGACGGGTTTCGGTCAACGGCGTGGTGATCACCACTCTGGGGACGTCGGTGGATCCCGAAATCGACGATGTGCGCGTGGACGGGCGGCGGGTGGCGCCGGTTCGGGGCCGTGAAGTGATCCTGTTGCATAAGCCGCGGTATTGTCTGACGACCATGAGCGATCCTCGGGGGCGGCCCACGGTCATGGATTATCTTCAGGGGCTTTCGGTGCGCGTCTATCCCGTGGGGCGCCTGGATTGGGACGCTTCAGGGGCGCTCCTTTGCACCAACGATGGGGATTTGGCCAACCGGCTCATGCATCCCGCCTATGGAGTCCCGAAGGTCTACCAGGTACAGGTCCAGGGGGTCCCGACGGCGGAGCAGCTCGCGGCGTTGCGCCGAGGGGTCCCTTTGGCGGAAGGGGTCACGGCCCCCGCCGTGGTTCGCCTGGTGCGCCGCACCGAAACGTCCGCATGGTTGACCATAACCCTCCACCAAGGATGGTATCGCCAGATCAAGCGCATGGGTGAAGCCGTCGGCCTTCCCGTGCTCACGATTCACCGTACGGCTTACGGGCCCATTGCCTTGGGAACGTTGCCGGCCGGCCGATGGAGGCGCCTGACGGACCAGGAGGTTGGCCGGCTTCGGGAAGCGGTTTCCTTGCCGAGAGAGGCACAGGCGCGCGCATGACGTTCATGAAGACTCCTCAAAGACAGCCTCAGGATTCGGGGTCTCTTTTCCGACCACGAAGGAAAAAGAGGCGTGCGGCCCCCGGAGTGACCCTCGCCGTGGGGGCGGCCGTTGTGGCGGGGCTGATAGTCCTGGCGCAGATTCGGTGGAACCTTCTGGGGGCCCTTGCCGCCCATCTTCCCGCCCCGCATCGGCTCGAAGAGCTGGTTTTGGAAGTGAACGCCAAACGGGAAACCATACCGGCGGACGGCGAAAAGATCCTCAACCCCCGCGATGCCGTGCGTTTCGTGGGCGTTAAGACCGACGGATGGTTTTCCTGGGGTGTGAAAGTTCGGGCTGCGGAGCTGGATTTTAACCGGGTGCGCTCCAAACCGGCGGTGCTTAGGGATCTTTTTGTCGGAGAGACTTTTGAGACGCCCAAGACGCTGGCCGTTGAGGCCTCATGGCTGGGGAACCGCTTGGGCGGGGTGAGGCTCGTCATCCAGTTGGACGCCAAGGATTGGATGGCCAAGGCGCAAGAGGCCGCCAAACCCGAGGACAAGATCCGCTTCCTGGAAAAGGTCCTGGAAGCCGAGCCCCGCAATGTTTTGGCAAAAACCCAGTTGGCGGCGCTTTACGCCGAAGCCGGCCGTCCGGCCGATGCGGAAAAGCTTTACGAAGAGGTCTTGGAACTCGGCCAATCCCGTCCGGTTTTGGAACGGCTCATCAGCGTCTACAAGAAGCAGAAGAAACATGCCAAGGTGCTCGAGGCGTCACTGAAACTCCTCCAGCTGAGCGACGATGCGCAGGTGTTTCAGGATCTCCTCGGCTATCTGCAAAATCACGTGCCTTCAAGGGAAGCCTCGACCCTGCTGAAGCAGTACGCCGGCAAAGTGCCCGCCAAGTACCGAGGATCCTGGCACTTGGTGCGGGCGGACCTGGCGACCAAGACAGAAAACTGGTCGGAAGCGGCGCAAGCCTACGAGAGCGCCGCGGCGGCGGGGGTTCGCGATCCCACCATCCACTACAACCTGTCCGTGGTTCGGGCCAAATCGGGGGATCTGGGTCAAGCCGCTCAGGATCTGGAAAAATACCTTCGAGCCAACCCCAACGATGTGACCAATTGGTTAAAGTTGGCGGCCATATACGAAAAGGCCGGCGATGAATCCAAGGCGCTGAAGATTTATCGCGATGTGGTGAGCAAGAACCCTTCGGAAAAGCGGGCGCTTGTGCGCCTGGCGGCCCTTTTGGAAAAATCGGGGGACAAGGGCGAACTTCTGAAGGTTTACGAAAACCTAGCCCGTTTGGATCCCGACGATCGGGTGGTTCTGTGGAATATGGCCATGCTGTCTTACGAAGCCAAACAGTGGGACAAGGCTCTGAGCGCCTTTGAAAAATACGCGGCCCTGTCGCCCAACGATCCCAAGCCGTTGAAATACCTGCTGGACCTCTACCAGAAAAATAAGGATCAGGAAAAACAGATCGCCGTTCTACAAAAGCTCATCGCCGCGGACAAGGACAATTTGGCTTATTACGATGCCTTGTTTGCCCTTTACGATCGGGCGAAGAATTATGATGCCATCATCAAGGTGTTTGAAGAGGCATCGAAGAACAATCCCAAGGTGAAGGCGTTTCACGAATATCTTCTCTACGGGGCGCTCAAGAAGGGCCAGAAACAGAAAGCTCTGGGGGCTTTGGAAGAACTGTGTCGACTGGAACCCAAAGAAGTGAAGTATTTCAAACAGGCGGCGCAGCTTCACGAAAGCCTGGGCCAATACGCGAAAGCCTTGGAAAAAATCAAGCGCGTTTTGGAAATCAACCCCAACGACACGGCGGCCAAAGAAGACTACATGCGTTTGCGGTTGCTTCTGGTGGCCCCGAAAAAGACCGGCTTTTTCTATTGCACGGGGAAACCGGTTCGTGTATAAAAGCGCCGATTCGGGCGGGTAACTCAGCGGTGAGAGTGCCATCCTCACACGGTGGAAGTCGAGGGTTCGAATCCCCCCCCGCCCACCACACAGCGCCCAAGCTTCGGCCATGCCGAAGCTTTTTTTTATGGGCGCTTGGCGGGGCTTGTCCATGAACAGAGGCCCGTTCTCGTTGCGTTCGATGGTTTCTTCGGAATGCCAAAAACCCGAGTGTCAAGAATAGGCATGGCAAATGCCGCCGCCGCTTGCGTCATCAGACCCACACGCTTATAAAGGAACGGCTAAGGGAATCCTTTACTTGCGAAAATCTGTAAGCATTTGGAATCGAGGGGGAATAGACCCCCCCCCGGTCCGACGACGGAAGACGGAAAGGACCCGCGCCATGGGTATGGTCAAACGAATATGGTGCTTTTTCGTCTGGGCGACGGCTTTCGCCGTGATCTTGAGCACCTTATCGGCGTGCAACACGGTCAAAGGGATCGGCAAGGATATTCGTTCTCTTGGCAGCGCCATCGAACGATCGGCCAGCGGCGGCAAGTAGAGGCACGCCGAGGTCGGCTTTCCTGCAACGGCGCATGGCACGGCCTTCTTGATTCCTTGAGGATTCCCGGGGGATGCCGCGCCTTGGAGCTCAAAGAAACTAAGCCCGGCGGCCGGGTACCGTCTGCGGCCATGGACGCAGAAAGGGGGCGGTGTTCCCGCGGTTTGTTCTTGACTTTAACGCACCGCCTAGGATTTCTCCCTATTGATTGGTTTGACGCCGGCCACTTGGCCTGCCAGCCTTCAGAAACCAACACGTTCAGCGAGAAGGGGTGGCCATGAGGATCCGTGTGCTCACATCGTTGATCGGGCAGCGGATACTCCTTCCGGGGCACTTCGATGGGCCCGTGATCCTGGAAGATGTCCGCCCGCTGGGTTCAGATCATTCGGCAGGGTATGAGTGTCGTGTTCGACTTCCCGATGGCTCATTGGAAGAGGCCGTCATCTCCGCCGAAGAAGCGGCGGCCATTCTGGAACAACAAGCCGCCCCCATCGAAACCAAAACTCCCGTGGACGCCGAAAAACTTCGTCTTCTTATCGAATCGGCCCGAATCCGGCTCGCCTACGCGCACGATCAGCAGTTTGCCGTAAGCCTTTCAGGGATCCGCACTCTGCCACATCAAGTTGAAGCCGTTTACCAAGCCATGCTTCCGCAACCAAGGCTTCGCTTCCTTCTGGCGGATGACCCTGGAGCCGGCAAGACGATCATGGCCGGGCTCCTGGTCAAAGAGCTGAAGCTGCGGGAGGCGATTGAGCGCATCCTTATTCTGTGTCCGGCTCCACTCACCATTCAGTGGCAAGACGAGATGCTCCGCTGGTTCGGTGAACCTTTTGACATCATCTTTGCCGCCGTCGATCAGCAGCAACTGACCAATCCATGGCAAAGGTCGTCACAGATCATTGCTTCCATGGACTATGCCAAACAGGAAGGCGTGCGCGAGCGGGTCTGGCAACAGCGGTGGGACTTGGTCATCATTGACGAGGCCCACAAATGTTCGGCCCGCACGGCCCCAGGCGGCCAGAATCGAGAGTCCAAGGTTGCGACGACGAAACGCTATGACCTGGCATGGCGTCTCACGTCCCAGGCGGACCATGTCCTGCTGCTCACGGCCACGCCCCACCATGGGGATGAAGACAAGTTTGCGCATTTCCTTCGGCTCATCGATCCTGACCTGTTCCCTGAGCCGCACCGCCTGGGAAAACAAGCCGCTGAAATCAGACAGAGTGTCTTTCGCCTTGGCAAAGATTCTCCATGGTGCCTCCGCCGTCTCAAAGAAGACCTCAGGGACGCCAACG
>Ga0209162_1003416_pt1 | contig 12834 bp, 7 predicted proteins | sample YNPNPMetaG_FD_187121 | JGI IMG/M metagenome (GOLD analysis project Ga0209162, IMG submission 187121) | Anoxygenic and chlorotrophic microbial mat microbial communities from Yellowstone National Park, USA - YNP NP MetaG (SPAdes) (version 2) ...
TGTGCAGGTGACCAATGACGGAGTATTCCATCGTGGTTTTGTGCGGCAGGCGGATGATGTTCTCGGCCAGGAAGGCCTCGAAGCCGATACCGAAGAACGAGCCAGGCACCGCCCCGAAGATGGCCGAGATGACCGTGGTGAGGGCGGTGGTGAAGAAGGCAGCGCGCTCCAGGTCTATGCCGCTTTGGGTACGGGCATAATTGGGGTCAGGTTGAGCGTAGGTCTTATCCCAAGGCCAAAGAGCGATGGTCAGCAGCACGCCGGCGAAGAAGATGAGCGCCAGGCCGGTGATGTACAGCCCGTGGAACGCCCAGTTGTGGCCGAAATAGGCGAAGCCCATGCCGAAGATCATCGCCATCAGGTAGCCAACGGTGATGAGCACGCGCACGGCCTGCTTGTAGAACTCGCGCATGGCCAGGATGCCGGTAATCATGTAGGTCTCGATGGCGACGACCGCCATGGCAATCGAGTGATACAGGATGATGATGCGGCCCTCGCGTTCAGCCTGGACGATCTTCATCCCCAGGGCCTTGATGACGATCTCACGCACGCCCATCTCGGCCATTGGCCCGGAAAGCATACCCCAGATGGCGGTCTCCAGGGCGATCATGGCAATCGCTACCAGGATCAGGCCTTTGGTGGTGGTGAACAGGTAGTTGAAGCGGGATTTGAGGAACTGCATGAGGCCTCCTTGTTGGACCGCTGACGGCAGACCGCCGACAGCCATCTGCTGTCTGCTGTCCGCGGTCTGCCGTCTATTTCCGAATATCTTTCACGAAGCCAAATGTAAACGCCAGGGTCATCAGGAACAGCAGCGGCGTCAGGATGGTCATCACAAACTGCGGGCTGAAGAAGAGCAACTGTGAGCCAAGCGAGATGAACGCCAGCGCAATGCCGCCCAGCCCGATGAGCAGTCCGCCGATGCCGACCCACCAGAAGCCCTTCGCCGCACCTTTGGCGATGAACGGCCCGATGAAGATGACCAGTCCCGCCACGCCGTGGAAGAGCGGCACGGAGATTTTGCGCCCGATTTCAATGCCCGCGATGCTGGTCACGGCAATCGCCAGGAAGCCGATGAGGGCAAACCACTTGAAGGCCTTCTTCCACTGCGGGAAGTATTGCTCCATCAGACCCATCGAAATGCCCAGCGGGATGAGCGAGGCCACCGTCAATACGTAGGGCGACGAGAGAATGCCCAGCCCGAGGAAGATGAGCAACAGGCCCGAAACGAGCAGGACCAGGAAGCCCAGCATGTAATACACGTCATACAGGGCTTTGCCCTTGCTCCAGCGGGTGTAGAAGCGCCAGAGCAGGTAAAGGGCCGTCAGGCCGGTGAGCAAGAGGAACAGGTTGTCAAGAGTGAACAGATTCATGGCAATCTCCTTTTGGAGGAACCCCTCCGGTGAAATCCTCATCAAAAATTATACATATCCAGAGCGCGCATTCTGTGATAAAAATCACAAAACGTTCGTTTGCAGATATCTGCCTGCGCCTGGTTTCTTTTGTGAAAAGCGCCATAATTACCTTGACAATGTTATACCAAACAGGTCTTCAAAGACCATGTTTGACGCGCCCATACATATTTGCGTACAGAACATGGCCTTTTAGAATCGTGATTGGTATTAGAGTCCCCTGTTGTTGCGATGTGACAATAGCCTCCGAAGTAATCCCCCGGCAAACGGGAGACTGCTTACCCCGACTTACGCGTAGGGATTACCCTTTGGCGCCGAAGTCGGAGAAAGACACGCCTGACTCGCGCCAGTCTGAGGGGGTCTGGAGAACGGCGCAGTGTACACCAGATGGGAAGTGCGGCCATCCAACCAGGTTGTCACAATGCCTCAGACGTGATAAACTATGTGACGTGGGTGCTGTACTGATCGTCTCGCCACAAGCCGAATTCGCCGAACAACTCCGCCGCTGGGCAGAGGAAGCGGGGGAAAAAGCCTGTTGCGCCACCCATAAGGCGCAGGCAGTCGTCTTTGCTCACGATGAGAGATGTACGCTGGCGCTTTTAGACGAAGCCTTCGGGGAACAAATGCTTCGCGAGATCGGGGAGGCACTGCGCCTGGTCATGCCGGAAATCGCCCTGACGGTGCTCCAGGGGGAAGCCCCATTGCCCCCCCTGTCCTCCCTGCGCCCCTACACCCTTTTGCAAAAGCCACTCTCGCGAGAAAAGTTCCTCGCCTTCTTGCGTGGGGAGCAGGAAGCAGCCCGACCCGCCTCGCCACCCCAGCAGAGGATAACCGAGGAAAACGCCTGGCTGGAGGATGCTCAACGCGCAGCAGGTTATCTGACCCAGTTAACGCTGGAATCCTCTGCGCAGGCAGCCATGATCTTGCGCGCAGGACACACCTGGGCCTATGCCGGGCAACTCTCCCAGGATGCCATTCGCGAACTGGAGCAAGTCGCTCAGCGCATTGCCAGGCAAAAAGCCGGGGAAGTGCTGCGCTTCATCCACCTGAACAGCACACGCGCCGAACATCTTCTCTATCTGAGCCCGATAGAAGAAACGGTGCTGCTGACCCTGATCTTTGACGCCGAAACGCCCTTCAGCGTGCTGCGCGCCCAGGCACATCGCCTGACAAACCTGCTCCGCCAGGGGTCTTTGCCCGCCTCTGCCCCTGCCCCCGTCCAGGCCAAAATCCCTCCACCTGTCACAGGAATCGAGGAAGAAGGGCCTGCCTCTCCCTCTTTCGCCGAGATTCTGGGGGAGGTGCCGGCGCCAGAGCCAGAACCGCCCGCCGCTTCCAGCGGCGATAGCATCCCCAAAGAAGAACAGGCTGCGCCATCGCCTGGACCTGGGAGAGAGGCAGCCGAAAAGCCGACCCCTGCGCCCCTGAGCACGGTGGATGTCGCAGTGGATGCGCCGCCCTCCGCTCCCCATGCCATCAGCCTGGAAACTTCACCGGCCATTCCAGCAGGACGGAGAAGACTCGAAGAAGCCGAAGCGAGCGATATGCTGGCCGAAACGCGGCGCCATGCTCTGGAAGAGCTGGAAAAGACTCGAAAGAGCACCAAAACGACCGCCCAGGCCAGCGAAGCGCCTTCATCGCTGGCTGAGACCCGCCGCCACCTGCCTGACGAGCTTGAAGACCAGGAACTACCCGAACCGGTGAGCGCGGCGCGCGCGGCCCTCTCCTTCGCCTGCCTGTTGATCCCGCGCTTTGCCTCCCATTCCCTGACCGGCGATCTCGCAAGTCGGCTGGCAGAATGGGTGCCGGCGATTTGCATCGCCTATGGCTGGAAACTGGAATACCTCTCCATCCGCCCCGATTACCTGCAATGGGTGGTCAACGTGCCCCCCTCTACTTCGCCAGGAACGCTGATGCGTCTGATGCGAACACAGACTTCAGAGCGCATCTTTGCCGAATTCCCAAAGCTAAAGAAGGAAAATCCATCCGGCGATTTTTGGGCGCCAGGGTATTTAATCATGGGAAGCAACCAACCCCACCCTCCGCAACTGGTGCGAAACTATATCCTGGAAGTGCGCCGACGACAGGGTATTTCTTAAAAAACTTATTGCTTCAAATTCCTCAGCGGCAACAAGAACGTTTGTGAGGCTCGCGAGGGGATTGCTTCAGCGGCTATCGCCGCCTCACAATGACCACGGGCAGGAAATCACCGGATGAGAAGTTCTCCACCGCAAAACCTGAAGTTTCACCACGAAGACCCAAAGTCACAAAGTTCCCTCTGTGGTTCGATTTTCACCTTTTTGCAATAGACTTATAGACAACATACTATGCCTCCGATCCTCTATCTCTTAGACGGACACGCGCTGGCCTATCGAGCGTATTTTGCGCTCACGGTCGCCTCCAGGCAGCCCTGGCAGACCTCACGCGGCGAACCAACGGCTGCGGTTTACGGATTCAGCAGTATTTTGCTGCGCATCCTGGAACAGGAAAAACCAGAGTATCTGGCCATTGCGTTCGATGCCGGGCGCACGTTCCGGGACGAAATTTTCCCCGAATATAAGGCCACACGCGCCAAGATGCCCGATGAAATGCGCAGCCAGATGGAGCGGATTCGCCAGGTGGTGGAGGCCTTCGGTATCCCGCGGCTGGAAATCGAAGGCTACGAGGCGGATGACATCCTGGGCAGCGCCGCCCGCAAAGCTGTCGAAGAAGGCTTCGGGGTGAAGATCATCACCGGAGATCGCGATCTGCTCCAGCTCGTCGGGCCGCGGGTGGCGGTGGTATTACCGGGGAAAAGCCTGAGCGAATCGGTGACTTTTCTGAGCGCAGAAGAGGTACTGGCCTTCATGGGCGTGCGGCCGGAGCAAATCGTGGATTTCAAAGCGCTGGCCGGCGACAAATCGGATAATATCCCTGGGGTGCCGGGAATCGGGGAAAAGACAGCCCAACTTCTGCTGCAGAAATACGGATCGCTGGATGAGATTTACGCCCACCTGGCCGAGATCGAGCCGCGCTGGCGCTCGAAGCTGGAAGCCGGGCGCGAGCTGGCCTACCTGAGTCAAAAGCTGGCACGCATTCGCACCGATATTCCGCTCCCCTTCGAGATCGCCCAGGCGCGCAGCGGCCAGATGGATCGCAAAAGACTGGAGGCGCTCTTCACGGAGCTTGAGTTCCGCTCGCTGCTGCGCCGCATGGGCAGCATCCCTGCCCCAAGTCCAGAGGAGAAGGCGCACAGCGCACAACTGCCTCTCTTCAGCACCCCAGCCCCAGAGACAGGGATCCGCCCCGGGGCGGCTGCGGCGCTGCGTGTCTCCCTGATAGATTCTCTTTCTAAACTTGAAGCCCTGCAACGCGCCCTGGAGGCCGCAGATACCATCGCCTTCGATACCGAAACCACCTCCCAGGATGAAATGCAGGCAGAACTGGTCGGGCTGGCGCTGGCCGTGCAGTCAGGGGAGGCGTACTATCTACCCTTTGGACATCGTCAGGGGCCCAACCTGCCCCGTGAGGCACTGGAACGTTTGCGCCCCTTCCTGACCGATCCGCAGAAAGCGAAGGTGGGGCATCACCTGAAGTACGACTACATCGTGCTGGCGCGCCATGGACTGCGGGTGACGCCGCTCACGTTTGATACCATGATCGCCGAATGGTTATGCGATCCGGACTCTCCCAACCGCGGGTTGAAGAACCTGGCACAGGCACGGTTGGGGCAAACCATGATGCCTATTGAATCGCTCATCGGGAGCGGGAAGAGCCAGAAGAACATGGCCGAGATCGCCCCCCAGGAGGCGGCGAACTACGCCGGCGCCGATGCCGAGGTCATCCTGCGCCTGATGCCATTGCTAGAGCAGGAACTTCAGGATCGCAACGCACGGCGATTGTTCGAGCAGATCGAAATGCCCCTGGTGACCGTGCTGGCTGAAATGGAGATGCGCGGCGTGCTGATTGATGTGCCGTTCCTGAAACGGCTCGGTGAGAGCCTGAGCCAGCGCATGAAGGAGCTGGAGGAAACGGTTTATCGCCTGGTGGGGAAACGTTTCAATCTGAACTCGCCCCAACAGCTTTCGGAGGCCCTCTTTGACCATTTGGGACTGGTGCCCCCGGACCGCGGCCGGCGCACCCAGAGCGGCCATTATTCGACCTCTGCCGATGTGCTCGAACAATTGCGCGGTCAGCATGAGGGGATCGAATACATCCTGGAACATCGCGAGCTGGCAAAGCTAAAATCCACCTACGTGGACGGGTTGCTGGAAGCAGTGGATGCACAGGGACGCGTGCATACCTCCTATAGCCAGACGGCGGTGGTGACCGGGCGGCTCTCCTCCTCCAATCCCAACCTGCAAAACATTCCCATCCGCACCGAGACCGGACGGCAAATTCGGAGCGCCTTCATCGCCGCGCCGGGGTGGGCGCTGCTTTCCGCAGATTATTCGCAGATCGAGTTGCGGATTATGGCGCATCTCTCCCAGGATGAAGCCATGATCGCCGCCTTCCGTGCCGGGCAGGACATTCACCAGGCAACGGCTGCCGCCATCTACGGAGTACCACTGGAAGCCGTCACCAGGGAGATGCGACGCCGGGCAAAGGCAGTGAACTTTGGCCTGATCTACGGCATGACCCCCTACGGGTTGACCCGAAGCACCGACCTCACGCTGGCCGAAGCGGAGGCTTTCGTGACCGCTTATTTCCGCCGCTATCCGCAGGTGCGCGCTTATCTGGACGAGATCCGCCAGCGAGTACGCAAACAGGGCTATGTCGAAACCCTGTTCGGACGGCGACGCTATTTCCCAACCCTGGTCGGCAAACCGCTGAGCGCAAAACTTCGCGAAGAGCGCGAAGCGATCAACGCCCCCATCCAGGGGACAGCTGCCGACATCATGAAGCTGGCCATGATTCGCATCGCCCAGGCTCTGCGCGCAGCCGGCCTGCGGGCGCAAATGCTCCTCCAGGTTCATGACGAGGTCGTGCTGGAAGTGCCCGCGGAGGAGATCAAAGCCACCGCCCGGATTGTGCGTCAGGAAATGGAAAACGTCTGTACCCTGCATGTACCGCTGGTGGCCGAGGTACGCTGGGGTCAAAATTGGGGAGAAATGGAAAGCGTGGAGTAAAATAGAGATATGCCCGGACGAGAAGACGTTTTTCAACAGGCGCTCAATGAAGGTCATTCTGCGGCCTGGGATCAGGATTGGGCAAAGGCCGCCGAAGCCTATCGCCGTGCGGTCGAAGAATTTCCTGACCGCCCCAAAGGATGGATCAACCTGGGGCTGGCGCTCATGCAGCTCCAACGATACGAGGAAGCGCTGCAGGCCTACCAGCGAGCCGCCGCACTTTCCCCGAACGATCCTGTGCCTTTTGAGAAGCTCGCCGCCCTTTCGGAACGCCTTGGGAATATCCAGGCGGCCATTCAGGCCGCGCTCAAGGCTGCCGAGCTATACATCACGCAGCGCGAGGTTAAAAAGGCGATCCAGAGCTGGACGCACATCATCACGCTTGATCCAGAGCATGTCCTGGCGCGTTCACGGCTGGCGCTGGTCTATGAGCGGCTCCAGCAACCTCAGAAAGCGGTGCAGGAATACCTGGCACTGGCAAGCGTGCTCCAGCGCAGCGGTCACCTGGACAAGGCGAAACAAATGCTGGAAAAGGCGGCGCAGCTCATGCCCCAAAGTACCGAAGTCAAACAGGCCCTGACGCTCTTCCAAAGCGGTCAACTGTTGCCCAAACCGCTCCGCCCGAAAGGGGGGACAGGGCCGATCCGCATGGCGCAGGTCAGGCAGGTCACAGAAGCAACGGTGCCTGTAGGGATGGACCCGGTCGCCGAGGCGCATAAGAAGGCGCTCACCCACCTGGCAGATTTGCTGTTTGAGATGTCACAAGAAGAAGAAAGAAGCGCAGCCGAGCGGCGCGATCTGCGAACACTCCTGCGCGGCACCGGGAAGCTCTCGCAACAGGCCGATCAGCAGATGATCCTGCTTCACCTGGGGCAGGCCATTGATGCCCATACCCGCGGGGAAAACGAGCAGGCGGCGGAGGAACTGGAACATGTGCTCGAATCCGGCTTCGACCATGCCGCCATCCACTTCCTGCTCGGCTATCTGCGTTTCCAGAGCGGGCGGCTGGAAAGCGCGCAGCGCCGTCTCCAACACGCCCTCAAACATGCTGAGTTTGCCCTGGGGACGCGTCTGCTCCTTGGGCGCATTCACCTGCAAAACGGGCAGCTGCAGGAAGCGGTGGTACATTTCCTCGAGGCCTTGCGCCTGGCAGACCTGCAAACCGTCCCCGAAGGACAGCGGGAAGCGCTGCGCATGGCCTATGAACCGCTGATCGAGGCCCATCGCCAGGAGCAAGATGAGGCAATGTTGCGTCAGATCTGCGAGAATATCCAGAGCGTCCTGACGCGCAGCGACTGGCGGCAGCACCTGGTCAAAGTACGCGCCGGTATGCCCTCGGAAAACGGCGCGCCTGCGCCCCTGGCGGAAGTGCTCCTGCAGGCGCAGAGCAGCACCATCCTGGATGAAATGCATCGCATCCATCAGCTCGTGCGCCAGGGATATTTACGAGCCGCCATGGAGGAAGCGTTCTTCGCCTTGAATCTGGCGCCCACGTACATCCCTCTGCACAACCTGATCGCCGAAATCCTTATCCAGGAAGAGCATCTGCGGGAAGCGATTGCGAAACTGTATGTCATTGCCCGTACCTATCGCGTGCGCGGCGATGTGGAACAGGCCACCCATTACCTGGAGCGCATCCTGGAAATTGACCCCCTAAACCTGGATGTGCGCCGTCAACTGGCAGAGGACCTGGAGCAAAACGGGCGCATTCGGGAGGCGATCCGCGTCTACATGGAACTGGCCGAAGTCTACACCCGCCTTGCCGATCTGGAGAACGCTCGCCAGACCTGCGTTCAGGCACTCCGCATGATCCAGGGACAGCCGGCGGAGAAAGAGTGGAGCCTGCAAATTCTGCAACGGATGGCAGATATTGATCTGCAACACCTGGATTGGAAACAAGCGATTCGCGTCTTTGAACAAATTCGCACCCTGAAGCCAGAAGACGAAACCACGCGGCGCCAACTGGTCGAACTGAATCTGCGCCTTGGCCAGGTCACCCAGGCGCGAATGGAAATGGAAAGCTATCTCACCTATCTGGAAAGCACTCAAAACATAGCGGCAGCCATCCTTTTCCTGGAAGGGTTAATCCAGGAGCATCCTCAGGTGAACTGGATGCGGAAAGCGCTCGCCGATCTATACCGCCGGGCAGGACGGCTGGAAGAGGCCATCGCGCAATATGAGGCCCTGGGAGAGCTTGAACTGAACGCGGGCAATCGTGCAGGCGCCATCGAGGCAGTGCAGGCGATCCTGGCGCTCAATCCCCCCAATGCAGATGCCTATCGGGCTGTGCTGGCACAGCTCCAGCAGAAAGCGTGAGGTGGAGCAATGATCGAGCTAAACATCCCCGGTCGCGGCGAAATTCGGCTGGAACATCTGGTCAGCGATGTGAACGGCACGCTGGCGGTAGACGGCGAACTTCCGGAAGGGCTGGTGAAGCGGCTGAGCGCCTTGCGGGATCGCTTGACGTTGCACCTGATCACCGCGGATACACATGGCCGTCAGGCGGTGATCGATCAGCAGCTCAACCTGCGCGCCGTTCGTCTGCAACCCGGCGCGGAAGCGGAGCAAAAGGCGGAATACGTGCGCCATCTGGGGGCGGAGAAAGTGGTCGCCATTGGCCAGGGCGCCAACGACGCGGCCATGCTGAAAGAGGCGGCCATCGGTATCTGTGTGCTTTCCACGGAAGGCACGGCTGTTTCTGCATTGCTGGCCGCGGATATTGTGGTGCGCGACATCTTTGAGGCGCTGGAACTGCTGGAAAAACCCTTGCGACTGGTCGCCAGTTTGCGCAAATGAGCGAAGCCCATTCCCCCAACGCGTTCCCAGGTTCACGCGCCCGGCGCCGTCGGGCGCGTCGAATGTTGATCCCGCCCGACCCACAAGGCAAAGAAGCCTTCCTGCTGGCCCTGGCACGGCGCACCTATCCCTCGGTAGAGTTTTTCCTCTTATCGTTCCTGTGCGGCCTGATCCTCGGCGCCGGCTATCTGCTCGATTCGCCGTTGATCCTGGCCTTTGGGGTGTTGAGCGCTCCGATCCTGCTGCCCTGGCTGGGAATGTGCCTGGCCGGAGCGCGCGGCGCGGCAGGGTTTTGGGTCCAAACGGCGGCTGCGCTCCTCCTTTCGGCGCTGCTGGCCTTCCTGGGTGGGATGGCGGTTGGCTGGATGCTCCATGTTTTACCCCCTCAAACCCTGACCATGGCCTTCTACCATGCCCGACTGCATGGCGTGGACTTTCCGATGCTCGCCCTGGGCACGCTGATCCTGGTACTCTCCTTCGTGCGCTCGGAGGAAAAGCCTTATTTACCGAGCGCATTCCTGGCCTACGCCCTCTATCCGCCGATTGTGGCCGCCGCCATCGGAGCAGGAGGCGGGGAGGCCGGCCTCTGGCCTCATGGGCTGCTGGTAAGCCTGGTGCGCCTGGCCTGGATTTCGCTGCTGGCAATGCTGATCTTTTATTTCCTTCGTTTTCGCCCCCTTTCGCTGACAGGGGTGCTCTTCAGCGGCGCTGTGATCGTGCTGTGGCTGGCGATCCTGGCCTGGAGCGGCGGCTGGCCCCTGCCCTTTGGCTCCCCCCAGCCTGCGATAGCGACTCCTGCTCCCCCTGCAATCCCTTCTCTTACCCCTGCGATTTCCACCCCTCTTCCGCCTCTCCCCTCCCCAACGATTGCGCCGTCTTCCACGCCGCGCCTGCTCACCCCGACGCCCTCCCCCATCCTGACGCCCCCTTTGCCCACGCCTTCGGAGACTGCGACCCCCACCCTCACCCCGACCCCCACCATCACGCCTGTTCCGACGCCAATCTATGGCCGCGTCAGCTCACCGCGCGGTGGGGGCGCCTTCCTGCGCAAAGAGCCCTCCTTCAACGCCCCGGTGTTGATTTCGCTGACGAACGGCACGGTGGTTGAGGTCTTCCCACAGGATGCCAGGCTGGTCGGAAGCGATACCTGGCTACGGGTGGCGGTAATCCTTGGGGGGCGAAGGCTGGAGGGTTGGATGCTCAGCACGGTAATTCAGATGCCCACTCCGCCGGCCGGAGAATGGGCTACGCTTTCGCCTGCTTCCTCAACCCCAACTCCCTGAGCATGAAAGGAGATGTATGACCATTCACTTTGGCACCGACGGCTGGAGAGCCGTTATTTCGGATACATTCACGTTTGACAATCTGCGAATTGTCTCCCAGGCCATTGCCGATGCGCTGGCCTCAGAAGGATGGGAAAAGAGCGCCAACGGGGAGGCGGTCAACCCGCGTCTGGCCGTCGTTGGGTTTGACACCCGTTTTCTCTCCGATCGCTATGCGGCGGAAGTGGCCCGCGTGCTGGCTGCCAACGGTTACACCGTGCTTCTGGCGCAGGCCGATGCACCCACGCCGGCCATCTCATACACCGTGCGTCATCAACGGGCGGTAGCAGGAGTGATGATCACTGCCTCCCACAACGCGCCGCGCTACAATGGCGTCAAGCTAAAGGCCGCCTTCGGTGGTTCAGCGCTGCCAGAACAGTGCCGACGGGTGGAGATTTACATCAATGATAACGAGCAGCGCGCCCGCGGTCCGAACTTGATGGATTTTGAAAAGGCGCGGGAACTGGGCCTGATTCAGCGTTTCAACCCACTGCCGGCCTATTTCGATCACTTGAGAACGCTGATCCGCACCGATGTCATTGCCGAACGCCCCCAACGCTTCGTCGTAGATTCCATGTACGGCTCGGGGCGAGGCGTGATCAAGGCCTTCCTGCAAGGGAGCGGCTGCGAGATACACGAGATCCGCGCCGAGATGAACCCCGGCTTCGGCGGCATTCATCCAGAGCCGATTGCGCGCTACCTGGGCGCCCTGGCCTCCGCCATCAGCGCCGGGATGGGCAATTTCGGCCTGGCGACGGATGGAGATGCCGACCGCATTGGCGCAATGGATGAGCGCGGCCAGTTCGTGGATCCGCACAAGATCATGGCACTGGCGCTGAAATACCTGGTAGAGGTGCGCGGTCTGAGCGGCGCCGTGGTGCGAACCGTCTCCACAACCCGCATGGTAGACCGGCTGGCGCAACGCTATGGCCTTCCGGTATACGAAACACCGGTCGGTTTCAATCACATTGCCGATTCCATGCTGCAAGAGGATGTGCTCATCGGCGGCGAAGAATCGGGGGGAATTTCGTTCAAAGGCCACATTCCGGAAGGAGACGGGCCGATCATGGGATTGCTGCTGGTGGAAATGATGGCTTACTGGGGCAAACCACTGGGGAAGCTGGTGGACGAATTGCTGGAAGAGGTGGGGCCGGCTTTTTACGAGCGGGTGGACCTGCGACTGGCGCGACCGGTGAGTAAATCCGAAATGACACAACGCCTGCGTCGCCAGGCTCCGGCGATGCTGGACGGGGCACGCGTGGTTGAAGTGCGCGATCTGGATGGGATCAAGTACATCCTGGAAGATGACTCGTGGCTTTTAATCCGCCCTTCGGGCACGGAGCCGGTTCTCCGAGTGTACGCCGAGGGTCGCTCCCCGTCGCGAGTGCGTCAGTTGTTGGAGTATGGGCAGCAGGTGGCAAACGGATAGTCACCCAAGCGATGGGCCACGGGATTGCCTGCGCAGAAGGTCGGAGCGCGGATGGTTGGAGAAGTAAAAAAGGAGGCGCAGGGTCTTTGCAGCAGAAAGTCCCAGCGCCTCCTGTGAACCGCCGCAGCGTCTGACAGCCCACCTGTTCCAACAGCTGTCCGATATGCTGCCCATCGTTGAAGGTGTGAATGATAAGCGAATACGCTCTCATCTACGCTTGTACACCCTGCCTTCCGCATCCTCGTAAACGAGCAGCCAGGTTTGTGACCACTCCGGCTGGTTAAGAGTTTCGGGGTAGCCACCTTCATTTATCCAGGAAGTCCGAAGATAAACAAATGAGTTCACTGCAAAGTGGACTCAAGTTTGCAAAATCCCAATATTTGCCCGCTTGCAATGACCCCATAAAGCAGGCTAAGAACAATGGTAAAAACTGACAATGCCGGATTGCGCTTTTCCACAGCCACACACCTCCAATTCAAACCGTTTCCCATTCAGAGCTGCCCTAACGTTTGGCTCAGAGGACAGCGGTAAGGGTGAACGGAATGCTTTGCCAGCATCAAGAACCTTGAGAAGAGGGGAGCGTATCATACGTCCCCCAAAGCCAGGGACACGCCCAGCAGTGGACATTCTGCGCCGACCCGCCTCCCTTGCCAGCCCAGCCCTTTTCACCTGCCTGCACCACACCAGGCGAACCCGCCTTCGGCTCAGCACTCCGCCAGAGAGCAGGAGCGGGCGGAGACTGCCAGGCAAGGCACCCTGACCGTAAC
>Ga0209162_1003417_pt1 | contig 12834 bp, 10 predicted proteins | sample YNPNPMetaG_FD_187121 | JGI IMG/M metagenome (GOLD analysis project Ga0209162, IMG submission 187121) | Anoxygenic and chlorotrophic microbial mat microbial communities from Yellowstone National Park, USA - YNP NP MetaG (SPAdes) (version 2) ...
GGCGCGAAAGTGTATCGCGAACGCTGGAAAGGGTATGTGCCTCAGAAAAACAGCGCTGCTGAAAAGGCCTCGCAGCCATGGTTGCTGGGATTGGACGCCGACGAAGTTGTTTCCCCCGGGCTGCAACGCGAAATCGCAGATGCCATCGCCGCAGAAGCGCGCTGTCCACGACATGCAGCCTACAGTTTTCCGCGGTGCACATTCTTCGCCGGCAAGTGGATCAGGCACGGCGACTGGTACCCGGACCGCAAAGTGCTGCTTTGGCGCCGTGGACACGCCCGTTGGGCCGGCGTCGAACCACACGCCGCACTCGAGGTTTCAGGCAGTGTCGGCCGCTTGAAACACGATCTGCAGCACTACAGCATGGAAAACCTCGATCATTTCGTGCGCAAAAGCATTGACTACAGTGACTATTTCGTTCGCCACGCAGCGGCAATGGGGCTGCAGGCGTCTTGCCTTGATATCTGGGGCAGGTCGCTCTGGCGATTTGTCCGTAGTTATTTCCTTAGGCTTGGTTTCCTTGACGGATGGCAGGGCTATTGCATAGCTCGTATGACAGCGTTTCAGACTTTTCTTCGTTACGCCAAACTGCGCGAGCGCGCAATCGCACAGCGCGACACGGTATGATCCAAGGACGGCGCTTGCTGCAGGTTCTACCTCGGCCCGCGACCGCCATGTGGTGGATGATAGATCGAAATGATCCTTCAATTTGTGAACATCTTTGATGGTCGCGGAATTCGCGGCGTTGAAGCTCGCGGCGAAAGACTGGATCACCGCACACATTACGATTGCGCAGGCCGTTGAAGTAAAATATTGGAAAATCTGCGCAGAAACCGCAGATCAACGATCGTTCTATTGCGGTGGCGCCACGACCCGTTTCCACCCGCCATGGCACGGGCTTCCAGCCCTTATTCTGACTCGCTCACCGCGCTTTACCCACGAAACGGTCACCACCACATCACCTTACTCAATCCAAGGGCTGAAGGCCCGGCCCATTACAGCAATCCATCCGTGGGTTTCGCGCCGCAACGTGACAGAATTTGACCATCGATCGCAGACTCCGTGATTGTTCGATTGTGTCGCTTTGCAAGGATTGACTCCACCATGTGAACGCCACTGTCCGCCGTGGGCGACAAAGTCGCCCTGTCCAGCGCGGCGCGAGGGAGTGTCAAACCTGGAACGAAGGCATTTATCTCGCCGCGAGCATTCGGCTGCGGTTGCGCCGCGCTGAGCCCGTTCCGCTCTCTGTGCCTTGCCCGGCTCGCCAACACATGGCAAGAAAACTGTAACCTTTCAGCCCGGCCGCACGTATTAACAAGTGGCTGGCAAAAAAACCGGTCTGTCTGACAACGAAACAAATCAATTGGTGCAAACACGATGAAAGCGAGAATTGTTACAGGCGCGATGATGGCGTGCATATTCTGCGGCGTTAACACAATGGCAGAGTCGATCAAGCATGCCGATGTTGTAAGTGAACCAGCATGGCTGTTTCACATTGATTTCGACGCCCTGCGAGGAACGGTCATCGGCCAACATCTGTTGACCGAAATGAACAAGCCGGAGGCGCTCAACAAACTGGCTGCGTTCCAGGCCGTTTTCAATTTTGATCTGCGCAGCCAGTTGCACGGCGTCACAATTTACGGCACATCAACGTCGGCTGAAGACGGCGTTATGCTTGTGCATGCCGATTTTGATGCGGCGCGCCTGACTACTCTTGCCCAGGCCGCCAATGGGTATCAATCCAGCACGCACAGACAACACACAATCCACAGTTGGATTGATGAAAAGCGGCCCGCCAAGAGCGACTTGAAACCCAGAGTCTATGCGGCAATTCACGGTAACAAGGTCGTGTTCGCCCACAGCCAAAACCGTGTCGCAGAAGCACTCGACGTGTTGGACCGGGTCGTCCCGAATCTTTCTTCGAACGCGGCTTTCGCAAACTTCGGCAATGACGGGTCGTTCGTTCATGGCGCAGCCACCAAGTTCGACGCCAAAACGGGCGGTCCAAATGCCGAGGTTTTCAGGCAGTCCAAAGGCATGCGCCTCGCCATGGGCGAAAAGGATCGGCAGTTGACAACCACACTCGTTCTCGAAGTGGGGAACGAGGAAGTCGCAAGGCAACTCGAAGCTGTTTGCCGGGGCATGGTCGGATTGATGGCACTTCGCCAGGACCGCCCCGAGTTGCAGAGAATTGCTCAAGCGATTGCAATTCGCCAGGACGGAGCCAGAATCTTTGGCGATCTGACGTTGGCCGCCGACGAAGTCGTCCAAATGCTCAAGACCGCCAAAAACAAATGACTGGAAAAAATCACGGCATGGCCCGGAAATCTCACTGGAATGAAGTTTTTGGTGTCTTGGTCTGGTGAGACAGCGAGATTTCCGGGCCGGAGATGTGGTGATCCAATTCAATCAGTGCTCACGTGAACGAGGATAATTCAGCACTTTCACACGAGCGTCTCGCCGAACTCGCCAAGAACGGTGATCTGGCAATGTTCGAGGAACTGGTTCGCCGATTCGAAAAACCGCTTTACAACTTCGCGCTGTACTGGTGTGGTAATGACACCGACGCCCGCGATCTTGTGCAGGATGTGTTCGTCGCGGCTTATCACGGCCTTGCCCAATACAAACCTTCCATGCCCTTCGCGCCGTGGGTTTTTGCCATCGCACGTCGCAAATGCATCGACAACAGTCGCCGGATCAAGCCTGTTCTGGAAAAGAACTTGCCGGAATCGGCAACTTTTGACACCCCGTCGTCTCAACTCGAAGACCGCGATGAAGCCGAACATCTCTGGGGACTCGCCCGCAGGAACCTCAGTGCTTCTCAGTTCCAGACTCTCTGGCTCCGTTACGCCGAGAACATGAGCGTGCGCGATATCGCCCGGGTGATGCGCCGGCCTCAAACGTACATCAAAGTTCAACTGTTTCGGGCGCGCAGGATATTGGCACGTTGCCTGAAGGCTCCTGGTATGAAACCCAACGGCGTGGGGATACGGATGCCTGCGCGCCCGGACACTCGACACATGCCAGATGGTTTACCCGGGACAGCACCAAACCAAACCATGTGAACACCAAGACAACCATGGACCCGATCGAATTTGCACTCCAGTCCTCGAGCCAAAAGCGGGCTGTGCCCGCGGACCTGCACGACTCGATCATGCAACGCGTCCGCGAGACCGCAGCAGGTGCGCCACGGCAACTGAATGTGCCCCGGAGCATGTGGAAAACACCGATCGCTCTGATTGCTGCCCTGGTTCTGGTGGCGGCTTTGTCTGTCACTCTGCTCCGATTCAGTCAACGCGATTCTTCTCCGAAAAGCGCGTCATTTGCCGTCGAGCCCCGCGGCACTATCCCGGAACAGGCAGCAGAAGTTCTTATTGCGCCGCTCGCACGCGAGCTGGATCATGCAAACCGCGACCTGAAAAACGCGGTTCAGTTTCTATTGGCGAGCGTGCCATAGTTCGGAAATCCACTCAGCGTGGCGCAGCGGCAACCGAATGATCGCGGTGAGATAAATGCGTTCGTTCCAGGCGTGGCACTCCCTCGCGCCGCGCTGAGCACCGTCGCACCGCATGCATGGCAGGCCCGGGGCGGAGCCTCGTCAAAGCGTAATCGGACGGGCGAGTTTCAGTTTGATCGAGAACTGGAATGTGCCGGTGGCTTCGTCATGGTCATACTGCGGCAGCAACTGCGTGCCGTTGGTGCCGGACAAGAACATCGGACTGGAAAGCAAATTGCCCAACAACGCGTAGCACAGCTCCGCATCCGCGGTCGGATAGAGCCTGTTCCAACTCACACCGCGGCAGGTCAGGGTTATGCTGCTGATCTTGTTGGTTGACGGCTGCGATTCTTGCCGTGGCCCGGACTGTGTTTGTTCCCAAGGCATTCGAAGCATGCCGGTTCGACCGTCGATCAAGGCTGAATCTGGCACCAACCGCAAACCGGGGAAGTACCGTTTCAGGATGCGTGGGTCCATGTAACGCCTTGGCGTTTCTGTTTCCTCGGCGACTGTTTCCTCGGGCACCTCGGCGTTTTCGGCAGCCATCTTCTCGACCCACACCGCAGTCCGCATCCCGGGCCGACGCGTGCTCGCCTCCGTCTGCTCGAGCGCGTTCCTCAACTCAGTGATCAAATCCGTCCACGCAAACCGCTCCTGCATCCATTCGGTGTACTGATCCACTATCTCCTGCATCCGCTTCTTCGCGTCCAACGCAGCCTTTAACTGGTCCCGCTTCAGCTTCAATGACTCCACCGCCGGTCGCCGGTTCTCTATAGCCTCCTGCTTCGCCTGCGCCAAACGCCCGTAAAACCAACCCATTATAAATACCACCAACACCAAACTAAACACCGCCGCCGCAAAATACGGCCTCTTCTGCTTCAGCTCCTGCCGCTTCAATATGCTCCGCGGCATCAAATTCAACTCCACTGGACATTGCGCCGGATTCCTCAAACCCAACCCCACCACCTCTCCCAACCCGTGCGCCACCTTCGCCAAATCCTCCAAATTCACCCCGCTGTCTATCTCCAAATTCCGAAACGGATTGAAATACTCCACCGGCACGTTCAGCTTCTCGGCAAAAAATTGCGCCGTGTACGGCATCAACGACCCCCCACCAGCCAAATACAACCGCTCCGGCGCCCGCCCCCCCTGCTGACTCCGGAAAAACTGTATCGTCTGATTAACCTGTATGTGCAGCCGCGTCATCACCTGACGCGCTATCTTCGATATCGCCGCCTGCCGCGGATTCTCCGGCTCCTCATACGCTCCCCCCAAACTCACAAAACCCTCCGCTATCTTCAACTTCTCAGCCTCGGCAAACGGCAGCTTCGCCTCCGCTGCAAAATCCTGCGTGATCGAATTGGACCCTATGTTGATCGTCCGCGCAAAAAAACGCACCCCGTCGAAAAACAACACGTTGCTGGTCTTGGCTCCTATGTCCAGCAACATCGAACAACCCTCCACATCCCCGTAATTGTACCGAAACGCATTGCACAACGCCCCAGGCCCCATGTCCACAAGGTCCAGCCTCACCCCAACACTCTCCGCAGCCTTGAACAACACCTCCACCACATCCGACTTCACCGCCGCAAGCAATACCTCAAACTCACCACTCGGCAATGCCCCAAGTATCTGATAATCCCACACCACCTCCTCAAGCGGAAACGGCACGTTCTGCTGCGCCTCGTAATGAATTATCTGCGTCATCTTCGATGAATCCACCTGCGGCAGTTTCAGAAACTTCGAAAATACATGAAACCCTGGCACACACACGTTCCCGCTCCGCCCCTTGAACGATTTGTCCGACAGTATCTCCTGCAACCCACGCAGCAGCACACCCTCACGCGCAGAATCCTGCGACCCAGCAAGCCCAAGCGGCTTGAGCCGGTACCGCAACAACCGCAAATTCCCGCTCTCTCCAGTGTCAAACTCCGCCACCTTCAGGGTCCCTGCCCCAAAGTCGATGCATAGAAATGATTTTGCACCCAACATAAAGTACAGCCACCACCACGTGGGCGGTCAAAGTTCACTCAACAACAGCACGCTCGCCCGGGTTGAATCGGCGACATTCCGAGTGTCGTTACTTCAAACCGAGCAAACGGTCAAACAGAAAAGTTCGGCAAAAGTTATTTTTTTGCTGCAGCCGCACTTTTGCACTCTCAGCGCACCCGGGCCTTAAACCAGTCAATAGTCTGCCGCAAACCGGTCGCCAAATCAACTGTCGGTTCCCAATGCAGCAGTTTTCGTGCTCGAGTTATGTCCGGACGACGCTTTTTCGGGTCATCTTTTGGCAGCGGTCGGAAGACTATTCTGCTCTTTGAACCGGTTGCATCGATGATTGCCCTTGCAATTTCAAGAATGCTCAACTCGTGCGGGTTGCCCAGATTCACCGGCAAATGATCCCCGCGCATCATCAGCCGATACACACCTTCAATCAAATCCGAGCAATAGCACAGGCTCCGAGTCTGTCTGCCGTCGCCATAAATCGTCAACGGCTTCGATCGCAGTGCCTGAAAAATGAAATTTGGCACCACCCGACCGTCATGCAGCCGCATCCGAGGACCGTAAGTGTTGAAAATTCGCGCAATCCGGGTCTCCAGCCCGTGATAGTTGTGATAAGCCATCGTGAGCGCTTCGGCAAAACGCTTCGCCTCGTCGTAACACCCACGAGGGCCAACAGGGTTCACCCGACCCCAGTACGACTCGGTTTGCGGATGCTCCTCGGGATCACCATAAACCTCTGACGTTGACGCCAGCAGGAACCGAGCGCCCTTGTGCTTGGCCAAGCCAAGCGCCTTGTGCGTTCCAAGCGATCCAACCTTCAGCGTCTGAATTGGCAATTCCAAATAATCTACAGGGCTCGCCGGCGAAGCAAAATGCCACACGTAATCAACAGGGCCATCAATAAAAAGGTACTCGGTCACGTCCTGTTTGATGAACCGAAAAGCAGAATCGCCAGCATGGTGTTCAAGGTTGGCTATGGTCCCCGTAACAAGGTTGTCCAGTACAATCACTCGGTGGCCTTTCGCCAGCAACAGATCAACCAAATGCGACCCTAGAAACCCCGCCCCACCCGTCACAACCGACACAACGTCGCGATCGGACCGGCTTCGAGAAATTTGTTTGCCCTTCATTTCGCACCAGTGCCACTCAGAACAGCAGGAATTGTCCTGAGCAATATCTTCAAGTCGAGCCAGAGCGACCAGTTGTCAATATACTCGAGGTCAAGCCGGACCCATTCTTTGAAATCCCGGACATTGCTCCGCCCGCTTACCTGCCACAAGCACGTAAGCCCCGGTTTGACACTCAGGCGCCGCCTGTGTGCAAGATCATCAAACCGTTTCACTTCGTCCACAGGCAATGGCCGCGGCCCCACAAGGCTCATCTCCCCACGAAGCACGTTGAAAAGTTGGGGCCATTCGTCAATGCTGTACCGCCGCAAGAACCGTCCCAACGGCGTCACTCGCGGATCGTTTGTCACCTTGAAAACCGGGCCGGTCATTTCATTCAAAACCTCGAGTTCATGCCGCCGCTGTTCGGCGTCCGTCACCATCGACCTGAATTTCAACATCGTAAACGGCTTCCCGTTCAAGCCGCTTCGCAGTTGCCGAAACAGAATTGGACCAGGTGACGTCAGTTTTATCGCAAGCGCAACAATCAGCATCGGCACCCCCAACATCAATATCAGCACTGCCGCCCCCGCAAAATCGATCACCCGTTTCACCATCATCGGCCACGAAACGTCCGGCCCGGAACGAAACACCAACGTCGGACGCCCCATGAAAACGTCAACCGTCGTCTGCGAAATGCGCGTCTTGAAGAAATCCGCCAACAGCCAGACCTCGACCCCCTCGCGCTCGCAAACTTCAATTGCCTGCTCTATCTGACCAAAGTAAGTGTGTTTCGCAGTCAATATCACACCATTGGCCGAGTGCTCATGCAACAGATTAACCAGTTTGTCCACCGGCGCCTCGTTCAGATTAAGCTGAGCCACAAGCACCAAACCATTATGCCTGCCGCGCGCAAGGTCAGCACGCAACCTGTCCGCGTCATCAGCAGTCCCAACCAAAATCAGTCTCCGCTCGATAAAAGACTGACCGAACTTGCTCCGACGCCAGTTGATCAGCAGTTCCTCCTTCACTCCAATGAACAGAAAACTCAGCGCACCAAACAGAATGATCACCGACCGCCCAATGTCACTCCGCAACACCCACAAAACCAATACAAGCGCGATCGTCAACGCCGCACAACTCTTGAACAACTGCCAGTACGTAAGACGACGCGACGGAATAAGAGACCGATGGTAAAACCCGTACCCGCGCAGTACAAACGGCCCCCCGGGAACCACCAGCAACAACAACCATGCGTACTCGGCAAAAGGCGCTATCGTCTTTGACCCGCCCAGTATCTCGAATTGCCAATGCGACCGCACCCGGTGCGCCACATAAAACGCAACACCGAAAAGCAGCGCATCCAGCAACATCTGGACACGACCACGAATTTCTTGTTGGCGCTGTAGCATTGCCAGTCACACCCGCTCAAATGAACGGGGCTTTTCATTTAACACCCTTCACCATTCGATGGCAACGCCCGAAATTCGTTCAAATCGATCAATCCCACAATCCCGATCTCGGATGCATCCCCAATGACCACCCTGCCACGGTCGAGTCTTTCGTCACCTGCCTCAATCCAAGGGCTGAAGACCCGATTGATTACACTCCCCTTCCGCGTGTTCAGCAATCTCCTCACGACGCAAATGCACGATCGTCGCGCCGTCGCCGCTGAACAATGCGCTGTCAAGGTGGTAATCGATCACAGCCGGATGCCGGCTCAGCAAAACGTGTACTGTGCGCTTGAGCGATCCAATGCCCTTGCCGTGAACAATGCGCACCTCGCAAATGCCCCGCTTCCGGCACTCATCAAGATAATCATTCACAATGTCCTTCACATCTCTCGGCCTGAACGAATGAAGATCAAGGACACCGTCAATCGGAATCTCGACCGGCTCATGGCCGTTCGCAGGTGACTCTTCGTTGCCGTTCATAACGATTACATTATTACGCACGAGCCCGTCTGGCCAATAACCATTCATTTCTTGTTGCCCAAGCCGGGAAACATGATACGCTCCGCTCATGCCTGAGATCGCCCAATTCGTCAACCGTGGTGCATCGTTGATCACACCCGCTGTGGTTGAAAAGCTCCTCCACAAATTGCCAATGTGGAAAGCCCAGTTCACCCAAATCGACGCCCCCAAATACCCACACCTTGTCGATCAACTCGAGTTCCTCGCCGATGCAGTCGAAGACTGCGCCGATGGCGCGTACAAAGACCTCCCATATTGCGCCCTTGCCGGAGCCGTTTTTGCCCTGCTCTACGCTCACAATACTTTCGATGTCATCCCGGACTACCACCCCGAACTGGGTCGCGCCGATGACTCGAGCGTCGTGCGCGCCGTCCTGATCCAGAACGAGAGGGCTTTCGCCAAATACGCAGCCGCCCGCGGAATTGATTGGAACCGAATCACCAGCCAGGCATAGCGGTTCACTCGCGCACACCCCGTTTCATCCCCGGCCCGAAAATCTCACCGCCCGTTCGATCCACTACACCCAAACGGTCACCCCGGTGAGATTTCAGCCTCAGATAGGCCTGCAAAGCCACCTCACGCGCTATTCGATGCTGCACGATTGGTAAAGGATAATCGCTCCCGAGGCTGATTCCCGCTGACCTGAGCTCACTCTCAGGGGCTTCCCATGGACAATGTATCCATCGGGCGTTCATCCCGGCCAGTTCGGGCACCCACATCCGCACATACCGGCCTTCAGGGTCAAACCGCATCCCCTGCACGACAGGATTGAAGATCCTGAAAAAAGGAGCGGCGTCCGCTCCGCACCCGGCGCTCCACTGCCACCCCAAAGTGTTGTTGGCCAAATCCGCATCCACAAGCCGTTCCCAAAACCATTCAGCCCCCAACCGCCATGTAATCAGCAAATCCTTAACAAGAAACGATGCCACGATCATCCTCACCCGGTTGTGCATCCATCCCGTCACAACCAACTCCCGCATCCCGGCATCAACAATCGGATAACCAGTGCGCCCGTTCTGCCATGCGTTCAGCAGTTTCTTGTCAGACCGCCACGGAAACCGGTCGAACTCCGCGCGCAAAGGCTTGTTTCGGGTATGAGGGTAATGCCAAAGCAGATGGTGGGCGAATTCCCGCCAGCCCAGTTCGGTGACAAACTGCGACCGCAACCACTTCGTTTCAGAAAGTCCGCTTTCCCTTGCGTGGCGCTGCAACGCATGCAAAACCTGCCTTGGACTCAATTCGCCGAAATGCAAATGCGGTGACAACCGCGACGTCCCCGGCAAATCGGGGCGATTGCGCCCCTCATCGTATGCCGACAGGCCTTCATTCAAGAAACGATCGAGCTGTTTCCATGCGCCAACGGTCCCGGGTTTCCACCAGTCGCCCAGTCGCGCAGCATGGCTCTCCTGCTGAACAAGTCCCAGTTCCTCCAACGGCAATGATGCCGGCCAACCAGACGGGCTCGACAGACGGCATGGCGCCGGCTTGGGCACGGGCGGATTCTGCACAGCCAAACACGCCCGCCAGAAAGCAGTGAAAACCTTGAAAGGCGTGCCGGCGCGCGTGGTGATTCCTGACGGCTCATACAGCAGTGAACCATTGAAACTCGACGTTCTAATTCCGGCCGCCAACAAAGCTCTTTCAACTGCGCGGTCCCGCTCAACGCAAGCAGGTTCGTACCTCCGGTTCCAGAAAACATTTTTCGCACCTGTTTCCCTGCATAAGCTGAGAAGAATGCGTATCGATTCGCCCCGTCGCAGAACAAGCCGCGATCCCGCCGCTTCAAGTTCTTTGGCAAATGCACCCAGTGAGTGATGCAACCACCACCGCGACGCCGTTCCCGGAGGCCATTCTTCCTCCTCATTCGGCGCCCAAATAAACACAGGCACAACAACCCCTCCAGCAGCAACCGCAGCATCAACAGCCGGATTGTCCGCAAGACGGAGATCCAACCTGAACCAGATTATGGACGTTGGCGCACTCATGCACTCATGCTCCCGGCACTCGATCATCCGCCGACATCAATTATCTCGAGAGCCTGTATGGCTTCCCGGTTCCCTGGATCAAGTTCAATCACCTTCTCGAAGCACGATCTGGCCTGATCCACCTGATCCTCCAAAGCAAAAACAAGCCCCCTCGCAAACAGCAGTTCTGCAACCTGATACCGGCTTGGTGTTTTCCCCGCAGCCTTTTCAGCCCTCAATATCAAACTCACAGCCTGCGACAGCAGCACCGGTTCTTCCGACACCCTGATCAAGGTCAATGCCAAAGCCACATTCGCATTGAAATCTTCCGGGTAACGGCGGTGCGTTTCCAAAACAACACCTGCCATCGCACCAAGCTTGCCAAGTTTCTCCAGACCCTTCGCAAACAACAGCCTGCCCGGCACATTGTCCCGCTTTTTCAGTTCTTCCTCACATAACGCGACCAACTCATCCCATCGCCCCGCATCAACCAGCAATGCCGCCAAAGCTGCCTGCCCCCGCTCTGAATCGAGCAAACTCGCACGACGCAGGTTCTGTTCGGCGCCGCTTGTGTCACGGACCACAAAAAGTTGAATGCAGCCGAGCATTTCCATCGCCGCTGCGGCTGTCCGCGGCTCGTCGAGCTGAGCAAGGGCATCAAGCCGGCTCATTGCGTGCCGCACCAGCGCGCGAACATCATCCGGGGCGGAATCCCACGCTTCATGCAACGCCAAAGCTCCTGAACCGCGCGAACCCAACGCCGCGTAACATGACATCACCGGATAAACCGCTGACATGCTCAACACGCGCGCGTTTGTCGGGCTCAGCCGCGCCGCTTCCGCCAAATCCGCAGTGACCTCTCCCGGAAACAGGGTTGCCAGTCGCTTGGCAGGCTCTTGCCACCCACCCTCCCATGCCCCCGAGAACGTTTCGACATAACACCTTGCAGATTTTGCTGCCGCGCGCCAAACACGGAGTTCTGATTCCTCAGGCGCAAGTTCGATCGCACGGTCCAAAGCCGAAATCGCGTCGCCGATTTGATTCTGCGTGCGTTCCAACCGCTCCGAGAAAAGAGAAGACCCGCGACGATCCCCCAACCATCCAAGGTCATGTCCCGGTCCAACCAGAAACGCGCCGTCTGCCATGACCGATCCAACTGCGCGGTCGGTCAAAAACCGCCCCAGAGCAGCATAAGTCTGCCATCCGGGTTCCGCGGCGCGCACAGACCTCCGCAAAACTCGTTCGGCGTCATCAAACCGTCCTGCACCGGCAACAGCTTCCCCGTATGCCGCAAGGATCTTCCCGTCAACCGAGCTCTCGACGTTTTGCTGCTCGAACAATCGTGTTGCCGTGGAAAACGCAACATTCGCTGTCCCTGAATCCCCAATCTCACGGCACAACCGACCCAGCCGCACGTACTGCATCGCGTTCGCTGGCGATTCAGACAAACTCAGCTTCATGGTCTCGGCTTCACGCCGCATCGCCAGCTTGTCGTGCAACAAATCATACCCGTTAAACGGATTGAATGTCAGAGACGACCTCGGTTCGACCACTGGAAGCCGGGCCAGCCGCCGCAGACGTTCTGCCTGATTCAGTGGCGCTGCTGCCCGCCCTTGAAAATTAAACGCGATCACGACCGCAACCGCAGCGGCAAGGCCATACACAAAAACTCGAACGCGCACAGTCATGTCGTTGGTACAACAATAAACCACCTGCAGACCCCCGGCCACCACAAAGCGGCATGGGCACAAGACAGACACAAGGTAACTCGCTCGTTCTCCCCACCGCCCGGCGCAGCCACAACGCAACGACCGCGGTGCGATAAAGCCGTTCCCTGCGAACTCGGCGCTCAACCGCGCCCCACTGCCCGTAGCCCCTTCGTCACCCTCGCCCGTCGCCCGGCACCGAGTCGAGCCAGATAACGTGTCTGTCCCTCTATTTGCTCCGTCAGCCCCCAAACATCGTGCCTGTCCCCACATCCCGGCCACCATGCGCCCTTTCGGTCACCCCGTTGAAAGTTGAGAGTTGAACGTTGGACGTTCAACGTTCCTGATCGGCATACCGGACACCGTGTCTGTCCCCATATCTGGAATTTCGTGTCTGTCCCCATATCCGGGTGCCGCAGCTGGCCTCGACCGTCCGACCGGCGCTTGGTCAGGTCCGGCGGGTCAAGAGTCTGGCGGCCCGGGCCAAATACCGTGTCTGTCCCTCTATTTGCACCGCCGACCGCCCAAACATCGTGTCTGTCCCCATATTCGGCCCACCATGCGCCCTTTCGGTCACCCAGTTGA
>Ga0209162_1003420_pt1 | contig 12825 bp, 8 predicted proteins | sample YNPNPMetaG_FD_187121 | JGI IMG/M metagenome (GOLD analysis project Ga0209162, IMG submission 187121) | Anoxygenic and chlorotrophic microbial mat microbial communities from Yellowstone National Park, USA - YNP NP MetaG (SPAdes) (version 2) ...
TTCCCTGCCAAGCCAGGTCTGAAGTTTATCCATGTATAGATAAAATACAGGGGTTACAAAAAGGGTAAGCATCTGCGAGAAAAGCAATCCTCCTACAACAGCAAGTCCAAGGGGTTGACGTACTTCACCGCCTGCACCAATTCCAAGAGCAATTGGAAGAGCACCAAAAAGCGCAGCTGCAGTTGTCATCATAATTGGACGAAATCTAATAAGACAGGCATTGTAAATTGCTTCCTGTGGCTTCATTCCTTCATTTCTCTGGGCATGAAGGGCAAAGTCTATCATCATAATTCCATTTTTCTTAACAAGTCCAATTAGCATAATTATTCCAACAAAGGCATAAATATTTAATTCAACTCCAAAAATTAGCAATGTTACCAGAGCTCCAAATCCTGCAAAAGGAAGAGCAGAAAGAATTGTAAGAGGATGAATAAAACTCTCATATAGAATTCCCAAAACTAAATAGACAACAAAAACTGCCACAATAAGCAAAAACCATAGTCCCTTAAAAGACTCCTTAAATGCCTGCGCAGTACCCTGAAAACCTGTCATTATTGTATCTGGCAGAGTTGACTTTGCAATTTTTTGAATCTCTGTTACAGCTTCTCCAAGAGATACTCCTGGTTTAAGATTGAATGATATTGTTACAGATGGAAGCTGACCTGTATGATTAACTGTAAGAGGTCCCAAACTCTGAGTTATTGTTGCAACAGTATTAAGCGGAACAAGCTCTCCCCGTGAAGAGCGAATATAAAGCATTGAAAGCGCTGATGGGTCCTTTTGATACTCTGGCTTTAGCTCAAGTATGACCTGATACTGATTATTTGGAGCATAAATTGTAGAAATCCATTTACTTCCAAAGGCTCCCCAGAGGGCATTTTCTATCTGCTCAGCTGTAACACCAAGAGATTCAGCTTTCAAGCGGTCAATTTCTATATTTATCTGCGGAGTTTTAATCTGCAAATCTGATGAAACATCCTGAATAACTGGAAGTTTTTTCATTTTTTCTTCCATGACTTGAGCATAATAATAAAGCTCCTTTAAGTCACTTCCTGAAAGAGTAAACTGATATAAAGCCTTTGTCAAAGTTCCACCAATTCGGATTGTTGGTGGGTTTTGTGGATAAACTTTAAGTCCTGGAATTGAATTAAGTTTTGGTCTTAGTTGCTCAATTAATTTGTCCACATGAGGTCTTTCAGACATGGGTTTTAAATGCATAAACATTCTTCCATTATTTGGCGCAGGATTAGCTGGACCCGGTCCAACAGCAGTCATAAAATCCTGAACAGCTTTCTCTTTTAAAACAAGGTTAGCTAATTTAAGTTGATGTCTTACCATTTCATCAAAGGATATGTCTTCTGAAGCTTCTGTGATTATAAAAATCTGGCTTTTATCTTCGCTTGGCAGAAAACCTGCGGGGATTTTTATAAAAATATAAGCTGTAAGAAGCAAAACAGCTAAAGAACCAATCATGATTAATCTATGATGCTTTAAAGACCAGTTTAAACTTACTTTATATAAATTTATCATACACTCAAAGCCCTTTTCTAAGGCAAGATAGAGTCTGCCATGTTTTTTCTCCTCAGCTTTTAAAAATCTACTGCACATCATTGGAGTAAGTGTCAAAGAAACTAATCCTGAAATTAATATGGCAACTGAGATTGTTACAGCAAACTCCTTAAAAAGTCTCCCAACAATTCCACCCATAAATAAAACAGGAATGAAAACTGCAACAAGAGATAGTGTCATTGAAAGGATTGTAAACCCTATCTCCCTTGAACCATTTAAAGCTGCCTCAAAGGGCTTTTCTCCTATTTCAATGTGCCTTACAATGTTTTCAAGCATAACTATTGCGTCATCAACTAAAAAACCAATTGAAAGGGTAAGTGCCATAAGGGAGAGATTATCAAGGCTGTATCCAAGAAGATACATAACAGCAAATGTTCCAATTATTGAAATTGGAAGGGCAACAGAGGGAATTACAGTTGCTGAAAGCCTTTTTAAAAAAAGAAAAATTACAAGCACTACAAGAAAAACAGTAAAAAGAAGGGTAAACTGAACATCTCTAACAGATTCTTTTATTGATTGAGAACGGTCATAGAGTAGATGAAGAGAAACACTTGCTGGCATCTGTTTTTGTAGTTCATCCACTTTCTTTTTTACATCATCCGCTACCTGAACTGTATTTGTTCCGGGCTGTCTGTAAATTGCAAGAACCATTGCTCTTTGAAGTTTTCCCCCACTTCCATACCACGCAGCCAGTTTATCATTTTCAACACTGTCAATAGCTTCACCAATATCTTTTATTTTTACAGGAGAGCCTTCCTTACTTTTTACAATCAATTCATTATAATGGGGGGCATTTAAAAGCTTGCCTGTTGCTTCAATTGTAAAGGCTTGATAATTTCCATAAAGAGTTCCTGTTGGAAGCTCAACATTTCCCTTTTTAATTGCCTGTTCAACCTCATCAATTCCAATTCCCTTGCTTGCTATTGCCTGAGGGTCAATTCTTACTCTTACAGCATATTTTTGTGCTCCAAAAATCTGAACCTGTGCAACTCCATTTACCATAGAAATATTCTGAGCTAAAAGAGTATCTGCGTACTCATGGAGTTTGTAAAGGGGCATTGCAGGAGAAGTTATTGCAAAATAGAGAATTGGCATATCAGCGGGATTTACTTTATTATATGTTGGAGGAGTTGGCATGTTTGAAGGCAGATTTTTACTTGCCCTTGCTATTGCTGTCTGCACATCCTGAGCTGCTGCATCTATGTCTCTGTTTAAGTCAAATTCAAGCGTTATCTGAGTTGCTCCTTTTGCATTAACAGAATTCATTGATTTTAATCCAGAGATTGTTGAAAACTCTCTTTCAAGAGGAGTTGCCACTGCTGATGCCATTGTTTCAGGAGATGCACCCGGAAGATTTGCAGTAACAAGTATTGTTGGAAAATCAACATTTGGAAGCTCAGCTATTGGAAGAAAACGATATCCAACCAATCCGAAAACAACAATGGCGACCATTAAAAGAGTTGTCATTATGGGTCGCTGGATGAAAAGCTCAGAGAAATTCATTTACTTTTTAATCTCCACTCTGGCATCAGGTGTAAGTTTTAGCTGTCCATCAACAACTACAATTTCTCCCTGAGAAAGTCCCTTTTCAATTGTTACTTCATCGCCAAATCTTAATCCCGGAATAACCTCTCTCATCTGAGCAGTTTTGTCTTCTTTTACAACCCACACATACTGACCCTTCTGCCCTGTTTGTAGAGCTCTATATGGAATTACAACAGCATTTTTCTTGACTCCAAGCGTTAAAACAACATTGACAAACTGTCCGGGCCATAGCATTTTATCATTATTGGGAAATTGAGCCTTAAGTTTTACTGTTCCTGTTGCTAAATCAACAGCATTGTCAATAAATACAACCTTGCCCTCAGCTGAATAGTTTGCATCAACACCTTTAACAAAAGCTTCTGTTTTTAGGGAACCCTGAGACATAGCCTTTTTAATTCTGAAAAGCTCCTGTTCAGGAACTGTAAAACGAACAAGTATTGGAACAATCTGATTGATAACAGCAATCTGAGTATCATTTGCCTTTATCATATTCCCTGGATGAACAAGAAGTGAGCCAATTTTACCATCAATGGGAGAATAAATATAACAATAACTCAGTTGTAACCTTGCATTGTCCAGAATTGCCTGGTCAGCCTTTACTGTTGCCTTAAGAGATTCATAGGTGGTTCTAATTTTTTCATACTGCTGTCTTGATACAAGCTCTTCCTTTACAAGCTCATCATATCTTTCAAGGTCAGCCTTTGCAAAATCAAGTTGAGCCTTATCTCTCAATAAATTTGCCTCAGCCTGTCTTACAGCCTCTTCAAAAGGTCTTGGATCAATCACAAAAAGAAGCTGTCCTTTTTTTACCTCGTCTCCTTCTTTAAAATTTGCTTTAATAAGTTGACCTTCAATTCTTGATTTGATTGTTACCGAAGAAAAGGCTTCTACATTTCCAATGGCTGTTATCTGAACTGGAAGATTTTTTACTAATACACTGGCAACTATTACAGGGACAGGAGGAGGCTGTTTTTTTGGGTGTAGACTTTGAACATGAAAAAAGCAAAAAAATACATAAAATACCTATCCAGAACCGTTTCAATTTATTCATATTGCCCCCGCTTTAAATTAACAGAATGTAAGCACTTACTAAAATAAAAGAAAAAGCAAAATTTTGTCAATAATTAGAATCCCCTAGAAATTGCCATTAGAAAAAGGAGGTTTTTTCTCTCATCCCGTCATTCTGAGGGGCTTAATGCCCCGAAGCGCTGTCCTGAGCCGAAGCGAAGGAAATCTTTAAATTTGCAAATAGGGGAAAACTGGCTCTTCCTCGTGGGAATTTAAAATTTTCTTTTGACTTTGATTCAGGAAAATTTTGTAATTTGTTATTAAGAAATTTTAACATATTTTTCTTCAGCCTTCAGCCTATTTTCAGCCTAAAGCCTAATAACATTTCTCATAGGTAGGCTCGCAACCATAATTTTTTTCATTTTTAACCTCCTACTTTTTTGTTAATAAATTTTAATATTTTTTTGAAAATTTAAATTTTAGTCGAATTGTTATTTGGTGAGTACAGAAAGTTTCTCTACCGTCTATTAAGCCAAAGTGGTGGAAAACGTGGAAGTGGAAAATTACAATAGGAAGGTAGATTTGTACTTGAATAATTATTTTGAGGTTTAAATTCTAAAAACAATTTTTTTCTTTTATCAGCGGGGTAAAAGCAATGTAAACCAAAAAGATATCTTTCCAACGAAGCTATTCGCTGTATTAATGGATTTGAAAAAGCTAACCGGCAGAGGTGCCGTAGCATTTCCAAAAAAATTAAACTATTAACATTACAAATATGCAAAAAATTTTAAAATTTCCAAGCATTTTTTAAATTTATCAAATTTATAATTAATTTTTTTCATAAAAAATCAGCAATTGATAATTAGCCGTAAAATGAAATAGGGGCAAAAGCAATATACCTTTGCCCCTGATAAAACAATGTCAGGTCTGCGCTTTTGAGCTAATTGCAAAATAGCCTTTATTCGATTTAGTTTTTGTTGGTTTTTGGTATTTAACAACAAAAGTAAACTTAGGTCCTTCGGATTTTTTAACCTTAATGACAACAGAATTATTTTCAACTGGGAATCTACTGGGGTCTTTAGGTTTGATAGTAAATTTCAATTGAAATTCCTCGGGTAACTTTTGAAGTTGTTCTTTCTGGAAAGAAAACGAGAATTCTCCCTTTTCATTTGATTTACATTCAATATTCTTTTTCTTTTCAAATCCAAGACCTACAATTTCCATATTGACTAATTCTACGATAATCTCAGCGTCTGGAACTGGTTCACTTTTAACAATAGATTCTGTGGTTGTTGAGGGTTTTTGTTGGTGTTTCATTTGCTGCGAAAAAGCGTTGCTGTTAAGCAAAACGAATGTAGATAATAAAGCCAGGAAAAGAAAACATTTTTTTCTCATAATTTTTTTCATTTTTTCACCTCCTTTTTATTTAGTTTCAATTCCTCATAGGTAGGCTCGCACCCTCCTTCAGGCCATAGGCTGAAGGCTTAAGGCTGAAGTTTTGATTTTTGAATACTCCATAGTAATTTGCCAACTTCTTCTATTAGTCCATCTACTTCATTGACAGATGCCCTGTCTATATACCCCATGTCAACTGAAAATTCTAAAAGATACTCCACTTCTGCCAATGAACCTAATGCTATGTCTATAAAATGGACAAATTCTTTTTTGCTTTTTTTGTTATAACCCTCAACAATGTTTGTCGGAATTGATAATACCGCCCTTCTTATCTGAGTCGCAAGTGCATATCGCTCATGCATAGGAAATTTATCTGTTAACCTGTAAATCAATAATGCAAGTTCGTGAGCTTTCTGCCATACTATAAGATTCCTGTAATTTGCCATTGTTAAATTTTAACATATTCTTCAGCCTTCAGCCTAAAGCCTTAAGCCTAATAACATTCCTCATAGGTAGGCTCGCAACTTTTTCGTTTACTTTATTGAGAACATGCCTCATTGAAGTTTCAATTCCTCATAAGTAGGCTCGCAACCTAAGTTTCTTAAACAGACATGTTTTCAGCTATCTAGTTTCAATTCCTCATAGGTAGGCTCGCAACAGAGATAGCTGGCGCACAAAATCAACCAGGAACGCAGTTTCAATTCCTCATAGGTAGGCTCGCAACGGTTTTATCAGCTGATGAAATTTCTTTTAACTACAAGTTTCAATTCCTCATAGGTAGGCTCGCAACGGAGAGCATCTCTGGTAGCAAAAATGTAACTCTCAATGGTTTCAATTCCTCATAGGTAGGCTCGCAACGTATTTACGGATCCGCCATATAATATAGGGTTTTCGTAGTTTCAATTCCTCATAGGTAGGCTCGCAACTTGGCTAACTTGGCAAGCTCTTTATAATCAACCAATGTTTCAATTCCTCATAGGTAGGCTCGCAACTTGAACTTAAAAATTATGTAGCAAATTTGTTTGCTTGTTTCAATTCCTCATAGGTAGGCTCGCAACTCAGCAAAAAGTGAACGAACTAATGAAACTTGCTTCGTTTCAATTCCTCATAGGTAGGCTCGCAACAACCATCACTTACAATTCTACATCTTGCCCATTGGAGTTTCAATTCCTCATAGGTAGGCTCGCAACTCAACTTTGGCAATCTTGCAAGAAGTATCCTAATGTGTTTCAATTCCTCATAGGTAGGCTCGCAACAAGATGGCTATTTTTACGCAGTATAAAATTAATAATGGTTTCAATTCCTCATAGGTAGGCTCGCAACTTTCTTTTCCCATTTTATTTCTCCAATATTTTGTCTGTTTCAATTCCTCATAGGTAGGCTCGCAACTATAGAGGTAATAGATTGGCAGAAAATCAAGTCAAATGTTTCAATTCCTCATAGGTAGGCTCGCAACTAATATCAGGTCTTCATAGCACAGCAGTAGGAGCTAAGTTTCAATTCCTCATAGGTAGGCTCGCAACGTAATAACTGGTGTAAGGGCATTAGAAAGCCCAAAAAGGGTTTCAATTCCTCATAGGTAGGCTCGCAACGCTGTAGGGAATAAAACTCTAACGAAATCCGAAAAATTGTTTCAATTCCTCATAGGTAGGCTCGCAACCTTACAAAAGTAAACGCAGACATAAAGCAGTTGCTGCGTTTCAATTCCTCATAGGTAGGCTCGCAACAGCCGAAATGAATGGCGACTACAATCGCCATTCATTCTAGTTTCAATTCCTCATAGGTAGGCTCGCAACTTATTTTTATATAATAAAATCAAGCATACAGACTTGTCAAAGAGCAGATAAATTTTTATAAGTTTAGCAAAAATTTGTTGATTTTGCAAGAAAAATTTTTTCGTCTATGTACAGGGTTTTTTGCATTATTGGACATAGACGAAAAAATTAAGGATGAGATTCTTCCCCTTCGCTGACCCTTCGCATAAGCTCAGGGCTTCGGCTCAGGGTCAGAATGACAAGATTCACAATGGTGTGCTTGGGAATGAAATGAGGGAGGGTTCTTCGCTTTCGCCTCAGAATGACAAAAAGGAGGATTTTTAGCGTGCTTTCAGGTAGAGATATTTTTCAGCAATAGCTTGCTCAGAATGACAAAAAGTAGAATTCTTTGCTATTGCTTACTCGGAAAAGGATGAGATTCTTCCCCTTCGCTGACCCTTCGCATAAGCTCAGGGCTTCGGCTCAGGGTTAGAATGACAAAAAGTAGGACTCTTTGCTATCGCTCAGAATGACATGAAAAAAGTAGACTGACACAAAAAAATCTTATCCTCCCCTTCCTTTAACAAAATTACATTCAGTGACATGAAAAAGGAGAGTGACACAAAGAAGCTTAGAATTACCCTGCCAGAAAATATTACAAAAAAATTTCTTCACCACCCTTTTGAACTCCTATTATTTCTCTTTTCGTATACCATTCACTTCTGAATGTGTAAATTATCACTGAATCTTCCTCTGGATTGATTATCCGCTTTAGTTCTATTTTAAGTTTTTCAAGTTTCGCAGGGGAGATTTCACCTTCAAACACAGAGTTTTGAACCCAGTATAGATATTTCCTGCAGGTTTTTAACACTTTTGCAACTCGTTTTTCATTTATGTCGTATACAAGGATTACTTTCATCTACCACCACATTACAAAGAGTATGTTTCAACAAACTGTCTTTCTTTTTTCTTGAGGATTACTTTCATCTACCACCACATTACAAAGGGTTTGTATTCCTCTTCTCCAATCAAATGTTTTTGAATTTTGTAAAGTTCAAGCCTTATTAGTTGTCTGTAGGAGACATGTCTGCCAAGCTTTTTATGTTGAATGGTGTCACGAAGTCTTTGCTCCATCTGCCCGATTACAATCTGTCTGCCTTTTTCATTTAATACTATGCCATCAAGCTTTTGCTCAAAATGCTCCTTTTTTATAATCCCTTTGTTTACAAGGCTAAAGGTTACACGGTCTGCAATTATGGGTTTGAATATCTCTGCAACATCAAGATTAAGGGTGAATCTTCTCATGTTTGTTGTATGAAGAAATCCAATGCGTGGGTCAAGATGAGTATGATAGATTTCACTTAAACAGATTGTATAGATAAGAGAGTTTGTAAAGCTTATAAGAGCATTTAACCTGTTTTTTGGAGGACGCTTTGACCGTGCCTCAAAAATAAAATGTTCATTATCAAGAATTTGGTCAAAGGCATTGTAATATTGTTCTCTTATGTTGCCTTCAATTGCCATCAGGGCATCTACATCGTCGCATTCTTCAATAGATTTTGATATTTCATTGATTTTTTCAATTTCTTCATTGAGAGGTTTTCCCCGAATGAAGTAGTAGTTGAGCACTTTTTTAATGTTTTCCACTGCTCCTGAAACAAACTTTTTTGCCAGTGTTAGTCTTTTATCAATGTCAAGATAGTGTTCTGCCTGTTTTAGAATCATGTAGCCAGAGTTTAGATGCTCTCTTGGATAGAATGAGCCTATGTAGTAACCATAATAGTTGAAAAAATGCATGATTATTTCGGTTTCTGTGAGGAATTCAAGAAGTCGCTTGTTAATCGTTACCTCGCCAAAGATAAATAATTCAGAAGTGCTCTCTACAGGTATATATTTTTTACCTCCATCGGATTCAAAATAAAGGGTGTTTCCCTTTCTTTTAATTTCTCCATCTGAAAATATGTAAATTGTGCGTTTCATGACCAACAAAACTCCTGATAACCACATTTTGAGCAAAATTTTATTTTCTTAGCTGGAGGAGGCATCTCCATCTGAATTATTGATTTTATCTGTCTTTGTGCGGAAATCAGTTCATCTTCAATTTTTTTTGTAAGTGTTAGAGTGAGTTTTTTCTTTTCTTTTGGGAAAAGTAGCTTTCCAGTGGCAGAAATACCAAGCTGTTTTAATCTTAATAGGTAGTAAGCAAGTTGCATCTTTGCACTTTTTTCAAAGCGAGAACTTTTCTTAACCTCACCAATTATAATATCTTCGCCTTCGGTTTTTAAGAGGTCTATTACGATGTTTTCAATATGGATTTCTTTTTTATCCCTTTTATATGATTCTTCTGAAATAAGCCTGCCAATTTCAATAAAGGGATTATCTTGCCATGGAGTAAGTTGCCTTGACATTAACCAAACCTCCCGAGGACATATGTAATAATACCAGATTAGGGTAGCTGGAAGGCTCATGTTAATTTTTCTTTTTTATTCTTTTTTTTACCTTTTGAAGTGGCTCTCTGGATAATTCTAAAAAATTAATGAGATAGATTGAAAGACCTTCAATTCTGTAAACTTTCAACCTTTCGCCTTTAATTTTTAAAGTTGTAGGTTGCAATATTCCTCTAAATTCCTTTATAGGAACAATATAGCTTCTCAAAGGATATCTATCATCCTTTTTAAGACATCTTTCATGCATTAAATATAGTTGCCCGCTGCCCTCTATTATTTCAATTTCTTTTACAAAAGGAACAGGGAAATTTGTTTCAACTATATCATTAGATATTATCTCTTCTGCTTGTCTGATTTCAGGAAAAGATTCTATTGTAACAATAGATTCACTATCTCCACAGGTTAAAGGAGATATTTTAAGTGCCTTAGTAATTTCTTGAGTTAGTGACTCATTATTGCAGACCAGTGCTATTTGTAAATTTTTTGAGTAGGCAAACTGCCTGCCAAGAGCATTCGTGAATTTTCCACCAATAGTATCTTCCCATTTTGTTATAGCTGAAGTAGTATAACTTTTAATCACACAAGGAGTTATAAGCCTTGAACCAGCCCAAACTACTTCTTGTTCTACTTCTTCAAGATATTCACGGGGAGGTTTATTATTTTTATTATATCTTTGTAAAGCATTAGCAACCAATCCAATTACAGCGGAAGGTGGAAGCACAGGATATGTCAAGGCAGACTGCCAGGTAAATGGAATACGAATAGAGTAGAGAGAATTGAGCCTGATAGTAAATACAATCGCCTTCATCTCAGATTTTACTTAAAAGTTTCTTGAAGATTTCATCTATTGTATTTGCCTTTGTAACACCAGCTGGTGAACTACTTCCCCAGTATAAAAATTGTGTTCCTTCAGGCATTAGTCCAATTGTTTTTTCAAGATAATCTGAATACATAGGAGATACAGGAAATGGCAAAGGTCCTGATTCTGAGTACGCTACAAGAACCTCAATCGGATTTTGATGTGGCAAGGCATGGGAAAGGGATGCACCAATTTGTCCTGAAATCATCAATCTATATGCCTCAATTGCAACTTTAATTCTCTCTTTTCGGTCATTATCATTTATTGCATAAGGTGTAGGAGTGCCAAGATTTAACTCCACAAGTCCAACTCTATCAACATCAAAAGCTGAAACAAAAGCATAAATACCTGAAGCATAGGATTTATTAAAAGGCATTTGAGAAGTCAGAGCTTCTTCTTTAAAATCCTTACCACTTTTTACTCTTGAATGAATTACCTGTCTTGGAGGAATACTAATAGCTGGCATTAACCATGAGAACATTGCCCTTGAACTCCTCCTCTCTGATGTAGTTCCTATCGCAGCAAGAAAACCATGTAAATCACATATAGAACATTTTTTTATTACTTCTTGGGTACCTTCATCTATTGCTTTTTGGTGAGATAACTTATTATCAGAGGTTAAGGTTGCTGGTCTAACTGGTTCACCAATTTTACATGCATCACATAGTGGTAAATTTTTTTGAAGAACTAACTTTCTCATCCCTTCATAATGCCAGTGTTTAAGCATCCTGCCTGAAACTGCTGGTGCCTCAATACGATTTCCATTCTCATCAAGAAACTCCATTATCCTTATGTCTGTAACATTACCTGCCACTGCCTCATTGTTGAGGTCATGGACATTTAACTGGGTTTTTACTGCAAATGTTACAAATTTAAGCATATTGCACCTCCTGTTTAAGTTTTTAAACTTTCATTTTTACTCTTGTTCAACTTCCTCTTCACTTCTTGATGGGAATGAAAACGCGAGCATAACAAGGGCAAATTTTGTGGATTCAAAATCCTCATTAGCAAGTCGGAAAATTTCTTTAATTTCTTCATCTGTTGGAAGGTGAATTTTCTCTTTCTGCTCGAGACGTAATCTACTTTCTCTTAACATCTTTGCAATAGTCTCTTCAAAATTTCTTGAATCCTTTCTCGCATTCCTTATGTCGTCCGTATACCCATATTTTCTTTCCCTAATAAAATATCTCAATGTTCTTGCAAGACTTTGCAATGCCTTATTCTCAATTATATTTGGTGGTATCATACCAACCTCCTTTAAAAGGTAATTTGTCGTCTCTAAATATAAAAGATTTGTCCAATTGTTTGTAGATGTTTCCTGAACATATAAGCGAGCAAATTTGAGTAAGGAGTCTGCTCTGCGATAATAAATTGAATTGTTTAATTCGTTTAATGCTTTATATGCCTCATTCATGAGCAATCTATCTATTGTTGCTATGTTAAAAGATGTTTGCCTTATATAATCTAAATAATGCTCAATCTCTATCAAGAAAATACCATCAACATGATATCCTTGCTGACGACTCAAAACTGCAACAAATAAATCAAATCCTTTTAAGATATCTGCAGAAGAAGGAATTTTGAATAAAAATACAAGAGGAATAAGAATTTGAGGAATATTTTGACTGAACCATTGTTTTCTTACCTGATGTTGCAAAGCAAATATCTCTTGCAGTTTGTAGCCAGTGAGTTCTTGATTTGGAATAGGAATCACTATTACTTCTTTATCAGCGACAGAAAAGATAAAAGAGGCATACCACATTCCAAGAAGTGCAAGGAGTGCACAGGTTTTGCAGATGCCTCTTGGCTCGGTAGGTCTTCGGGGTTGCCCCTGATAAAAAGTAATATCAAGTCCATCTCTTTTACATAAAACACCTGTGGTTGCAGACGCAGTAAAACCAAGAACATTGCTTACTTTATCTTTCACATTGTGTCTACAGAATGTTTCTGATTTTTTATGTTCTGCTATTTCAAGTATTGTACTAAAAATACCAATATCAAAAGACTCAGAGTCTTCAACTTGTATTGTGCTGGCACTTCTTCCTGTAATTCCAGGGGTATTGAGAGGAATATAGTAAGAACTTAAAATCCTTTTTGCTAAAATATTAAAAGTGTTATTTAGTTTTGCTATATCCCCCTCCATCTTAATCCCGTAAAATCCACCATTCGGGACAATTACAGGTTCATAGCCTGCCTCAATCGCTACCCTTGCCAATCCATAGGCAATCTTAACTTCTAAATCAGGAAA
>Ga0209162_1003423_pt1 | contig 12816 bp, 13 predicted proteins | sample YNPNPMetaG_FD_187121 | JGI IMG/M metagenome (GOLD analysis project Ga0209162, IMG submission 187121) | Anoxygenic and chlorotrophic microbial mat microbial communities from Yellowstone National Park, USA - YNP NP MetaG (SPAdes) (version 2) ...
GGAGCACTCTCTTCACCGCTTTTCTTGCCTGTTTGTCCAGGTACTCCCTTATCTCGCTTTCCTCCACCCTGAAGGTGCGTGTAGAATCGTTCTTGGCCATGGTTCACCTCCTCGATCTGGTGGTTTTTTTACCTTTCCAACCAGTATGAGGGAACCATGGCCACCTATCCAAGGGCGAATTTACACACAAAAGGGTACGTTATCTTGGTTTAAACCGCCCCGAAACATCGGATCCTTGTTGATGCCATAAGCCCCATGAGCCGGCCCAGATACCTGGGCTTAGCGCAACCCTCACGTCTTGATGGAAAGAACGGGAATCCTGTATGCTGCTATTGACCATTGCTTTATATTATTATATTATAATTTAACGATTAAGTAATAGGTAAACGTCGGTGGATTCGGCCTTCTTTACCACTTTCCAAGGCCGGGTTTTACCGGCGTTTTCCTATACGCGCTTTTCGGTTCGCGCCGCGGGCAGCTTGTCGCCAGACCGAAACGCCGACAGCCCCACCTCGTGCCGGCGTTTACGCAACAAGGTATAACGCCCGATTGCGCCTTGCTAAGATGCCCTATCCCGCTCCTGATGCCGCTTCATCCCTATCATGCAAAAAGAAACGCCAGCAAGTCGTTTGTCTTTGGTAAGGCAGGCATGGGAAGACGCGGTCAACCCCCGGAATGCCGCCAAACCAGGTACTAACCATCGGCAGCACCAAAGGCGCGAGTGATTCGGCTCAACTGCCCCGCAACCGCCCGCACTCCTCTTCCACCAACCGTCCCGTGATCTTCGCCAGCATCGAGTAGAACGGCTGGCGTGCGCCCTCCACAACCCGCTGCAGGAAAGAAGGCATCCAGCGGGCAAGGTGCTCCAGTACCAGGTCCCGGTACATGGCGGAATCGGGGACGCCGCCTTCCTCACTGGAGAGGAGAAAGGCCGCGAACCCCAGTTCTGCGGCAACGTGGTCGGGGATATTGTGGAATCCCTCCGCTATCTCCAGGCCCGCCTCGCGGTAGAGGTTGTTGACCCAGGAGGTGCTCTCCCCCCACACCTTTCCCTTGACGTCCAGGTAAACCGAGCTGTAGGGCGGCGCCACCATCTTGGGGTAGGCGTTGATGAAGAGGCGAGTGTAGTCCCTCTGGAGGTCCAGCAGGAATTGCTCCCTTTCGCTTCCGTCCATCTCCAGTCTCGCGCGCAGGTCCTCTAGCACGCTTCCAACCGGAACCCGCAGAAAGGCGCACAACTCTTCCAGTTCCTCCACGCCGCCCGATGCAAGGTAGTCCAACGTCCTCTCCTCTGGGTAGAGAAAAAGGAAGGAGAGCAGCCCGTAGGCCGCTCCCCTGTCCATCCCTTTGACCATATTCACGCTTTGGTCACCTTCACGCATACGTCCAGCTGCCTGGCGCTCTGAACGGGGTCGTACTTCTTGTACAATTCCAGCGATTCCTTGATCTTGCGTTCTGGCGTGAGGTCGCCGTCGTAGGTGCCCTTGCCCTTGTTGGCCACCGAGTAACCCTTGGACCACTGGCCGAAGCCGTGCTCGGTCATCACGCAATCGGGGCGGATACCCTTGGTGGTGCGCACCCTTATCTTTAGGGGCTTCTCCACTCCCTTCGCCTCCACCAGGACATAGTCGTTGTCCTTGACCCCGATCTTCTTGGCCGTATCGGGGTGCATGTGGAGGAAGTTCTCCGGCTGCAGCTCCCGCAGGGCAGGGTCGTTGGAGTTGCGGTTCATACGGTTCCAGGCCAGGTGATTGGTAAGGAAGTAATAGGGGTACTCGCTGTCGGGCTCCGCCTCCTTGGGGTGCCAGGTGGGCAGGGCCTCGTAACCCTTGCCGTCCAAAGCGCTGGAGAACAACTCCAGCTTTTTCGACGTGGTGCTGAACTCCGTCTTGGGCTTGGGCCGGCCGTCGCTCCCCAGCTTGGACCTGTCCTGCCAGACCCCGTTGTTCTCCTTGACCAGCTTCTTCCTGGTCTCCTCCACGGCCGCTTTCAAGGCGTCCTGGGCGGCCTGGTCGGGCTTCTTCACCCGCTTTCTCTCACCGGTGGCCGGGTCCGGGTCTCCGAGCAAGGCTTCGTACTCGGGGCACTCCACCTTGTACCCCATGATCTCGAGCCACTTCATCTTCTGCTCGTCCCACCATACCGCGTAGTCCCCCAGGCCCATGCCCTTGAGGATGCCGTTGGTTATGGGCCCGAAGCCCCTGTTGTCGTAGAGGGCGGAGCCGTCGCGGAAGAGCACCTGCGGCCACAGCGCATGGTATTCACGCGCCTCGAAGCCCTTGGACTCCAAGAAATACTCGTCGGGGAGGACGATATCCGCCAGCATGCACATCTCGTTGGGGAGGATGTCGATGACCACCAGGAAATCCAGGGTCTTGAGGGCCTCGATGATGGTGTCCTGGTTGGGGAAGGAGAGGATCCCGTACCCCTTGGCGATGCCCACCTTCACCGGGTAGGGTGGGTTGTTGAGCATGCCGTCGGCGAGGTGGCTGAAATCGCCCTTGGCGAAACCCTTGGCCATCTTCACCGCCAGCGGGTAATTGTTGTGGCCGTCGATACGCACCTTCTCGGTGATCTCTGGGTATTTCGCCTCGGGGTTCATGAGGAATTCTTTATGTTCCGGCAAGGAGGGCGTGCGCGACATATAATGTCCGCCCGGCCTCTCGATGGCTCCCACCAGGGCGTTAAGGATGAACTCCGCCTGGGCGAGGGAGAAGGAGTTGGCGTAGCAGGGACCTCCCGCGTCGCGCTTGTGCAGGGCCACCATAGCCGGCCTGGTCTTTCCGAACTCCCGGGCGATGCGGGTGATGTCCTCCGCCGGGACCTCGGAGATCTTTTCCGCCCACTGCGGGGTGTAGCCCTCTTTCTTCACATGCTCGGACAGCTGGTCGAACCCCGAGGTCATCTGCTCCACGTACTCCTTGTCGTAGAGTTCCTCGTCGATGAGCACGTAGATCATGGCCAGGGCCACCGCAAGGTCGGTGCCCGGCTTGATGGGGAACCACTCGTCGGCCTTGGAGGCGGTCACCGAGAGGCGGGGATCGAAGAACACCGTCTTGGCGCCGTTGGCCTTGGCGGCCAGGAATCCCTTGAGCTGATACATCTTGGACTTGGCCGGCTGATCCCAGCCGAAGGAGACGATGTACTTGGCCTTGTCCAGGTCCATGCACCAGGATTTGCCCGCTCCCCAGCTCACCTTCCAGCACAGGTCGTGGGTGAGGTAGCAGGTGTCCACGTGGCAGACCTGGTTGGGGGTGCCCACCGCCTGCACGACGGCCTTCTCCTTCTCCTTGGGCCGACCGATGTAGAGGAGGGTGCGCGGGCCGTACTGGTCGATGGCCTCCTTGAACTTTTTGCCGATGGTCTCGAAGGCCTCGTCCCAGGTGATCTGCACCCATCCGGGATCCACGTCGATGCCCTTCTCGGGATTGGTCCTCTTCATGGGGTACTTGAGGCGGTCGGGGTCATACAGGGTGTTGATGGACGACTCGCCTTTCACGCAGATGCTGCCCTGCGCGCCCAGCTCATCGGCGGGGTTGGCCACGATCTCGCGGATGCGGCCGTCCTTGAACTTGGCGATCATGCCGCATGCGTTGTCGCACACCCCGCAGAAGAAATACTTTTCCTCGTCGAAGAGGCCGCCGCCGGCTTCCGCCGCGGCCGAGGCCGACAGCCTGAATATCTCGGGGAAAGCAAGCCCCAACCCGCTAGCGCCAGCCGCCTTCAGGAACGTCCTTCTATTCATCTTCATCTGGTTTACCTCCTTGTCGCGGTCTTGACACACGGCTCATGCGGCCTTCTGTGCCGCCACCGCGCCGAAAGGCTTGGGCTTGAAGGCCTTGTCCAGCAGGGGCACGAAGGCGTTCATGATCAGGATGGAGTAGGCAACGCCTTCCGGAGCCGCACTAAATTTCCTGATCAGGACCACCAATATCCCGATGCAGGCCCCGAAAACCAGCTTTCCGTTGCTGCTCACCGGGCTGGTCACCCAGTCCGTAGCCATGAAGAAGGCACCGAACATCAGGCCCCCTGCCAGGATTGTGTACAGCGGGTCCACTCCCAGGATGGCCGAGAGGATGAAAGCGCTTACGATGATGGAGGTGGGTATCTCCCAGCTTATCACGCCGCGGTAGAAGAGGTAGGCGGCGCCGACGAGCACTGCCAGCACGGACACCTCGGAGAGCGAACCGCCGGGGTTGGCCAGAAACAGTGCACCGTAAGAGGGCTTGGCCCCCAAGGCGCCGCTCTTAAGGTAGAAGAGCGGGGTGGCGCCGCTGACCCCGTTGATGCTCCCCTTGAAGCCCCCTCCACCTATCCATACGTACCAGGTGCTGAGCAGGATGAGGCTGACGCGCCCGAAGAGGGCTGGGTTGAAGTAGTTGCGCCCCAGGCCTCCCAGGAGCTCCTTGGCTATGCACACCGCGATCACCGTGCCGATGACTCCCGCCCACCAGTTGGCGGCGGGCGGCAGAAGCAAAGCCAGGAAAAGTCCAGTCACCAGGGCGGAATAGTCAGTTAGGGTGATCTTCTTGCGGGCGACGCTCCTCGCCACCACCTCGGTCAAGGCCGCGGTCGCCATGCACACCAGGATGTTAATCACCGCGTCCCAGCGGAAATAATAGATCGCCACCGCCACCACCGGAACCAGCGCGATGAGCACATCGCGCATGGCATTGGAGACCCTTTCCTTGCTTCTTATATGGGGCGATACGGTTACCGCGAACTCGCCAGCCGATGCCATTGTCACCGCCTCCTCACTTCTTCCTCAGGGCCGCGATCTCGGCCTTGGCCTTGCGCACGTATTGCACGTGAGGGATGTAAGACGGGCAGGAGAAGGAGCAGCAGCCGCACTCGAAGCAGTCCAGTGCCCCCCACATCTCCGCCTTGTCCCACTGCCCGCGCTTCGCAGCCTGCACGATGTAATTCGGGGAGAGGAACATGGGGCAGGCATCCACGCACTTACCGCAGCGCACGCACTCGGCCTCCTCTCCCAGTTCCACTACGTCGGCGGTGAGCGCCACCACTCCCGAAGTGCCCTTGACCACCGAAGCGGAGGTGCCGGGCTGTGCCCAGCCGGTCATGGGCCCGCCCATCACCAGCTTGGTGGGGGAGCCCAGAAGGCCCCCGCAGGCGTCGATGAGGACCGAGATGGGGGTGCCGATGGCGGCCAGCAGATTGCCGGGTTCCTTTATGCCGGGGCCGGTTACGGTAAGCACTCTTTCGTAGAGGGGCTTGCCCCAGGCCGCCGCCTCGAAGAGGGCTACAGCGGTGCCCACGTTCTGCACCAGGCATCCCACCTCGGAAGGGAGTTTGCCCGGCGGCACCTTGCGTCCGGTAAGGGCGAAGATGAGCATCTTCTCCGCTCCTTCGGGGTACTTGACCTCCAGCACTTCCACCGAAATGTCGGAAAGCCCTGAAGCCTTGGCGCGCAAGATGTCGGCAGCGTCCATCTTGTTGGCTTCTACCCCGAAGATGAGCCTGGAGGCCTCCACCGCTTTCTTCAATAGTCTCGCGCCAGCGATCAGGTCCTCGGTGCGCTCGAGCATCAGACGATGGTCGCAGGTGAGGAAGGGCTCGCACTCGCAAGCGTTGATGATCACCGTGTCCACCGGCTTGTCCTTGGGAGGAGAGAGCTTCACATGGGTGGGGAAAGCCGCGCCTCCCATGCCCACCAACCCCGCATTCCGGGCTATCTCCCGGATCTCCTCCGCGGTGAGAGATTCGAGGTCTTTGCCGGCCTTTTTCTGGAACTCCGGCTGGGAGGCATCAGCGGTGATGACCACGCTCTTCACCTTGGCCCCGGTGAAGTTGGGCATCTCGGCTATCTCCTTCACCTCTCCCGCCACCGAGGAGTGCACGGGGGCGGAGACGAAGGCTTCGGAGGAGCCTATTATTTGGCCCAACTCCACGCGGTCGCCCTGTTTGACCAATGGCTCGTTGGGAGCTCCGATGTGCTGGGTGAGGGGGATGATCACTTCTGCGGGCACGGGGCAGCGCTTGATGGCCTTGCCCGAGGCCAGCTCCTTGTTGTAGGGGGGATGGATGCCTCCCTTGAAGGTCTTGAGCTCCGCCATCTCACTCACCACCCCCTGCCTTCTCTTTCTGCAGCTCTTCCATGCGTCGGTTGCGGAGATTGATGGCGGCCGCGGTTCCCGCGCCGATGACCAAAGCCGCCGCGGCTATGCCTCCGCCCGGTTTGACCAACGCGTTCCATATGGTGACACCCGCGGGCACCGTGGGCTTGTCGGGAAGACCGTAGGCCGAAGGGTCATCCTGCAGTATGTAGATATAGTGCATGCCCCCGACTTCATCTATACCGTAGATGCGGGCGTTGGGGCAGGTCTTCCTGTACTCCGCGAGCCTGGCCTTTGCCTCCTTTTCGATATCCTCCCTCTCTCCACAGGTGAGGCATCCCGTGGGGCAGTGCGTGGAACAAGCCGTCGCGATGCCCGCGGCCCTGCGGTCCGGGCAGAATATGCAGCGGAATATCTGCTTCTTCTCCTCGTCGTACTTGCAGGCCTGGAAAGGGCATGCGCTGACGCAGTAGTTGCAGCCGATGCACTTCTTGGGGTCGTGGACCGTGTATCCATCGGCATCTTTGTAAGTAGCACCGCTGGGGCAAGCCCGCACGCAAGCAGCGTCCTCGCAGTGCATGCACTGCGTCTTGGTGAATCGATATATCGGCCTGTCGCCGTTATCGATCTCCTTGACTGCCAACCTCATCCATGTCTTGGGGGTGATAGCCGGCGGGATGTTCAGGTCGGCATAAGCTACGACCTCCTCCAGGTCTTCGTACCCCGTCTCGTTCCAATGCTTGCAAGCGACTTGGCACGCCTTGCAGTTGATGCATTTGGACGGGTCGACCAGGATAGCCTTACTCATGGCCCCTCCTTTCATAATGCACGCGAATCCATCCGATCACATTCCGACCAATTCTGAAAACATACGCGGTAGCGTAGCGTGAGTGGGCTTTCGGATTGACATGCCATCTGCGGATCTCTGCTTCATAATAGTTTTACATATTAATCTATGATAATAATATATCGGAGCGATTTTCATATATCAGGGCGTTCCTGTCAACTCCTGGGTAAGTTTGTCATCCGCGCGATTCCTAGCAAGCGTGGCCTGCTGCCACGTTTTTCGCCGTAAGCGTATGAGAGCATGCGCTCCAATGATCATATTTGGACATCGAGAAAATAAGGTATATAATTATATCGAAGCTTGCTTATATAAGAGGTTGTTTATTGAAGCGTGATAGTAGTCGTAGCACAGCGGAAGAAGGAGCTGGAGATGAAAGCGGCCAATTCTATGATCGAGTATCGCGAGGAGCTGTTCAAAGCGCTGGCGAACATCAAGCGACTACAGATCCTGGAACTGTTGTGCGAAAAGGGCGAGTTGTGCGTCTGCGAGATAACGCCCGAGCTGGAGTCGGAACAATCGAATGTGTCGCAGCATCTCGCCGTCCTGAAGGAGGCCGGCATACTTGCATCGCGCCGCGACGGCACACGGGTGATGTACTGGATAGACAATCCCAAGGTGTGCCAGGTGATCGAGGCAGCAGACGATTATATATACAAGTTGCTGGCAAAGAAGGAGGAGGGTCTGCGCGAGCTGATCAAGCATTGACTGCTCTCCGGTTCCTTGAATCAATCTTGGCCATGCTTGTTTGCCCGAGTACATGGCTCCCGAAGGGAAGGTTTAAATCATCCCTCGCCACGCGCTCGCAGAACTCCACTGCGAACCGCGAGTCCAAATCCGGCACCGGAAACCTCTCCATGAAGATTTCGGATGCCTTTCGCTTTCCTATGTGACCCAGGGTTACGCTTCATCCCTTCTTGAGGCGGCAGCCGTATCAAGGTTCACGTTTTCCGATCTACCACACGGCACGAGCGCATGGTGGTATTGCGGCTTCACGACCCGGGACCCCTTCACCTCACCACCAGGACCGGCACCTGGCTGTGGACGACAACGCTCTCCGCCACCCCGCCCAGCAGTTTCTCGGCCAGGCGGCGGTGGCCCAGTGCCCCCACAACGATCAGGGAAGCGCCGATCTCCTCCGCCACCCTCAGGATGGTTGAAACGGGGCTGCCCTCCTCCAGCCGGGTCTCCACCGCGCGGCAGTGCGTTTCCAAGCAGGAGGCCAGTTCCCGCAGCTTCTCCAGCTTGCGCGCGGCCCTTTCCTCTTCCAGGTCCGTCTCCAGGGCTCCCGCCCACTCGTCGCCTTCGTCCTGCACGTGCAGGAGGGTTATATCGTCACAGCAGGTATCGATCATGCCCTCCAGGAGAGGACGGATGCTCTCCGCATAAACGGAGAAATCGGTGGTCACGAGCACCTTCTGGAAGAGCAGCTCGCAGACGTTCTCGCACGCATACCCCTCGCCCTTTTCGTGCAGCCTGCACTTGTGCACCAGCACGGGCCTGTCGGCCAGCTTGAGGACCTTGTTGCTCACGCTCCCGGTGACCAGGCGTTCAAAGAATCCCTTGCCGTGCGCCCCCAGGTAGATCAACGAGGCATCCTCTTGCGCGGCAAGCCGCAGGATCTCCCTGGCCGGTTGCCCGACCTCGACCGTCCCCGTGACCTTTAAGCCCTTTACGTCGACGGAGCGGATCAAGCGCTCGAGCTCTTTCTCCGCGAAGGCCTTCAGCATTCCTTCGGCCATTTCGGCATGCTTGGAATCCACCACATACAGCGCGATCATCTCCTCCATCCCCGCCCGGGCTAACTCCCCGACACAACCGAGGAGCCTCTCAGTGTAGGGGGAGAAATCCGCCGCCAAGATCACTTTCTCAAACATGACGCCTCCCTAAGGATCAACCACCCGCCCGTTCTATCACGCGAAACCCACCCGTTCCGATATCGGACCGTTCGAGGCTTTCCTCTCCCTGCACCCTTTCATCCTTCGTTCCGCTCCAGGAGGGCCCGGTAGACGTTCTTCCCCCGCACCCTGGATATGGCCTTTTCCTGCAGGGCCTCGAGGGACTCTACGATCTCATCCAGGTATTCCCCGGGGAAACCCAAAACGCACTCCCCCTCGGCCAAGTCGGTGGCCTCCCGGCAGCCGTAACAACCTATGGACATGTTCATGCGCCGTTGCACGAAGGGGGTTACGGTCACGTCGACGCAGGTGGCCTGGAGCACCGCGGTGTCGAAGCGCAGCCTGCCGCCCGTCTTGAACACGTAGGCCAAGGCGATCCACATGAGGTGCTCGGCCAGGGACTCCACCACCACCACGTCGGGTTCGCAGGCCGCCTCGCCCAGGGGGCACACCGCCACCATCTTGTACCTGCCCATCTCCAGGCGCTGCATGGTGGAGAAGGTGTGCGCCACCGCGCCAGGGTTTCCGAAGATGCCCATGGCCGCCGGCATCTCGCCGCTCGCCAGCCGCGGCGGAGGTTCCGCGAATCCCAGGGCCCAAGCCGCAGCGGGGCAGGCGATGTTCTCTGGCGTGAGCAACATGCGCTTTCCTTCCCTGGCCTCCATGAGCGCTTGGCAGTAGCGTCGCTTCTCGGGCAGCTCGTAGCCCTGCAGGTGGTTGATATCCTCGTAGAGCTTCACCGCCACCGGGCTGGTGGACATGCCCAAGATGTCCCGCATGAGGGCCTCCCTGACCGGCAATCCTGACATCTTTCCATGCCTCCCCAGGTATCAGCCCTCGACCCCGTCGAGGGCCTCGTCCGGCACCTCGTAGCCTTGCTTGAAGAAAAACCTCCCGATGACCTCGCTCAAGGCCACCACCACCACCAGGGTGGCTACGTAGCGCACCAGGGTGAACTTCCAGCCCAGGAACTGGAACTCCATCAACTCCGCCGGGAGTTTTATGCACGCCCAAGCGGAGAGGAAGATGATGATGTTGGCGACCTTGGCGCCCTTTTTCAGCAATACCGCCGCCAGCGGGAACGCCACGTAAAGGGGCCCCATGGGGATGCTTCCCAGGATGAACGAGAGGGCGACTCCCTTGACCCCGGATCCCTCGCCGAGAAACCTGACGATGAACCCCCTTTCCACCCACACGCTCACCAGGCCCATGATGATGAACACCGCGGGAAGGATCATGGCCATCTCCTTGAAATACTCCCAGGCCACGTGGCGCGCCAAACCGCCCTTTTCGGGGAACACGACCACCAGGATCACGAAGGCGGGTATGAGCAGGAAGAGGATGGTGTAATCCCACCGTATCCTCTCCCTGAAGCTCTTTTTTCTGCCGTTTGCCCCGCTGTCCACCTCTCCGCTCATCGGATGATCACCCCTATCACCACGGCGATGACCACGGCGGCGACGAAGCTGAGGGCGTTCCTGGCGATGGCGAACTTCCTTCCCAGCTCCTTGATCTCCAGGGGCAGGAACACGAAGCCGACCATGGTCAGGGTGGTGATAAACGCCGCGGTGGCCATGATGCCCGCCCCCATGTCCAGCATGGACCTGGCCAGCGGGAAAGCTATGATGACCGGGATGAAGAGCACCGCCCCCAGGAGCGAGGCGATGGCCACCCCCAGGGCGCCGCTGTTCTTGCCGATAACCTGGGCGATCCACTTGGCGGGAACGAACCCGATTATCATCCCCACCACCAAGATGATGGCCAGGATGCTGGGGAGCAACCGCACGAAGCCCTTGTAGGCGACGCGCAGCGCGGCCAGCGTCTTCCTCCGGTCCTTGATCACGCTCAGGAGCAGCAGCGCGCCCGTCAGGGCCAGGATGACGATGGTGGTCAGGTCCACCCGCCGCACCCCCTTCCTCTTACGCCGCCCGTGCCGTTCACAGCGCGTCCTCCAGGAAGTTGACGCAGGCGTCCTCGGGCGGGAAGAGGCCGGCGGCCACCTCCACCGCCTTCAGCGTGGCCGCCGGCACGATGCAGGAGTTGCGGCAGCAGTGCTCGGAGGCGGCGCGGTAGACCGCGGTATCCCGCATCGGCAAGGTCATCTCGCTCCCCGCGTTGACCTCCTCGAGTTCCTCCGCCAGTTTCTCGATGTGCTCACAGGAGGTCTCGAAGGAAAGGGACACGGTGGTCGGGCTTTTCTTCCTGGCCTTGATCACCGTCTCCTTGCCGCACTGTCCGCCTTTCACGAATACGATGGCCATACCTCTTCCCTTCTCGCCGCGCAGCGCGCTATGCCTGCCTTGCCGCCAGGGCCTCCTCGATGCGGCGCTTGACGTCCGCCTTGATCCTTTCCTTTTCCGCCTCGTCGTAGTCAAGGACGGGGGCCTTTTTCACCCCGTAGTCCTCCACCATCTCCACCCGGATGTCCGGCTTGCGCCCGGAATGCTCCTCCACGATCTTGGAGCAGCACATCACCGGGCAGCCCTCGATGATCACGAAGAGCCCCGCCCCGGCGATCTTGGCCAGGCCGGTGTCCTTGTCGATGGCCACCGCGGGCAGGCACACCAGGTGGTAGTCCTCGTTCTCCTTGACCAGCTCGGTGGCCACCGCACCGGCCAGCTGCCCGGTGTTGGCGGCCCCGTAACATGTGGCTATGACCACCTTGAACTCGCTCATCTTCCTTCACCTCGCCCTTCCATCCGCTCTTCTTTTCCCGCGCTTTCCCTTTCCACCCCTGCCTTACAATGAGCCGTCCCCCGCTTGCGGTTCGTCCTACCTCAGTGGACGAACATCCCGAAGACGTACCCGGTGCCCATGGCGAAGAGACACACCAGGGCGATATAGGTCAGGGCCTTCTTCGGACCCATGATGCGGATGAGCACGATCATGCTGGGCAGTGACAGCGCAGGCCCCGCCAGCATCAGGGCCAGGGCGGGACCCTTTCCCATGCCCAGCTCCAGCAATCCCTTGACGATGGGGACCTCGGTGAGGGTAGCGAAGTACATGAGGGCGCCGGAGACCGAGGCGATGGCGTTGCCGCCCACGGTGTTGCCCCCCACGTAGCGGGAGATGGCGTCGGTGGAGATGAGGTTCTTGACCACGCCCACCAGGAAGACCCCGACCAGCAGTATGGGGAGGATCATCTTGACCATGCGCCAGGTCTCGGAGAACCAGGTCTTGACCTCGTCCCGGGTGAACCAGCGTCGCACCAGGAAGATGAGCAGGGATACCAGCAGTATCTCCCCAGCGTACTTGACGATGGTGGGCATCTTGGCCGTGCCGTAGACCAGGATGGCGATGAGCACCCCGAAGTAGGCCAGGTTCTGGTAGCCGGGCCTCACCCGCCCCCCGTCCTCGTAGGCGAAGGCCTCCTCGTCCGCCCGGGCCTCCTCGGCCGCCCGCACGCGCCTCTCCTCCTCCTTGTGGAAGATGGCGGCCATGATCAGGCCGATGGCGAAGGCGAATCCCACCGCCCCGATGATGCGGGCGATGCCCAGGTCGTATCCCAGCAGGTTTATGCTGTAGGTCATGGCCAGGATGTTTATGGCCGGGGCAGAGTAGAGGAAGGCCACGGCGGGACCCAGGCCCGCACCCTTCTCGCGTATGCCGGTGAAGAGGGGGAGCACGGTGCACGAGCAGACGGCGAGGATGGCCCCCGAGACCGAGGCCACCGAGTAGGCCAATACCTTGTTGGTGCGGGGGCCGAAGTAACGCATCACCGCCGCCTGGTTGAGGAAGGCGGTGATGCCGCCGGCGATGAAGAAGGCGGGGATGAGGCAGAACAGGGTGTGCTGGGCCACGTAGTCGTAGAGGGTCTTCACCCCCTCCCACATCAGTCCTCCGAAAGTTGTCGCGATCATCCTTGGCTTCTCCTTTCAGCCTTCAGTCGGTCTGCAGCCCATTGCTCCTCACCCGTTGACGAGGAAACGAATGCCCGCTTCCGTCAGGCCCTGCGGCCTTGCTCTTCTTACCTCAAGCCTTATCTGTTAAGCTTGCCGGC
>Ga0209162_1003424_pt1 | contig 12814 bp, 9 predicted proteins | sample YNPNPMetaG_FD_187121 | JGI IMG/M metagenome (GOLD analysis project Ga0209162, IMG submission 187121) | Anoxygenic and chlorotrophic microbial mat microbial communities from Yellowstone National Park, USA - YNP NP MetaG (SPAdes) (version 2) ...
GCTACCTGCCCATTGACCGGCAGGGAGCGAATCTGTTCTTCCAACTCATTAGCAGGCGGTACGAACGAGGTCCCATGGTCTTGACCAGCAACCAGAGCTTTGGCTCCTGGGGAGAGGTCTTCGGGGACCGCGTGATCGCAACGGCCATTTTGGACCGCGTGCTCCATCACGCGACCACGATCAACATCCGGGGCAATTCTTATCGGCTTAAAGACAAGCTCAAGGCAGGGCTTATCCGTGCGGAAGAACCGGCAACCTAAAAGCAGGGGGGTGGGGAATTTTCAATTCCCACAGATGGGGAATTTTCGGTTCCCCTTGACATCGAGCAAGCCTTCCGCGCGCTGAAATCCTCTCTTAAGATCAGGCCGGTCTACCGCTGGACTCAAAGAAGGATCCGGGCCCATGTGCTCCTGTGTGTCCTGGCCTTTCAGGTTCACCGGTTCATGCGCAGAGAGCTTGCTCGAAGCGGCCTCTCGGTCGAGCGCTCCCTGGAAAGACTCAAGACCGTAAAGGCCGAAACGCTTAGAGTACAGGCTCAGCACGTGCCGTATCTCACTGCTCTTACCGAAACCCACAACGAGCTTTACGAACAACTCGAGTTACCCTTTCCTAAGGTAAAGCACCTCTCCCAGCGGCTTTGGAGTACGAGAATTCGCCCTCCGCTTAAACTAACTCCCTGATCTGCCGCTTTTTTGCCCTCGAGCACTCTCAAAGTTCGGGGACCCCGCAGTCTTTATACAGCGCGAGCGGAAACCTTGCCACCGAGACGCCATCGATCATGCCCCCTAAGCCAGGCTCGTAAAACCTGCCCTACCTCATCAGCGGCGCGCCAATCATCCGCTTGGTCAGCTCCCCAACAGTTGTACAACAAACACCATAGTGCAATGCTCAGCCGAGCCGCGGCTACAGCCCCCTACGCTTTCAACTACAACCCTCAAACACAGGACTGCGCCAAAGTCACTCGACAAAGACGCTCGGAGGCCGAGCGCTCACAACGGCCATATTGCACTGCCTCATGCATCATCCCACCATCAACATCCGGGGCACTTCCTGCACCCTTATAGCTAAACACAAGCTCAAAGCGGGGGCAGTCCGTGGCGAACAACAAACAACCTAAAAACAGGGGAGTGGAAGCCTTTCAATTCCAACAGCTATGGAATTTTCAACCCCCCTTAACTCAACACCGAACAAAATAAGACCATACGAAAGACGGACTACAACCCACTATCACGTTCACCCCACACAACCAGTTATCAACCCAGCAGCCGAGCGTACAGTTCAAGGGTCATTTGCACCATAGTATCTCTAGAGTATTCCCGTGCCACTTCACAGCCGAGATTCCCCGACCCCCGCTCCACTAACCCGCCCTTGTACAAAAAACTTGCCGCTCTCTCAGCCATCTTGTCAACCGCGCCAACCGGCACAATAAAACCATTACACCCCTCTTGCACCACCTCCCGAACGCCGCCCGCATCGTAGGCAATAATCGGGATCCCAACAACAGCCGCCTCAACTGCAACGTTGGGCAACCCCTCGTACCTGGAAGTAATCAACAAGGCATCTGCAGCAACCATTATCCTTAAAACGTCCTCCCGATGCCCAAGCATATGAACCCGTTCACCCAATCCCAACGACTGTATAACGTCCAACAGTCTTTGCTTGTACTTCACCTCCTCCCGGACCAGAGCCTCACCTGCCAAACACAAATGGCAATCAATTCCCCACAAAATCATCCTTCGCAAAACCTCAATCGCATCCTCCTGTCCCTTTGCTGGCACAATCCGCCCAACGCACAGCAACAGCAAATCGCAGTCACGACCGCCACAAAGCTCACGTCGAAGTGCACCCCTATCAGTATCACCAATCGCCACAGCCGAGTCCCAATCTCGAAATCCAGTCCGGATAACCGAGGCTTGAAGAGGATCACAAATGCCGGCACGCACGTAGGTTTCCATCAGCTCCCGCCCTACGAAAACAAAATGGTCACAAGCCACTTTCCCACATAACCACTCCAGAACAAAAAACAACTTCCTCAAAGGCCATTGGGTCGATCCAGGGAACGTAGGACCATGAACCGTATGAACGATTCTCCTGACATTGGAAACCCTCGCTGCCAACCGGCCCAACACTCCCGCCTTGGCTAGATGCGTATCAACCAGATCAGGACCCAGTGAGCGAATCGATCGCGCCAGCCTCAAGAACGTGACAATATCCTTAGCCGGATCGATATGCTTCACAAGATGTCTCACCATAACAACGCCCACGTCGCCAAGATTCCAATCAGGACTTGGCTCGAAATCCCTGCCGACGATAAGCGAAACCCTACAACCAGACACTCGTAAAGCCCGGATAATCAAATACGTTCGCCTCGCGCTGCCAGCTTTGTGATTAAACGTTGTGCTTATATGGCAAATGTGATGACCTCTTAGCAACCCGACTCCTCCCCTACTTCCCACTTAGCAGATAGAGTATGCTATATCGATCCAGAGCTTCCCCTGGCATGATAATACGTACCGAGTCATTGCCGCATCTCTCAATATTAACCGCGAATTTATGATCATGGAAAGGCGACACAGCAAATGCTTCTCCGATGTCCTTTTCGCTTTTCACATCAACCACGATGTCCCCGGCAGTATCGGCTCGCTTCCCAGGCTCCAATGGCTTGATGCTCTCACCAGCATGTAACTCAGGCTTGATTCGGCAATCTAAGAAATGCAGTAGTATGTCTCTTCCTGCCTCTCTCTCAACGGAAAAAACAGTAAAAACAACTCCATTTTCAACACAAACAGCCCGCGTCTTTAATTCATGTTCAATTCCGAGTGTCAAAAGGTTCTTCGCGAGTTTAGCGACGCGGCTGTCAATATCGCACGGATACAAACTCCCCTTACGCTTTCCAAGAAACGTCTTATTCTCCGTTGTGGCCATAACTGGCTCAAAACTCTGACTTACTACCGGACCGCAGATGTAATAAATCTTGCCGCGTCCAAGGTTTGTCTCGATTATGCCTGGAACCGCTCCAACCGCGCCACCACGCATGACCCTAGCAACGCCAACAACCCGCGACGCACCCCCACTCATAATCTCACACCCTAGCACCGGAACTTTCAGCTCAAGCGGCCCATCCCTGGAGAAACCGGTCGCAAGTTCCTCTCTGAGGTCTAGCCACACCCCTTGCAATTCCGAACCCTCACACCTCGCGTTCACTAATTCCCAAAGCCCCTTTTCAGCGCCATTTACACCTTTCTGACCCAGCCCCTCACAGGCATAGGTTAGGATAAGCCGCCCTCCATTCACTACGTACCACTCAAGCGCCGCCAGCTGCTCTTCACTAACTAGGCCTACGCCAGGCAGGACGACAGCCCGGTATCTACCTAACCTCTCCTTCTTAAGGTCACGGTCGATGATCACATCGTACTGGATATTCTCATCGGCCAAGCATTGTAGCCACCCCTCGAACTCTCGCTGATACTGCGCCCCCCTATAGCAGGAATCACGAGCTGACTGAAGTAAAACTACGCCGACGTCGCTCACCGGACGGGCGGCAGCATCATTCATCTGCAATGGCCAGAGGTTCAATCTCCTACTGAAGCTAGGGTCTTCCGCGCGATACCATATATTCGCTCTATTCATGCGCCCGATCGCCCATGCATATAATATGTTCGTTTTCCCCTTAAGATTCCTCGCCAAAATCCAGGTCGGCGCGTTCGTATAAGACGCCACCACACCCTGCCTAACCTTACAGCGCCCAAACAGCGGTCGCCAATTGATCGCTATGTCGTCACCATGAAATTCGTCCCCTATGTAATCCGCCCCCCAAGGAAGCCCCTGATTAAGTTCCATTCCTGCCCAAGATGGAGCAGAAAAGGAAGCAGAGCTATATCTCAAGAACGCTGCATCGGCTCTTACCCTTGAGATCTCCCTTTTTAATTCCAGGAATAGCTCCCTTTCCTTCCTACCTCTCCAATCCACGAACGCGCGCCATCGCGGGTCCTGGGACCTTCTTACGAAATTCGGATCATGAGGTAAAGTCATACCCGTCTCCTCATAAAAAAGGCGCCTACACCTGTCGCAAAAGCAGTACCCCTCTCCGATCCACCCGAACTCATCTATCATATACCCGTCAACGTCGGTTTCACGCTGCTCCTCGACAAGGTATCTCTTGAAATCCTCCAGGAACCGCCTGCTAGTGATGCAGAAGTTCGCGGACACCCGGAGAGGATCTGCGTTCCGCTGCAAACAGTCCGAATCGCTATCTAGAGCCTTCAGAAGGCGAGGATATCCGCAATATAAGACTCTGTTGAAATCGAAGTGGTCGATAACTTTGACCCCCATCTTCCTGCACTCGTGTACCGCCAAGCGAGTGTTGCGAAGCATCATGCCCCACTTCCATGTGTCCACGAAATTGTACCTGAAGTGAAGACCATTTATAACCGCCACTCTGAATCCAGAGGCTTTTATAGTCTCCAGCCTCCTATTCATCGACTCTCTAGTGTCGAGAGCGGCTCTGTTGTTGTCATTCGAACCATGGAGCGTAGTAATCGACGCATTCCACGCCCATCCAATTCCAGGGGGACCGCCGCTGGTATGAGTTTCTATAACTAAGTCTTTATGGTACTCTATCTCGTCAAACCAGTCTTCGAACGCCTTCTGGTTGACCCACCAAGATCGCTTAAAAAGGTAGTCCTCGGCAGTGCTGATCAAAGGGACAACCGACAGCCCCCTTAGTGCCCATGGACCTCCTCCGATCCCCACTGTAATCGAGCCTGCCCTTGACCAGGTGTAGATCGTTTTGGCGGCAAAGTCTCCTTTTTTTGTTCCTAGGTCCTTGATCTTACAAACGCCGTCTGAGTATATGCAAAAAGGTCCAGTATCTTCGTCTTTGCTTCCAAAGAAAAGATTGACAAGGTAGAGACCATCCCTTACATCGAGGCGATATGTTTTGATACTGTTTGCCCCTCTAACGTACCCTCCCCTCTCGGGTCCTCCGAATTGCTCCCTCTTCCATTCGAGGCCTGCCGCGTCGATCCACCCATGCCCGCGATGAATCGAATACTTGCGGAGGGGCATATCGGCCCTGAGACACCCCAATCTACAGAAGTCCACCCGTTTTGACTCAAACAGATACGCAGGATTGACTCGCTTGTTCGTCGTATGGACATCCTCGTATGCAACGTGCCCCGCCATTAGAACGACCTTAAACTCTCTTACATCCCCCCACGCTACCCCTCCCATGTCTGCGCACAAGGAATAATGGCCACCTTCCATGCTAATTCGCCATTTGTTTTCGCACAACATACTCTTGAGCCCGATATTGTGTGGGCCTACCGGGTTCAAGTCAATCGTAATACATTCTCCGTCGGGCGTCTCGACTATCAGATAAAGAACGTCCCGCACAACAATGCCACCGTGCCCTCCCTCCCCCGAAAAAACCCCTGTCACAGTCCTTGTCTCAAGCGGGCTCCCTGTAATTGCAAGAAAAGTGCCTCCTCTAAGGACTGACACGGGAATCTGGATCTCATACCTTGCACTTCCGCATTGCGTCCCCTCATTGAACTTGTATGGAGCGTATTTAATAAACCATGTAATCTCCACCCTATCCCGTGCAGCAGCAGCCTCACGGTAGTACAGCGATCCATCCTTCGACCCACCACTTAGCACCGTAACAGTCTTATATGAACCCCGACCCTGCTGCACACTAAGGACGCCTTCCAAAAGACTGGCTGCACTGAGCCAATCCTTGCTCACAAACACCCGGCCAGATACAACGATTCCTAGCTCATTCGCGCGCAGGACATCGAACTGAGCACTCGCACACGCCCCTCCAGGCAACCGTAAGAACAAACCCAACAGAGCCCAGGTTGCTAGCAGGCAGCGCATCACGAGCTTACGCCAAAACCCCTGTGGCTCCATACTTTAGCTCACAACCCTATCTAATATTGCCCCTGTTTCGTGGAGGCCTAGAATCTTCTGAGAGATAAGGTTTACGATCCCTAAGAGACCTCCGTATGCACGAAAGCCGGGGAGCCAGCTGATCGAGATGGTGCGAGCCGGGCAAAGCCCTGATGCGCTTGCACGCAAGTATGAGCCTTCGGTACGGACGATTGGCAACTGGGTCGTGCAAGCGGATCTGGACGAGGGACGGCGCCAAGACGGGTTGACCACGGGTGAGAGGCAGGAGCTGGTCAAGTTCAGGCGAGAGAACCGGCAGCTTCGACAAGAGCGAGAGATCTTGGCAAAAGCCGCGGCCTGGTTCGCTCGGCAGCCCGGTTCGATCCCACCGAAATCTTCGAATTCGTGAAGAGGAACCAGGCCTTGGATCGAGTGGCCACGGTGTGCCGTCTGTTGGAAGTCTTCTCCAGCGGGTACTATGCGTGGCGCAGCCGACTGCCGTCGAGGCGAAGACGGGAAGATGAGAAGCTGACCGAGACGATCCGAGCCATCCACGAGGAAAGCCGCGGCACCTACGGGGCGCCGCGGATTCATGTAGAGCTGGGCGAGCAGGGGATTGCAGTCGGCCGCAAGCGGGTAGCCAGACTGATGCGAGAAGCCGGGCTCGTGGGGGTAAGCCGGCGCAAGGGAATCCGTACGACCGTTCGCCGCGCCGGGGCGCAGCCCGCTTCGGATCTGGTTCAGAGGAACTTCACGGCCGAACGTCCGAATCAGCTCTGGGTGGCCGATATCCCGTATATTCCCACCTGGACAGGGTTCTTGTTCCTGGCCGTTGTGCTCGATGTCTTCAGCCGCCGGGTGGTCGGCCGGTCCATGGCCAACGATCTCAGAACGCAGCTGGTCCTGGATGCCTTGGAGATGGCGCTGAGCCACAGGCGTCCTCAGGGGGTCATCCATCACTCGGACCAGGGCTCCCAGTGCACCTCGATCGCCACCGGTCAAAGGTCCCGCCAGGCTGGCGTGCGGCCCTCGACGGGATCGGTCGGCGACTGCTTTGACAATGCCCTGTGCGAAAGTTTCTTCGCCACCCTGGAATGTGAGCTTCTGGGTCGCCACCGGTTCCGCTCCCAGACCGAGGTCCCCATGGCTCTGCTTGATTCCATCGGAGGCTGGTACAATCCCCGTCGTCGGCATTCCAGTATGGACTACCCCCCCCTGCGAAACCAACTTGCGAAGGGGGTTCAAACCAACACCGGAAAATCCAAAGCCCGAATCTCGCCACCTGACGGAGGCGACCCAGCCCACTTCTCCTGCCAAGCTTTCATTAGCCCACCCGCCCGCGCTTTTGCCCTAGCCCATGCCGGTCCACCCATCCCGATCATCCCCTCGGAATTCCAGTACACCCCTTCTTCTCCCTCCGAGTCAGCCAAGCCTTTCGAATGAGAATAAGCCCAAGCACTGGCCACGAAACAACGTAAAAGAACAAAACCAGCACCCTAGAAACTCCCTGCCCACCGCCGACTGACCGCTCCAACCTAACTCTCGGCGCCAATGCTATCCTATTACCCGCCACTAAATGCCCGACCCGAATCCCATTCGCCCCCAAAAGCTGCTCGCAAACTCCACTCAAATCGATTCCCAAAAAACTTCCTAGTCTCGCAAGACTCTCAAAAGGCCGCTCTACGAGATCCCTGTAATCGACAATTGTATAGTGATTAGGAGGGAACAGCACTCCTAATACAAGGCAGCACAAATTCGCAACGTTCCATCCAACGGTGGCACGCAACCACGCCAATCGCTGCCGCTCAACAATCCCACGCCTCATCAGTCGGTTATCGCCCGCCAGCTTGGATTTCAGAACCTCCGGCCCACTACGAACAACATGAACCAGCCTTACGTCAAGCCCGCAAAGCCACCTGATTGCCAGAGGCCTCCATGCATAATCATACGCCGTTTTAGAAGAGTCCACAACTACATCACACTCCGTAAGCTCCCTCGCCGCACCAAGCACTCCCCCCACTGCCAAACAATACCTCTCCCTGATACCCCTCCGAACTCCCGCCCAAAAAAGATTCGGCAAGCCATACCACCTCTCAACCATGCATTGGACCCGGTACAGACCCCTCACATCAATCCCTGCTCGATCCCCTCGAGCGACAACCTTCGAAATCACCGCAGACCAAACAGGGCAACCATCCAAACACTCACCGCAAGAGCAACCACTCCCACCCTTAAGATACACCCTAAGAAGGTTTGCAACCTCCCCCAAACTCGCAACCCGAGGATGACCCCCCAATATGATGTCCAACAGGGTAGACCCGCTCCTCCCGTACCCGCCAATATATATGATCATACCACTCCCCTTTTAAAAGCCCAGTATGTATATCGAAAATCAAACCAAAAGCTACTCCCTCCCAGCATCAAACACCCCCAACCTCCCTAACCATCTCACGAATCTCTCGCGCAAGCAGATCCCACGATCGCTCCTTAACGACAAACTCCCTACCCAACACCGACCGCAACTTTATTTCATCCGCTCCAAGGTTCATAAACCCCGCAATCTTCTCGGCAATCTCATCCGGGCCCGGATTGTCAAAAAGGTAGCCGACACCTAGATCCTTAACGAACCGCAGCTCCTCAGTATTACGAGCAAGAACCAGCCGTCCGCAAGACAAATACTCATAACACTTAATAGGACTACCATAATCCTTCCGGATATACCCATACATCAAATCACATGCGCAAATGAATTCATTAACTCGATCGTGTTCAACTGAACCTGCAAACCTCACGTAGGACCCAATGCCTAAATCTCGAGCTAAACGCACGAGTTCCTCCCGGCACGGCCCATCCCCAACTATAAGGCAGTGAACCCTCAGATTCATCCAGCGAAGCAATCGAATCGCTTCAAGAAGAACGTCCACAGCATGGTACTCTTTAAGCGTACCAACAAACCCAACAACAAACTCCTCACCAAAATACCCAACCCGATCGGCGATCAACCGCCTCGCCTCCGCTCTATCAATCGCCCGGAATTTCTTCGGGTCCGCACAATTGTAAAACAAACGAATCTTCTCACGCGCTGCCCCAATTCCCACTAGCCACTCCCTTATCTCTTCATACGCCACAAAGACCCCACACGACCTATTCACACACGCCCGAGCCAGACTGTTTAGATACCACTTCCTCAGATTCGAACCGACCCTATCCTTCGGCACATAGCCCCTTACCAATAAAATCATCGGAACCCGGAACAGCCGACTTAATAAAAGTGCCCCAATTGACAGCGACGTGAACCGCGTAACAATCAAAACGTCACTAGTACGCCTCGCTATCTTCCAAAAATTCCATACCATCTGCATTATTATAACAATATCCCGAACAACGGACCTGCTGCCAGCGTAGGACAACCACCCGCACCTTTCGCGAGACACTCCAAGGCGCTCAACCATCTCATCCCCGAGTCTCGGACAGATCAAGTAGACGCTTCCGTGAAAAATCCTCATAAGACTCTCAAATACTTCCCTTGTGGCGTAGTTCCTACCACCATGCCCATCCAGAGCAATATCCGTCAAATAAACAACATTCAACTGCATTTCCCATAACCCTCATCCACCACCTACTTCTCTCCCATGACGACACCCCAAAACCCCAGCCCAGATCTTTCCCCCGGCCCACCTAACACCCGCCGAAAAACCCTCGGATATACCACGCAACAACCACCCCCAAAACAAAACACAAAAAAGATATACAAAAAAGAACAGACATGTCGGTTTCCTATAAAGGAAAAAATCGTACTTAACCATAAACGGAAGATGCATCAAAAACATTTCATACGAGTACTTCCCCAAAACCTCAAGGAATCTACTCACAAACCCGAACCAGACTAATGCGTACACGAAAACGAGAGCGATGGGCACGCCTACAAGCAGCCTAAACCACCTCAAAAACGGCTCCGCCCACCCCAATAAACCAAAAACCAGGCAAACGCTCGCCAGAATCGCCAAAGCCCCGGCATTACCCAGCGCGAATTCACCGCGTGCCGCCGCTCTACCCCCCTGGACAAGAGAAGCTAGAACACCAACCGGATACACGAACACATAATGCCCCCAGATCCCCAAATACGCCTTCAAGCAAGAGAAAGCTACTACGGCAAGGGTCCCACACCCCAACACCACAAGAACCCCCACCTTCACAAACTCGCCCACGCGAAGGTACGACACCAAGAAATATAGAACGTACTGCCAAATCAGAAATCCCACAAACCAGCTTGCGGAGTTTACCCTTACTAGCGCACCATTGAAGTGAACGCCCAAGAAATTCACAGCCAACTCCCAGCCGGGATGATGCAGATCTATCAGTACCCTGTCCAACACGGCGAACAGAACCAGACTAAGCCACAACGCAGGATAGATTCTTACTAGCCTCCTAGCCCAGAAATCCCATCCAAGCCTTACCGCTCCATATCGCCTATGAACACCGTACCCTGATAGGAACAGAAATAAAACCACTCCCAAATACCCGCATCCCACAAATACCGTCCGTTCTGCCACGCACTTTGTCGCGAAGTGTCCAAGTATTACACATAGAATCGCAAACCCTCTGGCGTTGACTGAAAGACGCTTATCAAGGAACTCAGGCCGCTCCCTCTTACAGGTCATCACACTAACGATGATCAAAAAAACAACGATCATCCCCAGGGTACTTCCCGGACTCTCCAGCTGAATGCGGTACGATGTGTAATTTACAAACTCAACCATTTATCGCTCTCTATCACTGTGCCTCCGCCGCCAAGCCCTCACACTAAACCGGAACCAGCTCCCAAAATCCGATTCGAACCCTTCTTTCGTGTCCACCACGAGATCCACGTCCCTATTCATACTCTCGTACGCCCGCCACCCACGCCTCGCAACCTCCTAATCCTCGAGACCCCTAGCACCAGCAGCGCTCTCTCGCAACGCTACCATCCACATCAAATACAAGCATACATAAGCCACACCCATGCTAACAGTGTATCCCCCAACCGCCCAAACAGCCGTAAAGCCCAGCCATTTCGCTCCCCACACCCCAACAAGCACGAGCACGAGCCTTAGCCACGCCCACCCCAATATATACTTAGGCCTCCCGAGTATTGCGAAATTGACCGTGGAGTCAAGAATAGTCTTAGCCAGGAACACAAAACACATCATCTGAACGTATACTCCACTTTCACTCCATGCCTCACCAAGCACAACACGAAACAGCCACTCCGCCCCCACTGATAGACCAAGACACGGCAAGCTCCCCACCACAAGCATTCTTTTTGCTATTCGCGAACAAGCCTGCTTCAAGCGTCTCGGATCTTCCCTGGCAACAGGCGCCAACTCCCCCGTAAGCACCTCCTTGAGATTCCTAGATAATAACTGCGTAGGGATGCCTAAAACCTTCTGGCTCATATAAAACAGCCCCGCCACTTTAGGCCCGTAAAGCAGAGCCAGCAGCAAAGCAGGCAAACGCAACCCCGCATTAGTCACCAAATTACCCCACATCAAAAAGGCAGGAAACTGCCAGTATCTCCTTGCAACGCTTACAATGCAGCCCAATTTCGCTTCGCGAAAGACGACGCTATCCTTTTTGATACCCTCTCGCAGTAGCGAACCGACACCAGCGCTTTCTCCAACAACATGGCTGGCCACCAGTCCGAAGGCCCCAAGTCCTACCGCTCCTCCGCATAGCTGACAAACCAGCTGCGCTAGCCCTTGAGTTACACGCGTTCGAGCCAGTGTGCTGTATCTCCGCTTCCGTATGCACCAGGAATTCATAGTTTCGTACAGCCCAACCCCGCAAAGGCCCAAAGGAAGCATCCATAGGTAGCCCCTAAGGTCCGGGCAACCGAGGGCAATAACAAGCCAATCGCCGGCCACGATAACGAGCATGACAAGTGCAAGAGATGTCACCAGCACAGAGACGGCGCAAATAAACAATAGGTTGACGGCGGACACGTCATCATCTGCAGCTGGAACGGCGGACGCATATCCAAGCGATGCCACAGTAGCCACCATGCCTAAAACAGATGAGTACACGGCAAGAACCCCGAACTCATCTGGACTGTACAGCCTTGACAAAACAGGTGAGGCCAACAGATTCAGCGACTGCGAGACAATTGTAGCTGAAGCTAATAGGACAACTCCTTGGACAAGATTGCTCCATCCGAACGTGGCACTTCTAAATGCCAGCGCCTTCTCGGCAACCTGCCTATACCAAGAACTCGTCGCCCTCATGCTTTGTCCCAATACAGCAAGCCGATATCGCCTCCGCCATAAGGGGGACGTGCGGCCTCCCCCGCTGAGATGCCATTCATCTCGATGCCTCCCGCGAGCACCTTAAGTCAACATCACTCTTGTCCAAAATCGGTTTGGACAGCAATGAGTCAACATATACCCCATGAGGTATGGCCGACCAAGTAGTCCGAGAGAGCCGCGCGCCTTTTAGAACTCACACGAGGCACCACTGCAAGGCCAGCTTTGTGCAACGATCTCGCATGCTCTTAGGGATACATCCTCGTATTTGAGACTACTCCAGAAGCCCAGCCAAAAACACTTTATGCTCATCGACCGAGCGCGACCACGATGTTGCGAACATCAGCCTCTCGCAGACCACCCTAAACAGTCCGTTCTTGAAATAACCGCCTGATAGGTGGTGATGATTGCATGTCTACCGTCGGTTTGCAAAACCTGACCTGCACCCCGTCGACTGGACAGGGGGAGCGGTTTTCTAAGTGGGGTCTTCTGCAGGAAACTCCAGAAAGAGGAGGAGCAGAAGATGAAGCGGACGAGAAGGAACCATTCCCCGACGTTCAAGGCCAAGGTGGCCCTGGCGGCCCTGCGAGGAGACCGGACACTTACGGAACTGGGGGAGCACTTCGGGGTCCATCCGAACCAGATCC
>Ga0209162_1003426_pt1 | contig 12812 bp, 10 predicted proteins | sample YNPNPMetaG_FD_187121 | JGI IMG/M metagenome (GOLD analysis project Ga0209162, IMG submission 187121) | Anoxygenic and chlorotrophic microbial mat microbial communities from Yellowstone National Park, USA - YNP NP MetaG (SPAdes) (version 2) ...
TGTCATTGCGAGGAGCGTTTTTTGCGACGAAGCAATCTCCTTGCAAGCCAGGAGACTGCTTCGCTTTGCTCGCAGTGACAAAATGCGTAGAGTTTATAGAACAAGAGTTTAACTTGACATTGTCAAGGTAATAAGGACAGGCCTCTCAATGGCAACTTTACCGTCCTGCTCCCTGCCGCTTGCGCGCCCGAACCCAGCCCCAAAGCAGGATTCCTGCTGTCCCCAAGCCCGCCAGGCCAGCGGCAAGCGGAAGGGAGGAGAGGCGCGGAATGTCCCAGTTGCTGTAACGCCCCAGGTAAAAGTACACGAACACCAGCAGGTCCCAGCCCTCGATGGCCAGCAGACTGCCCAGCCAGGGCAGTTCTCCGCTTCGCCAGCGCAGCCACACCTGCCCGGCCAGCACCGCCTGGAAGAAGAACAGCATCAGCCGGTAGCGGGGATTGTCCCACTGGTCGCCGCCGGCACGGAAAGAGGCCACCAGGATCCAGGCCCACACTGCCAGCGAGAGCCAGCCCCAGGCCATGCGCTCCTGTTTGGGCAGGCGCTTCCACAGCAGGGGCGCAGTCAGCAGGAACGGCAGGAGCAGGTACCAGCCCAGTGCCCGCAGGACGTTGATGAATGTTACTGGCCAGATGCTCACGTCGGTCAGCGCCGCCGGAAGGAAAGGCTGCAACACGCCAAAACCGGTGACGAGCGGCAGGTGCAACCCTTCCGGCAGGAGGTCGAACAGCGGTTGCAGACCGTCGGAGGTTTTCTTCAGTTCGTAGAGGCTCCAGCGGGCGGAGTATTGCAGCCAGTTGACGAGGTTGGCCAGCGGCCCGGCCGGGGCTTGTAAGGTGCTGCCCGCCAGGAAGCCAAAGGCCAGAAAAGCCAGCAGAGCGGCGACCAGCGTCCCCGCCAGCCAGCCCCAGTGCAGACGACGGCCGCGCCCGCTCAGCCAGGCCCAGAGTCCGCTCACCGCCAGGAAACTGCCTGCCGCCGGCGGCGAAAACAGGAACATCCCCAGTGCGCCGATAGCCAATCCGCCCCATGCCGCCCGACGCTGTCGCTCTTTGAGCATGGCCAGCGACAAAAAGAACAGCGCCGCAAAGAACAGCAGGAATGGCTCACGCAGGGGCGCTCCGCCGGTCAACACCGCCTCCGGATAGAGCGCCAGGGCCCAGCCCGCGGCAGTGGCCAGGCGTTCTCCCCATGCCAGGCGCATCCCGCTCCAGGCAAGACCGATGCCTATGGCGCTGACAAACGACGCCAGCACCACGCCCAAGAGGGAGCGGTGCACAGCCGGGCTGAGCAGACGATAGGTGAGGGACAGGGCCAGGGTCAGGCCGCCGTATTGTTCCTCGATGCCGCTCGACCGGTCGAAGGCGCGCCAGAGCGGTTCCTCCGAGGCGGCCAGTTCCCACGCCTGACGGTCGTAGGTCGAGGCGTCGCGGTAGATAAAACCGGCCTGGTGGGCTTCGTTCTCATACCCGTACACCGGCAAGATAGCCTGCGCTGCGGCCCCCAGCCCCAGGCGCAACGTCAGGGCAGCGAGCAGAATCCAGAACAGGGAGCGGTTCCAGCCTGCGAGGCGCCAGAGCACCGTCAGCGCGGCCAGGCCGACCAGCGCAAGCAGGCTGTAGATGGCCCAACCACCCGACCCAGACGGGGTTGGCAGCAGGGCGAGTAACCCGCCCAGGGCCAGGCTGAGCGGCACAATCCAGAAAAAGTGACGAAAGCGTTTCATATTGACGGACATTTTTTGTGAAATTCGTGTCCTTCGTGATCCAAAATTACTTTGACAATGTCATCTTTTCGTATAGTTGTCATTGCGAGGAGCGTTTTTTGCGACGACCGCGAAGCGTACCCGAAGGGTAAGCAATCCCCTCGCAAACCAGGAGACTGCTTCGCTTTGCTCGCAGTGACAAAATGCGTAGAGTTTATAGAACAAGAGTTTAACTTGACATTGTCAAATTACTCAAGCCCATTCAGCACGCGCCGGCCGCGTTCCAGCCAGGAATAGGCCTGCACGGCCTCGCGGGCGCGCTGACCGAGAGCCTGCCGCCGCGTTTCATCGCTTAGCAGGCTGCCCAGGGCGGCTTTCCACGCTTCCCGGTCTCCTGGCGGGCAAAAGATGGCCATCGTCTCGTCCAACACTTCGCGTAAGACGGGCAGGTCGCTGGTCAGGATGGCGCGTCCGGCGGCCATGTACTCGAACATCTTCATCGGGCTGCACACCTCGGCGGTATTGCCGCCGCTCGAGGTGGCCACCTGTGCCCCGTAAGGCATGAGCAGGATGTCGCCTGCTGCCTGGTAGAGCGGAATGCGGGCGTTGGGGACGAAGCCGGTGAAGGTGACGTTGGGGAGGTGGGCGGCGCGCTCTTTCCAGGTTTCCACATCCGACGGGCGGCCTCCTACCCACACGAACGATGCGGCGGGGAAGGCCTCGGCCAGGGCCAGGAACAGGTCGGCGCCGCGGCCCTCGTAGAGATGCCCCGTGCACAGCACGGTGGGGGCCTGCGGCAGTCCGAGCAGATGGCGGGCTGTGGTGGCGTCGGGCAGGGCAGCGTAGCGTTCCACGTCCACGCCGTCGGGGGCGATGACCGTATCGCCGCCGCGCATGGCCCCGTAGCGGGACTCAAGCAGGCGGCGCAAGGCGTCGGTGATGGGCAACAGGCGTTTGCGCCCCGGCAGGGTCAGGAAGAGCCAATACCAGAGCGGACCGAAGCGGCCGCGGGGCAGGTCGTGCACCTCCAGCAAGGAGGGCAGGCCGAGCAGCGTCCCGAGCAGGGCGGCCTGGGCCGGCCAGCAGTAGAGCAGGTCCGCGCCGAGGCGGCGGGCGCGCAGGGCCGCTTTCCAGGGGAAGAGGCGGCGCCTTCCTTCTATCCACTCCACCGTCGGAGTCTCGGTCAGCCCATAATGCTCGGCCAGGTTCACCGGCGCGGTGGGTGGCTTGCCGGGCACAATCAACGTCACGCTATGCCCCAGTTGCAGAAAGGACTGGGCCACTTTGAGCGCCTGAATGCTGTTGGCCGTGTCGGACGGCACCTGGGACGGGGAAACACAAACGATGTTCATTCTTTTCGCTCAGGCGAGTGCAGGTCGAGCAAGGCCATGCGGGTAGCGGCCAGTTGCTCGGCAATCAGACCGATGGCAAAGAAGAGCAGACCGGTGACGATGGCAAGCATCGAGCCGACGCTGACGCCGCGCCCCCGCAGCAGGATGGGCAGGCCCCACACCACCCCAAAGGTGATGCACGCCGCCGCCAGCGGCAGGAAGATGCGCAGAGGGTTGAACAACATGGCGATATGGAGGATTTCCATCAAGGTCTGGAAAGCGGTGAAGGCCGTGATGGTACTGCGGCCGGTGCGCCGCTCGCGGACGTGGATGGGATGCTCCAGCACCAGGTGGCGCTTTTGAATAAAGATGAGCGTGATGACATCGCTGAAGGCCATCGTATCGGGGCAAAGCGGCAGGTATTTCTGCGCCAGCGGCGTGGCATAGAGTTTGCAGCCGGAGTTCAAATCGGAGACGTGGATGGGGAGCAGCAGGGCGGCAAAACGGCGGATGAGCCACTTGCCCATCCCGCGCCAGAAACCGCCGGCGCGATGGCCGCGGGCGCCTATCACCAGGTCGGCGTTGCGCTCCAGCGCCAGGGAGAGCAGGGCGTCCAGGTCGGCGATGTTGTGCTGAGCGTCGGCATCAATCGTGACGGCGTAGGGCGTTTTGACTTCCATCAGGCCGCTTTTGAGGGCGCCGCCGTAGCCGCGATTGACCTTGTGATGCAGGACACGCACCTGCGGGGGGGCGTGGTGGGCCTGCAAGAGTTCGGCGCTGCCATCGCGCGAGCCGTCGTTGACGAAGATGACCTGCCAGTTGCGGGCGCGGCAATAGGGTAGCACTTCCTCCAGCAGGGCCGGCAGGGCTTCGGCCTCGTTATAAACCGGTATGACAACCGTCAGGGTGGAATCGGAGGACGGGGTGTTCATCATGGCAATTGTAGCAGAGTATAGGCCTCGTTTTGGACAAGAACGCGCACCGACAGTCCGCTCAACAGGTCGGAGGCGGGGGCGAAATCGAGGGCCAGATAATCGGCGTCGAGCGATTGCGCCAGTTGGACGATTCCCGCCAGGCGGGCGGCTTCGTCCGCTTCGGCGCGCAGGGCCTCGACCTGCCGCGTGGTCGCCAGCCATTGCTCCAGGGCGGCGCGGTGACCGTAGCCCAGCAGGCCGACATCGCGCGGGGTATAAACCAGCGGACGCAGCGCCAGGTAACGCACGGCGATTGTCTGCGATGTGTGCGCCGGCTCCTGGTTGAAGAACAGCACGCTCTCGCCGGGGCGGGTCTGGACCTGGAGGCCGGTCAGCAGTTCATCGAGCGGACGCGGCGCGGCGCAGACCATCCGTCCGTGCCCCAGGCAGAGAGCGGCGTCGAGCATGTCGCCGATGGCGGGGCGGTTTGTCGCGCCCCAAAAGGCGACCAGCAGAACGCCCAGGCCCATCAGCCCCAGGCGCAGACGAGGCGCAAGCGGGCGGGCGCTCAGCACGGCCAGCGGCCAGAGCCAGAAGAGCAGCAGGAGCGGCACAAAGTAGCGGATGCCGCGCAGGAGTTCGGTCTCGAACGGCAGCAGGTGGAAGCGCGCCTCGATCAGCCGCTCGGCGAAGGGCAGGGCCACACTTGCCAGGAACAGCCCCACCATCCAGGCAATAACGACAGGCAAGTCGGTCCGGCTTTCGGTCCGGCTGTAGGTCCGGCTGTAGGTCCGGCTGTAGGTCAGGCTTTCAGCCTGACTGTTGACCTTACTGTCGGCCTGCTTGTCGGTCCGGCTGTCGGTCGGGTTGTAGGTCCGGCTTTCGGTCCGGCTGTAGGTCAGGCTTTCAGCCTGACTGTTGACCTTACTGTCGGCCTGCTTGTAGGTCCGGCTTTCGGTCCGGCTGTAGGTCAGGCTTTTAGCCTGACCACTTTGCAGGCTTTTAGCCTGACCACTTTGCAGGCTTTTAGCCTGACCACTTTGCAGGCTTTCAGCCTGATCACTTCTCAGGCTTTCCGCCCCGCCCTTTTCCCCTTTTTCCTTCTCCCTTTCTCCCTTCCCCCCTCTTTCAATCCACCCCAGCGCCACGCCCCCTCCCACCGCCAGCGGCAAGAGTAGACTGCGCACTGCCTGCCCCACAAACGCCCCTACCGCTGCCGGCACGTTGAGCAGATTCTCCGGCCAGTACGTTTGCAGAACGGTCATCACCGTCTCATAATCGGCGGCGGAGTCGCTGCTGCGGTAGGAGATGTAGTTCCAGGCGAAGGGAGCCAGGGCGAGCAGAAAGACCAGGCCCAGGGCGAACATCACGAGCAGTCGCCGCAGCCAGGTCCAGGCGCGGGGCACACGCGTCCACAGGCCAAGCCAGAGGGCCAGTCCCCAGGCCGGGGCGCTGATGGGATGGGCATAGACGAGCAACCCGGCCAGGAACATCAGCCAGGGCCAGCGACGCGGGGCGTCTTTCCACAGCAGGGCGAGGGTCAGCAAAAACGGCAGAAGCGATTGGAAGGTGACCCGCGGCAGGGCATCCTGCCAGACGCCCCAGATTTCGCCCAGGCCGATGCGGGTGACGGTCATGGAGGTCAGCCAGGCGAGCAGGTAGGCCCAGAAGCGGCTGCGGAAGAGGACGCGTCCGAGCAGGTAGAAGCCGGTCAGTTGCAGAAACGTCTGCGGCAGGACGAGCCAGGCGTAGGCCAGGGCGTAGTTGCCGGCCAGCGGAGCCAGCAGGCGCAGGAGGGGGATGTGCAGGGTGGCGTAAATGCCGATGTTGGCCGGGTCGCCCAGCACCGGGTCGGCGGCGAACCAGTCGGGGTGGTCGAGGGCGGCGGCGTAACTGGCGATGTTGCCAGCGTCGCCGGTGAGCAGGACGAGGGGGTAATTGTCCTGTAATTTGCCGAGGAAATAAAGGAGCGAAAACGCCAGGAAGGTGAGCAGGGCGAGGGCGTCCCAGCGGGAGAAACGGCGCGGGGCGCGGCGGACCGGTTGCCGGTCCGCGGCGGACGGGGCGAAGGGCGCGGCCGATTCGGTCGGCGCGGCGGACGGTAGTTCGTCCCGGTCGGGGTGTTTGCCAATTTCCTTCCATCCTTTCCAAACGATGAGACCGATGGAGACGATGAAGAAGGCCGAGAGCAGGCCCGCTTCCATCAGGTAGCCAAAGCGCGGCACGAGCAGGAGCGTGAGCATGAGTTTGGCCGCGCCGGCAAAGGCGGTGACTTTGAGGGGGTAATCGGGCTGGCCGAAGGAGAGCAGGAGGTTGCGATTCCAGTAGAAGATGTTGGCAAAGCCGTAGCCGAGCAGGAGCAGCAGGATGGCCGGGTAGGCGGGGGCGAAGTCGGCGCCGTAGAAGGTGGTGATGAGCCAGCGGCCAAGCACAATCAGCCCCAGGGCAGCCGCGCCGGTCCAGGCGGCGGAGAGGACGGTGAGACGGCGCAGAAGGCGGCGCAGGCGCGCCCAGGCACGTTCGGCAATGGAGCGGTTGATGGCCGGGTAGGCAGCGGTGATGAAGGGGGTGATGGGCAGGGTGACCAGGTTGATGACGGCCTTGGCAGTTTTGTAGTAACCGGCGGCGAGCGGCCCGGCCAGGGCCGAAATCCAGACCGATTCGCTGTCGCGCGTCACCATCGTCACCGTGCCGCTGAAGTTGGTGCTCCAGGCGAAGGTCCAGAACTCGCGGCGGGGAGGCAGGAGGCGGAAGGAGGCCCGCCACCAGCCCGCACCGAGCACCTGCCGCGCCCGCCAGAAGGCGTAGGCGGCCAATCCCAGGCCGTTGAAGGCTTTGCCGGTCAGGTAAGCGCCCATCACCAGCCAGATGGTGCCGTGGGTCAGGTAGGCGTAGAGGATGATCCCGGCGGTGAGGAGCGACTGGATGAAGCCGATGATGGCCTGGCTGCGGAAGCGATCCACCGTTTGCAGGAAGCCGGTGGAGGATTCAAGGGCAAAATTGGCCAGCATGGCCAGGGCGTAGAAGGAAATCAGCGGCGCCAGGGCGACATCGCGCAGGATGACGGTGGCAGCCAGGGGGGCCAGCAGCACGATCAAGAGGTAAGCCAGGATGGAGGAAATCGTTTCGAGCAAAACGGCGGCCTTGAACACGGCGGCGGCCCGGTCACGCTGATCTTCCGCCAGGAATTGCCCCATGTACTTGACGACGATCTCGCCCATCCGGAAGGAGAAGAGGCGGTTGATGTTGGTGGCGAACTCGATGGCGGCGCCCAGGATGCCAAAGCCGAGAATGCCCAGCAGACGCCCGCTGAGGATGCTTTGTACCATCGTGCTGAGGGCGTTGCCGACGATGAGGTAACCGCTGTTGCGGACAACCCGCCTCAGCAGGTTGTCTTGTTTCCAGATTTGGAGGGCTTTTTGGACGAAATTCACAGGGTAGCGACCTCTTTTGCCCAGGTGCGCTCGGCGCGGTACCATTCCACCAGGCGGGTGACTCCCTCGCGCAAGGAGACTTGCGGTTGCCAGGAGAGCAGGCGGCGGGCTTTGGTCACGTCGGCGTGGTTGGTCTGGAGTTCGCCGGGGTTGGGCGGAAGGTGTTCGATGATGGCTTTGCGGCCGAGGATGTCTTCCATCATGGCAATCAGGGCGTTCATGGTGATGACTTCATGGCCGCCCAGGTTGAAAGTTTCGTAGCCGAAGGGGTGCAGGGCGGCGATAGTGCCGCGCGCGATGTCGTCAATGTAGGTGAAACCGCGCGAGGCCTCGCCGTTGCCGTAAAGGCGGACGGGGCGCCCTTCGCTGATCCACTGCACGAAGCGGAACATGCTCATGTCGGGGCGTCCGGCCGGGCCATAGACGGTGAAGTAACGGACGACGCTGACGTCCAGGCCATAGAGGCTGTGGTAGGTGAAGCACAACGTTTCGGCAGCCTTTTTGCTGGCAGCGTAGGGTTGGGGCGGGTAGTCGGTGCTGGCGGTTTCGGGGGTCGGGACCGGGGCATGCAGCCCATAGACGGTGGAGGTGGAAGCCTGGATGAATTTTCTGATGCCGCGCTGACGGCACAATTCGAGCAAGTTGAGGGTGCCGATGACGTTGGTTTCGTAGAATAGCCAGGGATTTTGCAAACTGGCGCGCACACCGGCGCGGGCGGCCAGGTGAATCACCGCCTCGAATGACTGATTGGTGATTGCGGCTTGCTGAGTGAGGAGGTTCCGGTCGGCAATGTCTGCCCGGACGAAGTGAAAGCCGGGAAGAGATTGCAACTTCCGCAGGCGGTATTCTTTCAGGCGCACATCGTAAGCATCGTTGAGGTTGTCAATGCCGGTGACGGTGTGCCCCTCTTCAAGGAGCATTTCAGCGACGCGTGCCCCAATGAATCCGGCTGCGCCAGTAACGAGGTAAGATGCCATATTTTTGTTCTCCAGTTATTCCGACGGCGAGCCCAAAATTCGGCGACAAGCCGCCGTACTCCAGACGTTCATCTCAGTTCATCCCCGTTTATCTCCGGTTCAGAACAGACTCAATTGCTTGGGGTCTTCCTTGGGCGTTTCGGCTTGCGCGGTCTGGGTGGCTGGCAGGCGTTTCAGCGCGGCGCGGGCCTGTTCCAGCAATTTGGGCAGTTGGGCAAAATCTTGCAAGAGCGCCGGCTTGAGGGCGGCCTGATGCAAAGCCGCGGCTGGATGGAACATAGCGATGACGAAACGATTGCCCACCCGGCGCATTTGTCCGTGGATAGCGCTGATTTTTGCTCCCGGCAGGAACTTCCCCATCGAGTAGCGCCCCAGCGTGATGATAATTTTGGGATTGATGGCCGCGATCTGGCGTTCGAGATAGTCATTGCAGGCGGCCAGTTCTTCGGGGAGGGGGTCACGGTTGCCGGGCGGACGGCATTTTACCACGTTCCCGATCCAGACATCCTCACGTTTCATTCCGGCCTGCGCCAGCAATTCATTCAAAAATTGGCCTGCTGCGCCCACAAAGGGCCGTCCCTGCTCATTTTCGTGGAAGCCGGGGCCTTCTCCAATCAACATAATTTCGGCATTAGCCGGCCCCTCGCCGGGGACGGCGCGTTTGCGCGAATGGTGTAAGGGGCATTTCTGGCAGGTGGTGACTTCTCTGGCAATTTGGGCAAGTATTTCTTCGGCGGTCATACAGTCTCCGGAAATGAGTCGGATTTTGCTAACGGCCTGCGATCAGCAGGAGGAACTCCTTCCTCGTTGTCATTGCGAGCGCAGCGATCTTCTCCTTGTCATTGCGAGCGAAGCGAAGCAATCTCCTCTTTGTTGCCGCAAGCAGCGATCTCCTCGTTGTCATTGCGAGCGAAGGGAAGCAATCTCCTCTTTGTTGCCGCCAGTGCAGCGCAGCGATCTCCTGTCAAGAGTAGTCCATCCCTTTCGCCTGCTGCCGTGCAGGGCGGCTTGCAATGACATAGGGGAGTGGGGAGACAGTTACGATGTTTGAGACTTCTCCAGTTCGTCAAAGTGGTCGAGGCTCATCAAAAGCGCATCTTCGTTATTATCTTTGTAATAGCGCGGACGTATTCCGTCCACCACGAAGCCGTACTTGCGGTATAGCGCCTGGGCAGCCAGGTTGCTGACGCGCACTTCCAGGAAAGCCCGCTTTGCTCCCTCGTCCCGGACGGCGAGCAGGGCGTGTCGCAACAACTGTTCCCCGATTCCCTTGCGGCGAAGGTTCGGGTGGGTAGCAATTGTGGCAATGTGGGCTTCGTCCACGATGAACCACAGGACAAGCATGCCAGCGATCTGTCCGTCCACTTCGGCTACCCAGCAGCGCGCGGTCGGATTTTCGCTCACTTCGTAGCGAAAGGACCGCTCTGGCCAGGGGAGGGTGAAGGACATCTGGTCAATGGCAGAAACAGCGGCGACATCGGCCAGGGTCATGCGGCGAATTTTGACGTTCACGTGGCAGGGCCTCCGGCAACATGCAGATAGATGGGCGCCAGCGACGCCGCCGAATCCACCTGACCAGCCTGCCAGCGCTGCCAGGCAATTTCGGCCAGCAGGGCGGGTCGGCGGACGCAGGTTGCTGGCGAAGCAAGGCGCACGTTTTTGTAGCGTCGTGCCAGGTGATGACGGTCTTCGGCGGTCAGTTCACCACAAATGATGACAGGCTTGCTGATCTGCTGCTCCAACTCCGCGGCAGTCGTCACGGTGGCTGGACCTTCGGCCTGCCACCCGTTTTCGGAGGCCTGGTACCAGACCAGGGCCAGTCGCCCGCGCCCGGCTTGCAGCACAGCCGCCAGGCGGCGGGTCGGGTCGAGCGGCACGGCCGCGGCGACCACGTCGAGGGTCGGGACGCCGACCAGCGGCAGGTGCCGCGCCAACGCCAATCCCTTGACAAAGGCCAATCCAACGCGCAAACTGGTGAAAGAACCGGGGCCGATAGCGATGCCGATGGCCTGGAGATGATCCAGCCCTGCGCCGATGCGGTTCAGCAGGTCGGCTACGGCCGGGGCCAGTTCCTGGGTGTGACGGCTGTGCCCGCGCCAGGTCAGTTCAGCCAGCACCTGGGCGCCATCGTAGAGCGCCAGGCCGAGTTGGGCAGTGGAGGTATCAACAGCCAGCAACATTAGTCGGCTCCATAGGTCGCCTGGCGCAGAGACGTGACCAGCTCTTGATAGCGCTTGCCGCGCGGGGTGAAGCGCAGCAGGCGGTGTTCTTCGGACTGATATTCCAGAAACACCCAGAGACGCTCAAGAGGAAGAATCGGCTCGACGCGTTCGGGCCACTCGATCACCAGCGGCCCGGCCGCAAGCAGGGAGTCCAGGTCGAGTTCCTCGGCTTCGGCAAGACTTTCGAGACGGTAGGCGTCGAGGTGAGCAAGTTGGCCGCCATCAGGGCGGCGGTAGAGGTTGACCAGAACAAAAGTAGGGCTGGAGGCCTGGTCGAGAGCGCCCCAGCCGCGGGTGAGGCCCTGAACGAAGGTCGTTTTGCCGGCTCCCAGGTCGCCTTGCAGGCAGAGAAGATCGCCGGCAGCCAGCAAAGACCCCAGCCGCATTCCCAGGCGGCGGGTTTGCTCGGGGGATTTGCTGAAGAATTCGAAGGAATAAGCGTCCAGGACGGGCATGGCGAAGGGATTATACTACGGGCTTTTCAAGCCGACTTTTTCTCCCAACGTGCGGGCGATGATGCGGGCAGCGTCGGGGCGGGCGGCTTCGCGACAGTTGGCGATGACTTGTTGACGGGTCGCCGGTTTGCAAATCCAGCGGGTGAGAGTGCGCACCACCTGGAGCGGTTCGGGGGCCCAAACGCCTACGCCGCGCTCCTGGACGTAATAGACGTTGCCGTCTTCCTGGCCGGGCAGCCTGGCATACAGGATGATGGGGAGGCTGGCGGCCAGCGCCTCGGCGATCGTTCCCGGCCCGGCTTTGGTGACGATGACGTCGGAGGCGCGCATGAATTCGGGCATTTTGCTGGTGAAGCCGTAGATGAAAGTGGGGTTTTCCCACTCGAGGCTTTCGAGGTAGGCTTTGAGTTTGGCGTTGCGACCGGCGACGATCACCTGGGTCACGTCCAGCCCCGATTCGTCCACGGTGCGGGCGGTTTCGGCCAGGGGCCCCATGCCTTCCCCGCCGCCGACCATCAGGACGGTGAATTTCTCTTCTGGCCAGCCCAGTTTACGCCGCAGGGCGGCCTGGTCGGTGCAGGGGTGGGTGTAGCGGTCGGAGATGGGCTGACCAGCCACTATGACTTTTTCGGGGGGCATCTGGTATTCGAGAGCACGCTGACGGGCCAGGCGGGTGGGGACAAAAATCAGGTCGGCGCGTTTGTCGTACCACAGGGCGTGGGTGGTGACCATGTCGGTAACGACCGTGATGAAGGGGGGGCGGTGATGACCGAGCGCTTTGAGGAAGAATGAGTTGCCGAGGGGGTGAACGCTGACCAGCAGGTCGGCGGGGTGCTCCTGAACCAGTCGCCGGGCGGCCTGACGGACGACAGGCCACAAGGTAGAAGTCATCAGACGTGCTTGCGGGCGGCCATCGCTGATGCGAAATCCGACGCCCCACAATTCTGGAATTTTGACCATTTCCGGATAGAAACGTGGCAGTTGGTTGTAGGGTGGGGGGGCGTAGTCTTTGAGGAAATCTACCATCTCGGTGGTGACGGCATCGCCAAATTCGAGATGGAGGGCTTCAATGATAGCGTCGGCCGCGGCGCGGTGTCCGCCGCCGGTGTCGGAGAAGAGGAAGAGAATGTGCGGTTTACGTCCTTCTGGCAGGTTCATGGGACTCCTTGGGGAGAATGGTTTTTAACCGCCGGGAGAGTTCGCGGCGGGTGAGTAAAACGCGCCGGCCGCAGCCGCAGCATTCCAGTCCAATATCGGCCCCCAAACGGGTGACAATCCACTCGTAGGAGCCGCAAGGGTGGGGCTTTCGTAAACGGACGCGGTCGTTGAGTTGCAGGTCAGGGAGCATAAGGCACCGAAGAGAAGAGTTTCAAAAAAGGCTACTCACCACGAAGGACACCAGGTTCAAGAAGGGGCAAAATGTCCTTCCGCAGGTTCGGGGGAGGGGGAGAATGCTGCAATTTGTCATTGCGAGCGTAGCGACCGCGAAGCGTACCCGAAGGGTAAGCAATCTCCTCTTTGTCATTGCGAGCGTAGCGACCGCGAAGCGTACCCGAAGGGTAAGCACTCTCCTCTTTGTCGTTGCGAGCGTAGCGACCGCGAAGCGTACCCGAAGGGTAAGCAATCTTCTGCTTGTCATTACGAGCGCAGCGCAGCAATCTCCTGCTTGTCATTGCGAGCGCAGCGCAGCAATCTCCTGCTTGTCATTGCGAGCGCAGCGCAGCAATCTCCTCGTGTCATTACGAGCGCAGCGCAGCAATCTCCTCGTGTCATT
>Ga0209162_1003427_pt1 | contig 12809 bp, 10 predicted proteins | sample YNPNPMetaG_FD_187121 | JGI IMG/M metagenome (GOLD analysis project Ga0209162, IMG submission 187121) | Anoxygenic and chlorotrophic microbial mat microbial communities from Yellowstone National Park, USA - YNP NP MetaG (SPAdes) (version 2) ...
GTAAGGATGGACCCTTATGTCCTCACGTACGTATGGGCGCAAACGCAGGTGCGCCCATGCAACTGCGCGGCGATGATCGGAATGAAAAGGCAATCACTGTGCTGTTTCCCACACTCTGGCTCATTCGGCCTGCGTGCGGCGTAGGGGCCCAAGGGCTACCCGCCGCCTCCTTTACCGCTCTTCAGGAAGACCAATCAGGGACGCACCTCCGAACTGCCCTTGCTGGACCTCGGCCTGCACCTGCTCATCTGTCTGCGCCGCCTCGAAGGCCCGCCGCAGGTCTTCCAGCGTGATGCCTCCGGGCGCCGGCTCCACCGCCTCCGGGACGCGCAGTACGGGCACCCGCGTCCAGCGGCTGGGCCCGCTCCAGGAGGAGGGGTCGGAGGCCGGCCCTCCGCAGCAGGAGGAGGAGGAACTCCTGCCCCGCCGGGCCATCGAGGGCCAGGTGGACATCCAGGCGGATCCCACCACCAATGCCCTGGTGATCCGCACCTCCCCCCGCAACTTCCAGGCGATCCAGGCCATGGTCCAGGACCTCGACCGGATGCGGCCCCAGGTCCTCATCAAGGTCCTCATCGCCGACGTCACTCTCGACGACCGAACCCAGTTCGGGGTCGAGGGGTTCTGGGAGAACAAGTGGACGATGCGGGGCGGCGACAAGGCCGCCCACCGCTTCGGCACCGACTTCTCCCTGGCCACCCAGGGCTTCACCTACCTCCTCTCGGGGGACGAATTCCAGGCCACCCTCAACCTCTTCGCCAACGAGGGGAAGCTGCGGATCCTGGCCACCCCCCGGGTCATGGTCCTGGACAACCAGACGGCCAGCATCAACGTGGGCAAGGAGGTCCCCATCATCACCAACAGCACCACGAACACCGTCGGCAACGTCGTCAACACCGTCCAGTACCAGAGCATCGGCATCATGCTGGACGTCACCCCCCACGTGAACCCGGACGGCCTGGTGACGATGCTGGTGGAGCCGGAGATCTCGGACATCGCCTCGACGGCCGAGAGCGTCGAGATCACCCAGGGGGCCAAGTCCCCCACCTTCAACGTGAACCGGGCCTCCACCACCGTCGCCGTCCGCAGCGGCACGACCGTCGTGATCGGGGGCCTCATCCGCGAGACCTCCGACGACTCGGTGCAGAAGATCCCCCTCCTGGGGGACATCCCCGTCCTGGGGGCCCTCTTCTCCAACACCACGAAGATCCGGACCAAGCGGGAGCTGATGATCTTCCTGACCCCCTACGTGGCCTTCACGGCGGCGGAGATCGAGGAGATCACGGAGCTGGAGAAGTCCAAGCTGCGGCTCCTGGATCCCCGGGACATCGATTCGGAGGGCGAGCGGTGGCTCGAGCGGGTGCGGCACTGATCCTCCTCTGGGCGGCCTCGGGCTGCGCCTCGTCCCCCGGCGCCCCCGATCCGGAGGCCGCGCGGGTCTTTTTGGAGGAGGGCCGGCGGCTGGCCGCGGCGGGAGACCTCCGCGGGGCGGTCGAGCGGTACACCCGCGCCATCCAGGCCAACCCGGAGATGCCGGAGGCCTACTACGGGCGCGGCTGCGCCCACGTCCGGCTCCGCCTGAGCCGGACCGCGGAGGGGGACGCCCGCCTCCACGAGGAGCGCGCCCTGGCGGACTTCGGGGCGGCGATCCGCCTGGATCCCACCTTCGCCGACGCCTACTTCAACCGCGCCATGGTGCTCTGCTACCGCGCCCAGTTCAAGCCCGCGGCGGAGGACCTCCTCAGCGCCATCCGCTTCAAGCCCAAGGATCCGGAACCCCATCTCCTTCTGGGGCGCCTCTACGAGGAAAAGTTCGAGGACCGGCTGGCGGCCGCCCACCAGCACTACGAGAAGTACGTGGAACTGGGCGGGAGGGATCCGGACGTGCGGGAGAAGGTGCGGGCCTACCAGGAACTCAAAAGGCTCTCGTCCGCCCCCGCCAAGACCCCCACCCCGGAGGACGAGAAGAAGGCCGAGGAGCTGATGGAGCGGTTCAAGCTCCTGTTCCCCGGCAGCCGCGAGGAGGCGCTGAAGGCCGTCGAGGAGATGGTCTCCAAGTACGGCCACACCCAGTTCGTCCAGAAGCAGGCCCGCCAGATCGAGGCCCTCCTCCGCTCGCTCCGCAAGGAGGCCCCTGGGAAGGTCCCCCCGGGCGGGGAGGCGCCCCGGGCGCCGGGGTCGTGACCTCCGCCCTCCCCGCGGCCCTCTTCCTCCTGGCGCTCCAGGACCCGCTGGAGGACGGCGAGCGGGAACGGATCCGTTCCAAGCCTCCCCTCTCGGAAGAGGAAAAGCGGGTCTACCGTGTTCCGGCCTCCGGGGAACCCCCCAAGCCCCGGGCCTCCTACGCCCTCGGCGTGATCCCCCTCTCCTTTCCGGACGCCCCCTTCGGGAGGACCGATCTGCAGACCGCTCTCCACGGACGACTGGCGGACTACACCCGGACCGCCTCGGGCGGCGCCTTCCGCCTCGGCGGGCAGGTCCACGCCCCGGTGGCCCTTCCGGTCCGGCGCGCGGAGTTCCGGGAGAAGGATCTCGAGGCGGCGGTGAACTCCCTGCGGGAACGGGAGGGGGAGGGGGCCCTCCTGCCGTTCGACGGGGTGGCCTTCGTGGCCGCCGGGGGCCTGGGGGGGCGGGGGACGGCCCTGTGGCCCCACAAGGGGACGTTGTCCCGGGGAGAGGGATCCCTCGAGTACATCCTCCTGACGGAGTCGGCGGACGGCCGCGAACTGGGCGTCGCGGCGCACGAGTTCATGCACCTCCTGGGCCTGGGGGACAAGTACGACGACCCGAAGGCCCAGGTGGGACGGTGGTGCATCATGGGGACGGGGTACCGCCTGCCGGACCCGGCCCCCCCCTGCGCGGATTGCCGCGGCCGGCTGGGGTGGACGGTGGCCGTCCCCTTGGACCCGCGCCGCGAGTCCCGGGTGGTGATGGAACCGGACCCGCGGAAGGCGCTGAAGATCCTCGTGAACGCCGATGCTTCCGAGATCCTTCTTCTGGAGATGAGATCCCGCCTGCTCGTCTGGCATATCGGAGGCGGGGCGAGGATCGAGCTCCTCGGCGAGTTCCCTTCCGAGGTGTCCGATCGCCTGACCCCCTTCTCCACGCCCCCTTTCCGGGGCCGCTCGGCCGGTGCGCGACCCGTGTGGATCACGGACATCCGCCTCCAGGAGGGGAAGGCCTGGTTCACGGTGGGGCCCTCGGCCCCCCTGACGCCCCTGGAGGAGCGGCGCCGGGCGCAGGTCGGGAGGCGCCTGGGGGATTGACGGGGGTAGCGGTTCGCCTCGGGCGGTCGATGATTCATGGGCCGGCCGGGAGAGGGCGGTTTCGGCCGGGCCCGGAAGGAGGCAAGACATGCAGGCGGGGCGCGGGCTTGTTCTCCTGGCGATCCTGTCGTCGACCGCGGCCGGCGAGGACATCCGCTTCCCGCCGTCCTCCGGCGTGGTCGATCTGTCCAAGCCGCCCTACAACATCCGGGGGGACGGCCGGACCGACGTCACGGCGGCGCTCCAGAAGGCCTTCGACGACCACCCGGCCCGGGGGGCGATTCTGTATCTGCCGGACGGGATCTATATCCTCTCCGACACGATCCGCTGGGGAGGGGGCAAGGAGGACCACCTCAAGCAGCGCCTGACCGTCCTGCAGGGCCAGAGCCGGGACCGGACCATCCTGAGGCTGAGGGACGACTGCCCCGGCTTCGGCGATCCCGCCCGCCCCCGCCCCATGGCCTGGACCGGGGGGGCCCCGGCCCAGAGGTTCCGCAACCAGATCCGCAACTGCACCTGGGACACGGGCCGGGGCAATCCGGGGGCCATCGGCCTGCAATTCAACGCCTCCAACGTCGGGTGCCTCCGCGACGTCCTCATCCGCTCCGGCGACGGCGCGGGGGCGATCGGCCTGGACCAGTCCTACGCCGACGATTTCGGTCCCTGCTTCGTCAAGAACGTGGAGATCCGGGGATTCGACGTGGGCGTCGCCACGGCCCACGGGGTCAACGGGGTCTTCTATGAGAATCTCGTCCTGCGGGGCCAGCGGCGGGTCGGATGGCGGAACCGGGGAATGCCCATCACCGTCCGGCGGCTGGACAGCGAGGGCGACGTGCCGGTCCTCGTGAACGAGGCCTGGTTCGGCCTGGTGACGATCCTCGACAGCCGGCTCGTCCGGAGGACCCCCGATCCGCAGGCGGCGGCCCTTCACAATGTCGAGGGCGGCCTCTACGTCCGGAACCTCGAGGTGCGGGGGTACGGGAGCGCCATCCGCTTCGAGGGGCAGAGGGGGGAGAAGAGGGCCGCTCCCGTTCTCGTCCCCGCCGGGACCGTCCGCGAGTGGGCCTCCCACGCGCTTCCCGGGAGCGCCTCGGCGGGGCTGCATCTTCCCGTCAAGGAGACGCCGGAGGTCCCCTGGGACGACCCGGCCTCCTGGGCCGTGGTCACGGATTTCGGGGCCCGTCTGGACGACGGGGACGACGACAGCGAGGCCCTCCAGAGGGCGATCGATTCCGGCCGCACCACGGTCTGCCTCCCGCGGGGGCGGCTCGTCCTGGGGCGCCCCGTGGTTCTGCGGGGCCGGCTCCGCCGGCTCCTCGGATGCGAGACGTTCCTTTCCCTGGCCGAGGGGCTACGGGGGCGGGAGGCCGCCCTCGTCGTGGGCGAAGGCCCGGAGAAGGTCCTCGTGGTCGAACGGATGGCCAGCTTCTTCTGGGACAACCGGGCGGGGGTCCCGCTCATCGCGAATCCCACCGCCCGGACGCTGGTCCTCCGCGAGCTGGGCGACGTGGACGACACCACCGACCGCCACCGGAACGGCCGGGGGACGATCGTGGCGGGACCGGGGGAGTGGTTTCTCGAGGACGTCACGGGACGGTTCCACCTCAAGCCCGGGGCATCCCTCTGGGCGCGCTACGTGAACCCGGAGACCAACCAGGATCACCGGCACACGAGCCCCGAGGCCCAGTGGCATCTCAAGAACGAGGGAGGGGGCCTCTGGGTCTGCGGGATCAAGACCGAGGGGCCCGGCCCGGTGGCGATCACCGCTTCGGGGGGTAGGACCGAGATCCTCGGGGGCCTCATGTATTCGAGCGGGGGGACGCGCACCCAGGACCAGCCGGCCTTCGTAGTCGAGGACGCCGCCGCCGCGGTCAGCATCACCGAGGCGAACTTCTCGAACAATTCCTACGCCACGCTGGTGCAGGTGAAGAAGAGGGGGGCCGTGGTCTTCGAGCTCAGGCGCGGCCAGGCCGCCGCCGGCTGCGGGGGCAGCATGATTCCCTTCTGGTCCTCCCCGCCCTGAGGGGGACGGAGGCCCCCGGGGCGTGTCTCCGTCAGGGGATTATCCGCCTTCGGGGAGGCGGCGGGGACGGGATTCTCCCCCGGATCGTCCCTTGGCGGCGGCGGGAGGAGGAGGGTACAATCGCGCCCGGGGCGGACGTGGACGACGACGCGATCCTGGTCGAGCGGGCCCGGGGCGGGGACTTCGGGGCCTTCGAGGCGCTGGTCGGCCGTCACGAGGGGCGGCTCTACGGCATCGCGCGGGGGATTCTCCGGAGCCCCGAGGATGCGGAGGACGCCGTCCAGACCGCCTTCCTGAGCGTCCTGGAGCATCTGGGGGAGTTCCGGGGGGAGGCCCCCTTTTCCTCCTGGATCGCCCAGATCGTCTCGAACGCGGCGCTCAAGATCCTCCGCAAGCGCCGGGGCCTGCCCCTGGCGGCCCCCCTGGGGGGGGAAGAAGAGGAGGGGGACATCGCCCACCCGGAGTTCATCGCGGACTGGGGCGGGGATCCCGCGCGCCTGGCCGAGGACCGGGAGGTCCGGAAGGTCCTGGAGGGGGCCATCGACGGGCTCCCCGAGGGACAGCGCCTCGTGTTCGTCCTGAGGGACATGGCCGGGAAGAGCGTGGCGGAGACGGCCGAGGCGCTGGGAATCAGCCGGGCGAACGTGAAGGTCCGTCTCCTGCGGGCCCGGCTGGCGCTGCGGGAGAGGCTCACGCGGGTCTTCGGCGTCCCCGGCCGGCGCCTGGAGGCGTCGCACGACCACGGGGGCGGACGCTCGACCCCGGCGGCCGAGATCCTGCGCCGCTATCGGGAGAGCGAAGGAGGGGCGGCATGAAGTGCGAGGACCTCCTCCGGGCGCTGAACGACTACGTGGACGGCGACCTGGCGCCGGGCGTCTGCGCGGAGTTCGAGAGGCATTTCGCCTCCTGCGAGGCCTGCCGGATCGTCGTGGATACGGTCCGCAAGACGATCCGGATCTACCGGGAGGGCCGCCTCTGCGAGATGCCCCTGGATTTCCGCCGGCGCCTTCACGAGGCCCTGCGGGAGCGGTGGAGGCAGGTCCGGGGGCCCTCGTCCTCCGGGAATGCCCCCTGAGAGGGGGAGGAAAGGTCCCCCGGGCCGGGGGTCGGCCCGGGGGACCGGGGTGGGGCCCCGGGGAGGGAGGGCCCGGGGGAAAGATGCGGAGTCAGGCCGCTTCCGCCACGAGCTCCTGGAGCGCCTGGCGGAGGACGGCGGCAGGGCGGCCGCCCTGGATCGTACCCCTCAACAGGCCTCCCTTGAAGAAGGCCAGGGTCGGGACGGCGGTGATGCCGTACTCGGCCCCCAGGAGGGGCTCCTCCTCGACGTTCACCTGGACGATCCGGGCCTTGCCCTCGAACTCGGCGGCGAGGGACTCCAGGACGGGGCGCACGGCCCGGCATCCGGGGCACCACGTCGTGTAGAAGTCGACCAGGACGGGGACTTCCGATTCCAGGATCTCCTTCCGGAAGGTCCCGGACGTCACCGATTCGAGCGTCTTCATGATTCGTTCCTCCGTGTCCTCTGTTCTAGGGGATCCGCCGGGGGAGCGGAGGTTACAGGGATCCGGCGGGAGATCGGGGCGTAACCGGGGGGCAACCGGAGGGATTGAAGGCCGGTCCGCCTCTGCGCCGGTTTTCCCTTGAGCCGTCCGCCCCTCCGTCGTACAGTGGCGGACCCCATGACGGCCGGCAACGGAACGGAAAGCCCCCGGAGGGCGCGGAGAGGCGCGGGGGGACTCCCTGTCGAACCTCTTTGGCGGTCCGCCCGCGGGCTTGGGGACTGGGGGTCGATGGAGGACTAATATGGGCCGCACGCACAGCAAGACTCTGGACGGCAACGAGGCGGTCGCCTCGGTGGCCTACCGGCTCAGCGAGGTCGTGGCGATCTACCCGATCACCCCGTCGTCCCCCATGGGGGAATTCTGCGACGAGTGGGCCGCGCAGAAGCGGCCCAACCTGTGGGGGCAGGTGCCGGACGTCGTGGAGATGCAGTCGGAGGCGGGGGCCGCCGGCGTGGTGCACGGCTCCCTCCAGGCAGGGGCCCTCACGACGACCTTCACGGCCTCCCAGGGCCTGCTCCTCAAGATCCCCGAGCTGTACAAGATCGCGGGGGAACTCTCGGCCTTCTGCATGCACGTCTCGGCCCGCACGCTGGCCACGCACGCCCTTTCCATCTTCGGCGATCATTCGGACGTGATGGCCTGCCGCGCGATCGGCCTAGGGATGCTGGCCTCCGCCTCCGTGCAGGAGGCCCATGATTTCGCCTGCATCGGGATGGCCTCGAGCCTCCGCTCGAGGGTCCCCTTCCTGCACTTCTTCGACGGCTTCCGGACTTCGCACGAGGTGGCCCGGATCGACCTGCTTTCGGACGACGACCTCCGGGCGCTGATCGACGAGAGGCTGGTCCGGGCCCACCGGGAGCGGGCCCTCAACCCGGAGCGGCCCTTCATCCGGGGCACCGCCCAGAATCCGGACACCTTCTTCCAGGCGCGGGAGGCCTGCAACCCCTTCTATCAGGAATGTCCCCGGCACGTGCGGGAGGTCATGGACCTCTTCGCCCGGCAGACGGGCCGGCGGTACCGGCTCTTCGATTACGTGGGGCACCCCGAGGCCGAGCGCGTGATCGTCCTGATGGCCTCCGCGGCGGAGACCGCCCACCAGACGGTGGAGTGGATGAACGCCCGCGGGGAGAAGGTGGGCGTCGTGAAGGTGCGGCTCTACCGCCCCTTCTCCCTGAAGGATTTTGTCGAGGCCCTGCCGCCGACGGTCCGCTCCCTCGCCGTTCTGGACCGGACCAAGGAGCCGGGGGCCCTCGGCGAGCCGCTCTACCTCGACGTGGTGGCGGCCACGCAGGAGGCCCGGGCCGGGGGGATGGCCCGCTGGGCGCCGGATCTCCGGGTGGTGGGAGGGCGGTACGGGCTCTCCTCCAAGGAGTTCACCCCCGCCATGGTGAAGGCGGTCTTCGACGAGCTGACCAAGGACCGCCCGCGGAACCACTTCACCGTGGGCATCGTGGATGACGTGACCCATGCCTCGCTTCCCTACGACCGGGACTTCGACATCGAGCCGGAGAAGGTCAGCCGGGCGGTCTTCTACGGACTGGGGTCGGACGGCACGGTGGGGGCCAACAAGAACTCGATCAAGATCATCGGCGAGGAGGCGGGGCAGTACGCCCAGGGCTATTTCGTCTACGACTCCAAGAAGGCGGGGGCCATAACGGTGTCGCACCTCCGCTTCGGCCCCGAGCCGTTGCGGACCCCCTACCTGGTCCGGAAGGCGAAGTTCGTGGCCTGCCATCACTTTCCCATGCTGGAGAAGATCGACGTCCTGGAGTGCGCGGTCCCCGGGGGGGTGTTCCTGCTCAATGCGCCCTACCCGGCGGAGGAGGTCTGGGGGCACCTGCCGCGGGAGGTCCAGCAGCAGATCCTGGGCAAGAGGCTTCGCTTCTACGTGATCGACGCCTACAAGGTGGCCGCCCAAACGGGGATGGGCCGGCGGATCAACACCATCATGCAGACCTGCTTCTTCGCCATCTCGGGGGTCCTGCCCCGCGAGGAGGCGATCGCCCAGATCAAGGCGGCCATCCGGAAGACCTACCAGAAGAAGGGAGAAGAGGTCGTTCGGCGCAACTTCGAGGCGGTGGACCAGACGCTGGCGAACCTGCACGAGATCCCGCTGGAGGGCCGGAAGGCGGACGGCCGGCCCCGCCCCCCGGTCGTGCCGCCCGAGGCCCCCGACTTCGTCCGGCGCGTCACGGCCGCCCTGCTCCTGGACAAGGGGAACGACCTGCCCGTGAGCGCCTTCCCGCCGGACGGGACCTGGCCCTCCGGGACCACGAAATGGGAGAAACGGAACATCGCCCAGGAGATCCCCGTCTGGGATCCCCGGATCTGCATCCAGTGCAACAAGTGCTCGATCATCTGTCCCCACGCCGCGATCCGGGCCAAGTACTACCCCCCGGAGCGGCTCCAGGGGGCCCCTCCGACCTTCAAGTCCACGGAGTACAAGGCGCGGGAGGCCCCGGGGATGCGCTTCACGATCCAGGTGGCCCCCGAGGACTGCACGGGCTGCGGCCTCTGCGTCGAGGTCTGTCCGTCCAAGGACCGGACCGATCCGAAGCACAAGGCCCTCGACATGGCCCCCCAGCTGCCCCTCCGAGAGGCGGAGCGGGAGAACTACCGCTTCTTCCTGGGGCTTCCGAGCCCGGACCGCAAGGCCCTCAAGATCGACGTCAAGGGGTCCCAGTTCCTGGAACCCCTCTTCGAGTACTCGGGCGCCTGCGCCGGCTGCGGCGAGACCCCCTACATCAAGCTCCTGACGCAGCTCTTCGGCGACCGGCTCATGATCGCCAACGCCACGGGATGCTCCTCGATCTACGGGGGCAACCTGCCCACCACGCCCTACACGGTCGACGCCGAGGGCCGGGGGCCGGTCTGGTCCAACTCGCTCTTCGAGGATCCCGCCGAATTCGGGCTCGGCTTCCGGGTGGCGGTGGACGCCCAGCGGGCGCGGGCGGCCATGCTCCTTCGGGGCCTGGCCTCGAGGGTCGGGGACGCGCTCGCCTCGGAACTCCTCCAGGAGGTTCCCGCCGACGAGGCGGGGATCGCCGCCCAGCGGGAGCGGGTGAAGGCCCTGCGCGCCAAACTCCGGGAGATCCCCGACCCGGCGGCCCGCGAGCTCGAGTTCCTGGCCGACGTCCTCGTCCCGCGGAGCATCTGGCTGCTGGGGGGCGACGGCGCCTTCTACGACATCGGGTACGGCGGTCTGGACCACGTCCTCTCCCTGGGGCGGAAGGTGAACGTCCTGGTGCTGGACACCGAGGTCTACTCCAACACGGGCGGCCAGTCCTCCAAGGCCACGCCGATGGGGGCGGCCGCCCGGTTCGCCATGGCCGGCAAGGCCACCGCCAAGAAGGACCTGGGGCTCATGGCCATGACCTACGGGACCGTCTACGTCGCCCGCGTGGCCCTCGGGGCCCGGGACGCGCAGACCGTCCTGGCCTTCCGCGAGGCCGACGCCTACCCCGGGGCCTCGCTCGTCATCGCCTATTGTCATTGCATCGCCCACGGGTACGACCTGGTGCTCGGTCCCCAGCAGCAGCGGCTGGCGGTGGACTCCGGGATCTGGCCGCTCTACCGCTTCGACCCGCGGCTCATCCCCCAGGGAAAGCCCCCGCTCCAGCTGGACTCCCCGCCCCCGAAGATCTCCCCCCGGGAGTACATGAGGAACGAGACCCGGTTCAAGATGGCCGAGGTCTACGACCCGGCGAGGTTCAAGGCCCTGCTGGAGCGGGCGGAGAAATCGGTGGCGGAACGGGCCGCCCTCTACCGGATGCTGGCCGGGCTCAGCCTGCCGGCGGAGGGGGAGGGGAAAAAGGGCTGAGGGCCGCGCGGATCAGCGCCTCCGCTCCCGCCAGATCGCCGCGGGATCCACGATCTGCCCGCGGGGGACGCCGGCCCTCTGGACGACGATCTGGGACCATCGCGTGTTGCCCAGCCCCGTCCGGTGGTCGTCGGAGGAAACCTGGAACCGCACTCCCGCCGTGGCGAAGATCTTCACCAGCTCGACGTACTGGGCCGTGAAGGCCCGGGGCGGGAGGCCCGATTTCTGGAACCAGAAGATCATGTCGTTCATGACGTCGAAGACCTTCCCCTTTTCCGCCATCTTTCCCGCCAGCTCGCGCAGGAGGGCGGGGGGATAGTGCTCGGGGAGCGCGGGCGGGACGGTGTTCCCCGTGTTGAAGGGATGGGCCAGGACGTCCACGAACGGGACGTCGCAGAGCCCCAGGTAGGTCCGGATCACGTTGTCGACGTATTTCGCCCGGTCCGCCGGGGTGTTCTTCAGCGTCCCCTCGGAGCTCCCGCCCAGGTCGCAGAGAACCCACTCCAGCCGGGCCGCCCGGCGCGCCTCCAGCGTCAGGCGTCCCGCCGTGTCGAGGGCCGTGGCTTCCACCCCCTTCAGGACGATCGTGTCCTGCTGGTCCGCGCGGGCCCGCTCGATCTCGGCCAGGTACCGGTCGAATTCCTCCTCCGAGGTCCCGATCCTGAAGGCGGGCGTGTGGTGGTCGGTGACGGCGTCGGCCTCCGGCTCGAACGCCTGGCCTCCAGGACGTGGAGGGCGACGGGATGGGCGCCGTCGGAGAACGTCGTGTGGGGGTGCAGATCGTGGGCGATCCCGGGGAGGGAGACCGGACGGCCCGGGGGCGCCGCCAGGGCCGCCGAGGTCCCCAGGACCTCCGCCGGGTCGCTTCCATCGCGGCGCCCTCTGCCGGTCACCGTACTCTGGCAACGGTGACTTTTGTCCCCCTTTCGGTTACCCTCCCCTCGCATGGACCGGAGGCGGACCGGCGTCGTTCTTCCCCCCCTGGTGGACGGCGGCGTGATGCTTTCCTACCGCTGCACCAACGCCTGCCGGCACTGCCTCTACCGGTGCTCCCCCGCCCAGCCCGACGTCTGGATGGGCCTCGAGACGGCCGACCGGGTCTTCGCGGCCCTGGCCCGGGAGCCGCACCTCCAAACCGTGCACCTGGCGGGCGGCGAGCCGACCCTCCGGATGGACCTCCTGGTCGAGGTCATCCGCCTGGCCCGCCGCCGTGGGGTCCGCCTCTCCTACGTCGAAACCAACGCCCACTGGTGCGTGGATTTGGAGTCGGCCCGCGAGGGGATGCGGCGGCTGAAGGACGCCGGCCTGCCCGGGATCCTCGTCAGCGTCTCCATGTTTCACAACGAGTTCGTCCCCTTCCGCCACACCCGGAACGCCGTGGAGGCGGCCCGGGAGGTCTTCGGTCCCGCCCGCACGGTCCTCTATCTTCCCCACCTCTACGAGATCCTGGACCGGATGCCCGACGACGGCCGCCATTCGCTTGCGGAGTTCTGCCGGTGGGCGGGGATCGAGGGGCGGCCGGAGGTCCTGGCCCGGCTCTACGGGGTCATCCCCGCGGGGCGGGCCGCGGAGGCCCTCCGGGACTGCTGGCCCGCCCGGCCGGCGGAGGCGTATCGGGGCCGCGATTGTTTCGCGGACCTCATGGGGACCACCCATTTCCACGTCGATCCGGAGGGGCGGCTCTTCACGGGGCTCTGCGCGGGCCTGGCCCCCGCCACGGTGGAGGATCTCCATCCCGTGGTCGCTCCCGAGACGCACCCGGTCTTTCACCGCCTGATGGAGGAGGGGCCGTGCGGTCTGATGGACCTGGCCGCCGAGCGGCACGGGTACCGGGAGCGCCCGGGGGGCTACGTGAGCCCGTGCGATCTCTGCCAGGACGTCCGGGCACACCTGGTCCGCGCGGGGGGATATCCCGAGCTCCAGCCGGGCTCCTTCTACGGGATCCCGGGATAAGCGGCGGGAGAGGGAATAAGGACCGCCGGGGAGGATCGTACCTGAGGATCTCCTTGGGGAGGATGGGCATGAGGATGAGCCGAGTCTTGGGATTTCCGGTCGCGGTCGCCGCCCTGGGATGGGCGGCCTTCGCGGGGGCCCCCCAGGAGCCGGGCCCGGGGGGCCGCCCCCCCCAGGGCAGGCCC